>Ga0209633_10002486_pt1 | contig 17758 bp, 16 predicted proteins | sample Cruoilmetagenom1_FD_187290 | JGI IMG/M metagenome (GOLD analysis project Ga0209633, IMG submission 187290) | Oil polluted marine microbial communities from Coal Oil Point, Santa Barbara, California, USA - Sample 1 (SPAdes) (version 2) | ecosystem: Environmental > Aquatic > Marine > Oil seeps ... | reverse complement strand
CTTGAGCCGTGTGCGGGGAAATTCGCCCGCCCGGTTCTTAGGGGGCTGGGTGGCGGTAACGTCACCCGGCTACCCGACCCCGACGGGGGGGGGGGGAATAAATACGTACGGCCTGCTTCAAGTCATTGGTGGTACCGACAGAGCGAGGGAGAACCCGGCACGCACCTCCCACTGCAGACGAATTTGCCATTGACATCCACCTTTGCCACCCCTCCGGGCAATGATGAACAAGATACCCGTCCCGCCACGTTCTGGACGCATTGCCCAGGACCGCACAAGAAATTTCCATGAAGATCCCGCACAATCCCGCCATCGGGAGGAGAGCAAGCGATTTTACCCCTGTGATCTTGCAAACAAGCACTTCCAGGCTCCGGGCACACCGTTTGCCCCGAGCTGTTTGTGATGCACGGGCCTGTACGTTGCAAAGGTTTAACATCGGCGGCCACTGCCAATAGGACAAGAAAAACCATCAACGTGAGTCTTTTCATACACGGCCTCTCATCAAGAAATAGGAAAAGCAGCACAATTATCCAAAGGATGTCTTCTCTAAATGACCGTTGGCCTGGTTGATCGAGAGCTTCCCGGAACGAGTCCGGTATAGTTATGCCCGTGCCCCTTCGACCCAGGAAGCCGTAGAGGTGTCTAGCACTCAAAACAAAGGTAGTAATTTCAATGGGCTTGGCAATGCTCTTCGATGAAAGGATGCGCTCGCGGAGGCAAGTTGTCAAGCAGGTGAACGGAAAGGGGTCGCGTCTTGCATTTTGCCTTCTAGCTCGCGTAGGATGTAGCGAGGAACGAACCGTATCGATCGAGGTGCCAGGTGCCGGTCCCTAACGACGCCATGCACCTGACCGCTTTTCCGTTGTGCTCGTTCCTCGCTTCAAAGTGGCAGGGAATGGCAACGTTATCCCGATTCAAATAAGCACATTTGAATGGCCCGCATGGGCCGAAAGCAGCCATAGAAGTTTATTGCCCATACCGGTCTTTTGCGTGCTGAATTACAACGATCTGGTCGGTACCTGCATACGCCGACCGGGCGAGATCACTCATGGGCCAAGGCTCCACTCGGCTACCGAGCGGAGCCTTGGCAGGGGCGCGTTGTTACTTGGCAAACGAGCGGAACGTGTCGTAGTACATGTTGATGCGGAAGCACTCCCCCGCTCGGAAATGCGGCGCGTACTACTGGAGGATCCCGTCGCCGTCCGTGCGGCCCGTGGGCAGGGGGCTCAACAGGTCCGGATTATCTCGGCTCGCATACTGCTTCGAACCGAGTTTGCCGACGTAGGTTCCCTCGAGCGGCAGATCGCTGGGCATCGCTACCATGTTGACCACGTGGCCGCGCTTGCCTTTCGGTGCGTCGCCGTCGAGGTTGTAGGTGAACACCGAGTCGCGGTTCTTGTCCCACCGTGCTTGAAAGTTCGCCCAACCGGCCGTGCCGCCCGTATCGACGTCGATGTCGGCGTAGCGCTTGACCAGGAAGTCGTCGAGATCCCGCTTGGCACAGTTCGACAAGTCCATGCGGATGACCACGCGAGTACCGTTCTTCGAGATGATGAAGGTCTGGCGGATGGTGATGAAACCATCGTCGGTGACGCTCTCGGTTACCTTGACCAGCTCATCCGCGTTGTCGCGGCAGATGTTGTGGCTGATACAGTTGATACCGCTACTCGAGCCATAGACGTCGTACTTGACGTTGTCGCCGCCACCGGCCTTGTAGGCGAGCGTGAAGCCTTCCTCGAGAACGCCGATCGCGAGATGCTCGTAGACGCCCTCCGGCTCGATCGAGGCGATGCCGGCTTCCGCGGGCTGCCCCATGAGTTGGCCGCAATCGCTGACCCCCCACTTGGCTCGTACACCAGTGACTACTGTTGTTGGACTTGGCATGTTGCTTCCTCCTTTGAGTTTAGGGTATAAGAAAGATAAACGGCCTTTATCGTCAAACGACTCGAAAAGCCGCGTCCTTTCGAAAATAACTTTACTACTACCACGGCGCCGGGTGTTATGAACTTTGTTACAAAATACATGTGAACTATTCACTTATTGCCCGCGATTGTGCAGAGAATTTCGGCGGTCTGGCGATGGAGTCCTTCGGGGGCATGGCGCTGGTATAGACTCCGATACAACGCATCAACCGAATCTTTCTGAACTAAAGGGGTCGCTAAAGGAGTCGCGTCTTGCGTCATGTTCACCTTTGATGTTCATTTAATCTCTCAAAATTTGATTACGCGAGATTTACGCGAGATTTACGCGAGATTTACGCGACATAGCTGTGACCAGTTATTGTCAACTCTGATTTGCGTAGACAAGCCGAAAATGACAATATTAAATAAATCAGTCTGTTAGTGTTGACAGACACCACTTTTAATGTGATGGCCGAGCGTTCGAATCGCTCACGGCCAACCAGGAAAATCAAAGGCTTACGTCAAAAGCGTAGGGCTTTTTTTATGATTGTTGGGCACTCATGGGGCAGTTGAGATTAAAAAACTGCAACAGCAGGCAATTCATCGTATGTCCGTTGCACCTTTATACGCTTTGCTCTTGGCTTTAGAAGCGATCAGCGTGACGGTGCTAACGGCGTGCGTCCGGGGGTGATTCGAAGCGGCGCAGCCGGTTCAAGGTGTCTTTTTCAGATACGATTTGAGAAAAGGGATCGTGAGTCGGCGCTGTGCCGAGAGTGTTGCCTGGTCCAATTCGTCGAGCAGTTTCCATAAGGCGGGCATGTCGCGGGGCTGGTGCGCCAAAAGAAAACGTCCGACCCGGGGTGACAGCTTGAAGCCCAGATTGCTTGCGCGCTGGATCAATGCGGCGAGCTTGTCGCTGTCATCGGGTGGTTGCAGCTGAAGTGTCAGCCCCCACCCAAGCCGCGTGCGCAGGTCGGGCAGTTGTATGCCGAGCCGGAGCGGGGGCAGGGGGGCTGTCAGGATCATGCGGTGCCCGCAGTCGCGACTGCGATTGAACAGGTTGAAGAAAGCGTGCTCCCAAGTGTCGTCACAGGCAATCGCATCGATATCGTCGATACAGAGCAGCTGCAGGGTTTCCAACCCTTCGAGTATGGCGGGGGGCTGGGAATAGAGCGTTTTGAGTGGAAGATAGAGGACGCTCAGATGGTTCTGGTCGGCGAGTTGCGAGCAGGCCTGCAGCAGATGCGTCCTGCCGAGGCCGTTCGCCCCCCAGAGGAAAATCAGCTCTTCCCCATTGCCGGCGGAGCAGTCGCGCAAACGTTGGATGGCTTCGGCATTCGGCCCGGTGTGGTAATGATCGAAACTTTGGGCCGCGTGAAACTCGAAGCGAAGCGGGATCTGGGTCGACATCGGACGGAGCTACCCGCTTTTTAAATTTAAAAAGCGCACATAAAATACCGCACCGAAGAAGAGAAGCAGGCTGGCTCCAATTTCAAGTCCGGCGAGCAGGCGCTCCTGCGGGCCGGCCGCCGTTTCCACGATGCCGTGAACGAAATAGAACAGACTGAGATAGGCTGCCCAGGTGCAGGCGGCGGGGCGGCCGTGCAGCAGTCCGCGCAACGGAATCATGAGCGGCATCGCCGAGATGATCAGCGTCATCGCGACGGGGAAGCGCTGGGATGGCGCGATCACGGTGTTCCACAGCATCAGCAGCGTCAACAGGCCGAAATAGCCTGTCAATGCGCAGCCGTAGGCGATGCGGGTTCGTGTGATCACTCTCTTGCGCTGATCAACGCCAGTGCGGTCCTTCCCAAACGTGCGCCGAATGCGCGGCAGAGTGATTTTTCATCTTCACTCAAACCTTGACTCTCGGCGCCCGAATGGTGGCTCGGGCCGTAGGGTGTGCCGCCGGTCGTCGTCTGGTGCAGCGCCGGTTCGGTGGAGGGCAGTCCGATCAGTACCATGCCGTGATGCAGCAGCGGCAGCATCATCGACAGCAGGGTCGCTTCCTGGCCGCCGTGCATGCTCGAGGTCGAAGTGAAGACGCCGGCGGGCTTGCCGGTGAGCGCTCCGGAGAACCAGAGTTCACTGGTGTTGTCCAAAAAGTATTTAAGTGCCGCTGCCATGTTGCCGAAGTGTGTCGGGCTTCCAAGCGCCAGGCCGTCGCACTTTTTCAGATCGTCCAGCGTCGCATAGGGCGGGCCGCTGTCGGGAATGGGGTCTTCCGTGGCTTCGCACACTGCCGAAATCGGCGGTACGGTCCGCAGCTTGGCGGAAATATTGGGTACCTCTTCGACGCCGCGGGCGATATGATTGGCCATGGCGGCCGTGGTACCGGAACGGCTGTAGTAAAGAACGAGGATTTCAGCCATCAAAGGATTTCCAGGACATTCTCCGGGGGCCGGCCGACGGCGGCTTTGTCGTTCGCCAGCACGATAGGACGTTCGATCAGCTTGGGATGGTCCACCATTGCCTGAATCAGTGCTGCGCGATCGAGGGTTTCGTCATCCAATCCCGCTTCCTTGTATTCGGCCTCTTTTGTGCGCATCAATTGACGCGGTTCCATGCCGAGCTTGCGGAGGATGGCATCGAGCTGCTCGGTGCTGGGCGGTGTCTTGAGATATTCGATGATCGCGGGCTCGATCCCTTTTTCCTTGAGAAGCTGCAGAGTCGCGCGCGACTTGCTGCAGCGCGGGTTATGATAAATGATTACGCTCATAATTAACGATGTCCGTTGATTCAGAATAGCACTTTATTATAACGCGGGCCGACAGCAAGAGGCAGGTTCGGTTGTGTTATCATTTTCAATTCGCTGTCATCGAACAGCGTGTCGTCAATGCGAGCGATGCCGACCGGGTCGGCCGCCCCCTTTGACGTCATCTTTATTTACAAGTGGATGTATATGTCAATAGATCGGTTCTTGTCGGATGCAGCTGCCTGATTTCGACTCCGCCAACATTCTGGTCGTCGGTGATTTGATGCTCGACCGCTACTGGTATGGCGCCACCTCCCGGATATCGCCGGAGGCGCCCGTGCCGGTGGTGCATGTGAACGATTTCGAGGAGCGCGCCGGCGGCGCGGGCAATGTCGCGTTGAATATCAGTGCGCTGGGCGCCAATGCCGTCGTATTGGGGTTTTGCGGCCGCGACGAAGCGGGAGAAGCGTTGATGGCTGCTTTGGAGAAGGCAGGCGTTCGCTGCGTGCTTGAGCGCTTGGAGACGTACAAGACGATCACCAAGCTGCGGGTGCTGAGCCGGCATCAGCAGCTGATTAGACTGGACTTCGAGGATGGCTTTCATTCGGTCGCGCCCGATGCGCTGCTGCGGTCGTTCGGGTCGGAACTCGAGCGGGCGGATGTCGTGGTGCTGTCGGATTATGGCAAAGGTACGCTGCAGGCGGTGCAGCAATTGATCACCTTGGCGCGTGCAGCCGACAAACGGGTGCTGGTCGATCCCAAAGGTGCGGACTTTTCCATTTACCGCGGAGCCACGCTGATCACGCCCAACTTCAGCGAATTCGAAGCGGTGGTCGGTCCCTGTCCTACGGAAGAGCGGATCGTCGAAAAAGGGATGAAGCTGCTGGCTGAGCTCGGTCTGGAAGCGCTGCTGGTGACGCGTGGGGAGCACGGCATGATCTTGCTTACACGCGCAGAGGCGCCGTTGCATCTGCCCACCCATGCGCGAGATGTGTACGATGTGACCGGGGCCGGCGACACTGTGATTTCGGTGCTTGCGGCAAGCCTCGGTGCCCGACAATCGCTGCATGAAGCGACGGCGTTGGCGAATTTGGGGGCGGGGATCGTGGTCGGCAAGCTTGGGACAGCCAGTGTGACGTCGGAGGAGCTGAGCTATGCCTTGTGCGGTCCGCCCGCGCATCACCGCGGGATGATCGAGCTCAAGCCGCTGCTGGAGACGTTGGCGGCGGCTCGCCCGGAGGGCGAAAAAATCGTCGCCACCAACGGCTGTTTCGATATCTTGCATCCCGGCCATATTCATTATCTGAAACAGGCGAGGGAGCTGGGCGACAGGCTGGTGGTGCTGGTGAACAGCGACGCCTCGGTCGAGCGGTTGAAAGGGCCCGGCCGACCGGTGAATCCGCTTGAAACGCGCATGGCGATGCTGGCGGCGCTGGAATGCGTGGACTGGGTCATCGCATTCGACAGCGATACGCCGAAGGAACTGATCTGCCGGATACTTCCCGATATCCTGGTGAAAGGGGGCGATTACAAGCGCGTGGAGGATATCGCCGGTCACGATTGCGTGGTGGCCAATGGCGGCGAAGTGAAGCTGCTCGGTTTCGTCGATGGCTTTTCGACCACCGAAATGATCCGCACCATACGCGACAATGCGTGACCGCATCCATTCGATTCCGGAGAGCAGACAATGGTACAGATAGCTCCGGCTGATCAATCCCTCGATGGTCTGAAGATACCGCCGCATTCCATTCAGGCCGAGCAATCGGTGCTGGGTGGTTTGATGCTCGACAACCAGGCCTGGGATACGGTGGCGGACCGGGTCGGCGAGGTGGATTTTTATCGCAAGGATCATCGTCTGATCTTTCGTGCCATCCTGGAGCTGGCCGCCCGGGATGAGCCTTTCGATGTGATCACCTTGTCCGAAACCCTGCAGAAAGCCGGTCAGCTCGAGGATGCCGGTGGACTGGCCTACCTTGGGGCGTTGGCGAAAGATACGCCGAGTGCGGCCAATATCGGCGCTTATGCGGACATCGTGCGCGAGCGTTCGGTGCTGCGCCAGCTGATTCATGTCGGCACCGAAATTTCCAACTCCGCGTTCCAGACGCAGGGACGCGACACCGGCGAACTGCTGGAGTATGCTGAACAAAAAGTGTTTCAGATTGCCGAACAGCGGCAGCGCCGCTCGAAAGGCTTCATGCCGATCAAGTCGCTGCTGGTGGAAGCGGTCGACCGGATCGAAACGCTGTTTCAGCAGGAAGGCTCGATTACCGGGGCCGCCACCGGCTTCGATGATTTCGACGAAATGACCTCGGGGCTGCAGGGTTCAGATCTGATTATCGTTGCCGGGCGGCCGTCTATGGGAAAAACGTCTTTCGCGATGAATATCGCCGAAAATGTCGCCATCAAGGGCGACAAGGCGGTTGCCGTTTTCAGTATGGAGATGCCGGGCGAGCAACTGGCGATGAGAATGATGGCATCCCTTGGACGGATCGATCAGCACCGCATTCGCACCGGGACGCTCGAGGATGATGAATGGCCGCGGATGACATCGGCGATCAACATTCTTGCCGAAGCCAAACTGTTCATCGACGACACGCCGGCTTTGACCCCGACCGAGGTACGTGCCCGCGTACGCCGCCTGGCGCGCGACCAGGGCCAGCTCGGCCTGATCGTTCTCGACTACCTGCAGTTGATGCAGTCGCCGAGCGGCGGCGAGAGTCGCGTCGCTGAAATCTCCGATATCTCGCGTTCGCTGAAAGCGTTGGCGAAAGAGCTGAACGTGCCGGTGATGGCCCTGTCGCAGTTAAACCGCAATCTCGAGCAGCGGCCGAACAAAAGGCCGGTGATGTCGGATTTGAGGGAAAGTGGTGCCATCGAACAGGACGCAGACGTCATTGTCTTCATCTATCGCGATGAAGTGTATAACGAGGATTCGCCCGATAAAGGGACTGCCGAGATCATCATCGGCAAGCAGCGCAACGGCCCCATTGGCACCATACGGTTGACCTTTCTCGGTCAGTATACGCGCTTCGAAAGTTTTATCGCGGATCCTTATTCAGACGAGGGTTATGCATGAGGCCGGCGGCGTATGCGGTCCTGGATCAAGCAGCATTGAAGCACAATCTGAAGCGGGTGCGTGCATGCGTCCCCCGCTCCAAGGTGATGGCGGTCATCAAAGCCAATGGCTACGGACACGGCCTGATTCGCGTTGCCGACGCTTTGCGGGAGGCGGATGCTTTTGCAGTGGCGCGGGTCGATGAAGGCATTCATCTGCGCGAACACGGGATCGAGCATCGAATTGCCGTATTGGAAGGTTTTACCTGCCGCGACGAGCTGCTGCAGCATTGGCGCTTCGACCTGGAGCCGGTAATTCATACGCCCGATCAGCTGCAGTGGCTGGAAGCAGGGGAGGGCCGGGCGCCGTTGTCGGTCTGGCTGAAGCTGGATACCGGCATGCATCGGCTGGGGGTGGATGGTGTTGATTTGCTTTCGATTCACGAACGTCTGTGCCGGTGCCGTTCGATCCGCCAGCCGGTCTCGCTGATGACGCACCTTTCGAGTGCCGGCGATCTCGACAATCCGGCCACCGAGCGGCAGATCCGTCTGTTTGGGCAATTGACCGCAGGATACGAGGGTGAGCGCAGCATCGCCAATTCTGCAGGGATTCTCGGTTGGCGGCAGTCGCACAGTGATTGGGTGCGGCCGGGCATCATGCTCATGGGGGCATCGCCTTTTGCCGATCGTCAGGGCGAAAACCATGGCCTCTTGCCGGTGATGACGCTGCATTCGCGTCTACTCGCGGTCAAGATGCTCAAGCCGGGCGATGCCGTCGGCTACGATGGCACCTGGGTCTGCACGAAACCGACGCGATTGGGCGTCGTGGCGGTCGGTTACGGTGACGGTTATCCACGCTCCGCGAAGAGCGGTACGCCGGTACTGGTCAACGGCCGGCGGGTGCCGCTGGTCGGTCGGGTGTCGATGGACATGATTACGGTCGATCTCTCTGACTGCCCTGATGCACAGATCGACGATCCGGTCGTTCTGTGGGGCAGGGGACTGCCGGTGGAGGAGATCGCCCGCTGGGCATCGACGATTCCCTACACCCTGTTGTGCGCGATCACCCAACGGGTACGGGTTTTCGATACGGGTGAAGGATGATCGAGAATAGACACGTAGGGTGGAACGCGCAGCGGTTCCGCCATCAGAAGTTAGATGAAAGACCATGGATTTCTGTCTCCTGTCCTCTGGCTTCTGTCCTCTGAACCATGGCAAAACCGAAAATCGGCTATGTATGTGAGCAATGCGGCGCCGACTATACCAAGTGGAGCGGCCAATGCGTGCACTGCAAGACCTGGAACTGCCTCAAAGAGGTTCGACTGGTATCGGACAAGAAGCCCGATCGCGGCCGCTGCATCGATGGTTATGCCGGAGCGAAAAGCGAAGTCCAAACCTTAAGTCATGTCGACGCTGGGGATATTGTCCGCATTTCCTCCGGCATGCAGGAGCTCGACCGGGTGCTCGGCGGTGGTTTCGTGCCGGGTTCGGTGGTTCTGATATCGGGTGATCCCGGGTCGGGCAAAAGCACTATTTTGCTGCAGACACTGGCCTTTGCAGCCGGCCAGCGGCCGGTTCTGTATGTGTCGGGAGAGGAGTCGATGCAGCAGATTGCGGGACGCGCCCGGCGGCTCGGGCTCCCAATGGAAAAAATAAAGATGCTGGCGGAGACGTCGGTCGAGCGCATCTGTGAGCTTGCGGACAGGGAAAAGCCGGAAATCCTGGTGATCGACTCGATTCAGGTGATGTACTGCGACGGTGTCGATTCCGCGCCTGGCGGGGTGGCGCAGGTGAGGGAATGTGCCGCGCTGTTGACCCAGTATGCCAAGAGAACCCAGGTCATCCTGCTGATGGTGGGTCATGTCACCAAAGACCAGAGCATCGCCGGACCGATGACGCTGAGTCATATTGTCGACACCCAGATCATGCTCGCCTCGACCGACGACGCCCGCTACCGGATCATGCGGGCGACCAAAAACCGTTTCGGCGCGGTCAATGAGCTGGGGCTGTTCGCGATGACGGCCAAGGGGCTGAAAGAGGTGAACAATCCATCGGCGATCTTTCTGGCGCGCGCGGAAAAGCCGGCGCCCGGCAGCGTCGTCAATGTACTGTGGGAAGGAACCCGGCCGCTGCTGGTGGAAATTCAGGCGCTGGTCATCGACTCGCAGCATGGCAATCCGCGGCGGCTCGGTGTCGGCATCGACCAAAACCGGATTGCGATGCTGCTTGCCGTGCTGGCACGGCATGGCGGGCTGTTTACCGGGGATCAGGATGTTTTCGTCAATTGCGTGGGCGGCATCCGTGTGACCGAGACCAGTGCCGATTTGGCGGTGCTGCTGGGGATCGTTTCAAGCTTGAGGAACAGAGCGGTCGCCGAGGATCTCTTTGTTTTCGGCGAGGTGGGATTGTCGGGCGAAATCCGGCCTGTTGCAAACGGTGAAATCCGCATCAAGGAGGCCTTCAAACATGGCTTCAAAAAAGCGATCGTGCCAAAAGCGAACCGGCCGAAACGTCGGGCGGGAAGCGGTGAGATTCTCGGCGTTTCGAATCTCAAGGAGGCGATCGATGCAATTGCTTGAAAAATCGCTGCCTATCTCGACCCAATCAGCGCTCGGCACCTTTTCGGATTTCCGCGGCGAGCTTTGCTATCTTGTCGGCGGTTCGTTCCATCGCGGTCAAAACCGAGGCGTTGATTGCTGCTTCGATCATGAGGGAGAGTTCATCGAAATGCTCATTGCCGATCTGCTTGACCTCTTTTTCATCAAGTACCTGTTTAAAATGCGCAACGATCTTTTCGGCGTGTTTGAGTTCTTTTCTGATCATAGTAAGCCTCGTATCTCCTCAGCGCTTGCGCATGCCGAGGATATGTTCCCCTTTTTCATATATTTCATAGGTTCGCCCGACCAGCAGTGGGTCCGGCGGCAGTACAACCTCAGGGTTTTTGTCGGGGTAGGAGAGTTTGTGCAAGACATGGCGCATGCAGTTGATGCGGGCCCGTTTTTTGTCGTCGGACTTGATGACGGTCCATGGTGCGTCTTCGGTATCGGTATAGAAAAACATCGCCTCTTTGGCTTCGGTGTAGTCATCCCATTTATCCAGTGAAGCCAGGTCTACCGGGCTCAGCTTCCATTGCTTCAGCGGGTCGACCCGTCGTGCCTGGAAGCGGCGAAACTGTTCGGTGCGGCTGACCGAAAACCAGAACTTGAATAATCGGATCCCGCTGTTGACCAGCATGCGTTCGAGTTCCGGAGCCTGCCGCATGAACTCGAGGTATTCTGCCGCCGAAGAGAATCCCATCACGCGCTCTACCCCGGCACGGTTATACCACGAGCGATCGAAAAAAACGATTTCGCCGGTGGTGGGCAGGTGTTTGATATACCGTTGGAAATACCATTGACCGCACTCGGATTCGGTCGGCCTTTCCAATGCGATGATGCGAGCTGCACGAGGGTTCAAATGTTCCATGAAGCGTTTGATCGTTCCGCCTTTGCCGGCTGCGTCGCGCCCTTCGAACAGCAGAACCAGTTTTTCACCGGTATCTTTCACCCAGTTCTGCATCTTCAGCAGTTCGATCTGCAGCTCCCGTTTCAGCACTTCGTATTCGGCGCGCTTCATTTTCTCCTTATAGGGATAATCCTTGCGTAGCTGCTTCGGTTTGGGCGGCGGTTCGAGCAGATTGTCGGCCGGTTTGACAGCCGGCTCCTTGGAGAATTCGATAATCTGTTTGGACGCATCGACCATGCGGTTTGCTTTAGCGGTTTTTTCGGTCATACACTTGTCCCTCTTGCTACGAGGCATTAGCGCTGCGGAATGAAGGCTGTATCGAACGTTTGTTTATTATAGAATAATTATAATGCGTGATTCATTGATGGATACGATTTTCGGTGCCGATGGCGATCTGGCCAGGCATATTCCGGCTTATTGGCCGCGTACGGCGCAGCGTGAAATGGCCGACTGCATCGCCCAGGCCATCGAGGCGCACGTACACCTTGTCGCCGAAGCGGGCACGGGGACGGGCAAGACCTTTGCCTATCTGATTCCGGCCATCCTGTCGGGAAAAAAGATCATCGTATCGACCGGCACGAAAAATCTGCAGGATCAGCTGTTCCAGAAAGATTTGCCGGTCATACGCAAAGCGCTGGGTGTCCCTTTTCAGGCGGCTTTGCTGAAGGGCCGCAGCAACTATCTGTGTCGCTACCGGCTGGACAATACCGCAGAATCCGGCCTTTTTCACAGCCGGGCAGAGGCGGCGGCGGTGAATCGAATTCGTGCTTGGGCGGGACGCACCCGCAGCGGTGATATTGCAGAAGTCACCGATGTATCCGAAGGTTCGCCGGTCTGGTTCGATGTGACCTCGACAGCGGACAACTGCTTGGGGCAGGAGTGCCCAGACTATGCCGACTGTTTTCTCGTCAAAGCGCGGCGCAAGGCACAGGAGGCGGATATTCTGGTGATCAACCACCATCTGCTGTGCGCCGACTGGTCGCTGCGATCCGGCGATTTCGGTGAGCTGCTGCCGGAGGCCGATGTGGTCATTATCGATGAGGCGCATCAGCTGGCCGAGACTGCCTCGCACTTTCTGGGCATGTCGGTCAGCGCGCGGCAGCTGAATGAACTGGCGAAGGATACCGTTGGCGAACAGTCGAAGGACGCGGGTGACATGGGTGATTTGGCCGATGCGGCGGACGCATTGGCGCAGCGCGTGAAAGAGGTCCGGCGTGCGTTCGGTGAACCGGTTCGCCGCGGCTCGTGGCAGGAGATGGCGCATAATCCGGATATCATCGCAAGTGTTGCCGCCCTACGGGAACAGCTGCATACCTTGTCTCGTCTGTTGGAAATCGCCGCGGAGCGAAGCAAAGGGCTGGAATCCTGTTTTAAACGATGCGGCGAATTGGCTGTCCGGCTGCAGAATCTGGTCGATGACCGGGAAGGGGAGTGGATCCGCTGGTTTGAAACCCACAAACGAGCGTTCACGCTGACGCGCACACCGATCGAAATCAACGATGCCTTCCAACAGTTCATGCAGGACTATCAGGCGACGTGGATTTTTACTTCGGCCACTTTGACCGTCGCCGGCCGGTTCGATCATTTCATGGCGACACTGGGCCTGAAGAAGGCCGACACACACGATTGGGAAAGCCCGTTCGACTATGGCAGGCAGGCGCTCTTCTATCATCCTCATGACATGCCGGATCCGAATTCGCCGCATTACAGTCAGGCATTAACTGATGCGGCGCTGCCGGTGCTGAAAGCAAGTCAAGGACGGGCCTTTTTTCTGTTTACCAGCCATCGAACACTCCGTGAGACCGCGGAGTTGTTGGGAGCACAGTTGGAGTACCCTTTATTGATTCAGGGCGACGCGCCAAAATCGGTCTTGATCGAACGATTCAAAGCGCTCGGGTCTGCGATTTTGATGGGCAGCGCCAGTTTCTGGGAAGGCGTCGATGTACGCGGTCCGGCACTGTCGTGCGTTATTATCGACAAACTGCCTTTTGCCGCTCCCGGCGATCCGGTCCTGAAAGCCCGGCTCGATGCCCTGCGTCGCCAGGGCAGCAACCCTTTTTCGAGCTACCAGCTGCCGGCCGCGGTCATCGCTCTAAAGCAGGGCGTCGGGCGCCTGATCCGCGATGTCGAGGATCGTGGTCTTTTCATGCTGTGCGATCCCAGGCTGCTGAAACGCTCGTATGGACGCGTCTTTCTCGCAAGCCTGCCGCCGATGAGGCGGACCCGTTCATTGAAGGCGGTGCAGCGCTTTTTTGTCGAAGATTCGGTTGCTGAAAAGGAGAGTCGATGAAGATTCTCGCAGTGGAGACGGCGACAGAAGCCTGCTCGGCCGCTCTGTTCCTGGATGGAGAGATTATCGAACGCTGCCGACTGGCACCGAGGGAGCACAGTCGGCTCATTCTGCCGATGATGCAGTCGCTGCTCGATGAGGCGGGGATTGCCTTGAACCGGCTGGACGCACTCGCCTTCGGCCGGGGACCCGGATCGTTCACCGGCGTTCGCATCGCCGCCGGGGTCATTCAAGGGGCCGCGCTGGGAGCCGATCTTCCGGTCGTTCCGGTCTCGACGCTGGCAGCGCTGGCCCAGGCGAGCATTGTGCATTTCGAGGCGGAATATGCTTTTTCGGCGCTGGACGCCCGAATTGGGGAGGTCTACTGGGGTGTTTATCGACGGAATGGGGAAGGGTTCGCCGAAGTCGAGGGGGCGGAGGCCGTTGTCGATGCAAATCGGGTGCTGTTTCCTGATGAGGCCGTCGGTATCGGGGTCGGCAGCGGCTGGCAGGCCTATCCCGATGTTCTAAAAAAACGGCTGGGATCGCGCGTCGTTAGGATCGAAGGTGACCGCTATCCAACCGCAGGGTTTGTTGTGCGGCTGGGCGTCGAGGGATTGAAAAACGATCAGGCAGTGAGTGCCGAATTGGCTCTGCCGGTTTATCTGCGGAATACGGTTGCGCACAAGATGGCAGGTCGGAAGGCTGCCAGGGAGTGAATCGACTGCGGCTGATGGCATTGCCGGCGGATCATTCGTAGTGGTGCACGATCGATTTCTTCCGGGCCTCGACATGGAAATTTTGGACAAAAAAAAGCCTGCAGGACAAAAGCCTTGCAGGCCGTCATGGCCTCACGGGGGAGGCCAGGGAGGAGGAAGAACAATGGTGCATAATGTTGGAGATTCGAAAATATGGCGTTATTGTAGTCAGGTCTCTATTATTAAGGAAATGGTTGATATTAATTTTTGTATGATATGAATTCATAGTACTGGCGATGGATCTACGCAGGTTCGATCTCAATTTATTGGTTGTGCTGGACGCATTGATGCGCGAGCGCAATGTGTCCCGCGCGGCTGAAAGCCTGTTTATCGGGCAATCGGCAATGAGTCACGCGCTTAATCGTCTGCGCGATCTGCTGGATGATCCTATCCTGGTGCGCACGGCGGATGGCATGAAGCCAACCCCGCGAGCCCTCGAGATTATCGGGCCGGTTCGTGAGGCTTTGAAGGAAATTGCCCGTGTCATCAGTCCGCCCGAGCGATTCGATCCATCCAAGAGCAGCCATCGATTTGTCATCGCAGCGTCCGACTACATCGAATATCTGATTATTCCACCGCTGATGGAACGGGTGTATCGGGATGCGCCAGGGATCGATTTCCATATCATTAAACCCGAACAGGCGTTGCCGGTGCAGGATCTGGAAGACGGAACGGTCGACATAGCGCTTGGTTTCACCAGAGACATGGATGCCCCCAAACGTTTTTGCAGTGAGCTGTTGTTCGAAGATGAACGGGTATGCGTGGTCAGGAAAGATCATCCGGAAATCAAACGGAAATTGTCCCTGGAGCAATATCTTAAATTGGAACATATCAGGGTCTCGCCTTCAGGCAAGAAAACCGGTGTCATCGATGAATGGCTGGCCGATCATGGTCTGAAAAGAAGAATTGCGCTGATCGTCCCCCATTTTCTTTACGCGCCGTCCATCGTTGCAACAACCGACATGATTTTGGCGCCCCCTCTGCGGATTGCAAAACAGTTTACACGCATCAGCCCGCTCAAGATTTTACCAATGCCGATCGACGTACCGCACTACCAGATCAGCATGGTCTGGTCCCCGGTTCATGATAAAGAGCTCAGCCACTGCTGGTTGCGGGATCAGGTCAGGATTATCGCTCGATCGATTTCGGAAAAGACCTTTTGACGCCAGCCGGAGGCAGTATGGCGGTGAACGTTGGGCATTGCGCTGTAATCCATCCAGCGGGAATTTGCATCCGACCGAAGCCTATCTTGTCGCTTTAGGCGAGGTCGGCATCGAGCCGGGTGTTTACCGCTATGTCAGCCATGATCATGTTCTGGAACGGCGCTGCGCTTTGAACGGCGCCGCCGTCTCCTGCCCGGCTTTGCTGGTCGGATTGACATCGATTCACTGGCGGGAAGCCTGGAAATATGGAGAGCGGGCTTTATCGGTATTGCCAGCATGACGTCGGCCACGCGCTGGCGGCATTGCGTTACGCAGCCGCGGTGCTCGGCTGGCGGGTGCAGAAGCCGGGTTGATTGGGCAGATTCTCTATCTGGAGGCGGAAGCGTGCGGTCTGCGCGGTACCGGAATCGGCTGTTTCTTCGATGATCAGGTGCATGAAATACTCGGGCTGAGCGATGACCGGTTTCAAAGTCTCTACCATTTTACCGTCGGCGGGCCGTTGGAGGATGTTCGACTGGAAACCCTGCTGCCGTATACCCATTTGTCGAAATAGAGATGCGGTGCGGCAGGGCTGGATTGGCAAGGTGAGCGATCTTGTGCGGATACTTTTAACCGACCCGGCATCCATAATAATCAGTTATGGATGCCTGTTTTGAAAGTCCGGGGGCCTTTTGGACGAGGGCTTCGACAACGCGATTGTGCGCTTGCCCAGTCGTAGGTTCAGCTGCTTTTCGCCCTTGAAGTAGGGCCGCCATAACCGAATGGTCAGTGGAACCGAAATATTCAGACAGAAGGCCGTAAACATCAATGTAAAAAAGGCCTGTTTGGTAAAAATTGCGTTTTGGACGTAGCCGATATCGAGCACAATGAACGCCAGCTCCGCTCGGCCCAACATGCCCAAACCGATCAAAATGCTCTCATGCCATTCAAAACTGGCCGTCAATCGCGCAGCCAGCATCGCCGATAGTATCTGTATCACAAAAAGGCCAACTGTCATCGCCAACGTTTCCGGAAGAATGGAGATGATAATGTCGAAATCGAGAACCAGTTTTGTGCCCAAATTGATAAAAAATACCGGCCCGATCCAGGAGAACGCGACGTTGTCGATGACATATTTGCAGTTTTCGTAGCTGGACTTCTGCTGCTCTTCGTCGATGTGGAAATATTCCTGCTTCAGGATCAACCCTGCCATATAGGCGCCCACCGCAGGATGAAATCCTAAGTAATGCGCTGTCAGGCTGATGGTCAGGGTGAGCAACAATATGGTGAGCGTTGCCTGTTCGCTTTGTCCCAGCATGAGAATATCGCGGACGCCGTAGCGTTCAAGAAAGGCGATTCCACGTCCACGAGTTTCGAGGAAGCGGAGACGAATACCGCAGCGTCGAAACAATCGCCGTAAAGGAGCGAGGTTGATGGAACTCTTCTGGGGAAAAACCCACCGCCCTAAAATGATCACAATGCCAAAAAACAGCAAGGCTTTAGTAACGACTGCGAAAATTTGCAGCATCGACACTCCAGACTGCCCCGTAGCGAGGGGAACGAGGATCGCCACCAACGCCAGGGAGGCGATGTCGTCGAGCACCGCCGAGGTCATAATGCCGCGTGCCGCATCGGTACGATGCAGCCCTTCGCTGCGCAGCGATACCATGGTCAGGGAAACTGCTGTTGCGGTCATTGCCAGACCGGACATCATCGCCAGTTTGACATCGCCCCAAAACTCGAACGCCACGTAGTAGGCGATGAGAAAAGGACCGATGGCGCCAAAAAGCGCGATGCCCCAGGCCCTTTTTATTCCTTCCACGAACTTGGTGGGATTTTCCTCGAAGCCAAGGGCAAACATGATAAGAATGATGCCGAGCTTGGAAAAACCCTCGACAAACGGCGTGGTCTCTTGCGGAAGAACCCCGACATTGACCATGACCGAGCCGAAAGCAAGGAAAAACAGTACCGCCGTCAGGCGAGTGCGTTCAGCAAACCACGTCGCTAAAAGCACACCGCCCCAAATGATTGCCAGCTGAGCAAGATCATGCATTTTTGCCTCCTCCCCCATAATTTTAAAATGGCCGGCGCTTGATCCGACGGTTCAGCTCATTATAGGAAAAACTGCGCCAAGAGTCCCGGCTCGATGCCCTACCGTCCGCCACAATGCTGTTGAATTATATATGGGGTGCTCCTTCTCCCTCCGGGAGAAGGTTGGGATGAGGGGATCTAACTGGCTGAGTTCCCTTGTTTATTGCCCCCTCACCCAACCCTTTCTCGCTGGAGAGGGCTTAAGTCAACGGCATTGGTGCGACACGAAGTTGCACGCATATTTATCAAGGAGACCTGAAACAATAGACAGGTCGCGAGATCAGGTGTTCTGCCACCTGTACCCTACCGGGACGTGCGTCGGTGGTAACACCGGGGTGCGAAGC
>Ga0209633_10002484_pt1 | contig 17765 bp, 16 predicted proteins | sample Cruoilmetagenom1_FD_187290 | JGI IMG/M metagenome (GOLD analysis project Ga0209633, IMG submission 187290) | Oil polluted marine microbial communities from Coal Oil Point, Santa Barbara, California, USA - Sample 1 (SPAdes) (version 2) | ecosystem: Environmental > Aquatic > Marine > Oil seeps ... | reverse complement strand
GTTCTCCTGTTCCACCATCATATAAATAAGTATGTCCAAATCTTGGCACACCTGCTTTATCAGTTATTTCATTTATTTGATCTAAAGATGCTCCATCAAAAATTGGTGTTGCAAATTTCTCACCCGTATTTTGACCTGCCCATCCTAAGACAGTTTCATATATCTGACCAATATTCATACGTGAAGGTACACCCAGTGGGTTTAACACGATATCTACTGGTGTTCCATCTTCTAAGAAAGGTAAATCTTCTTCACGAACAATACGAGCTACAATACCCTTATTACCGTGACGACCTGCCATTTTATCTCCTACTTTTAATTTACGTTTTTTAGCAATATAAACTTTGGCTAGTTTTACAATTCCTTTCGCTAACTCATCACCTACAGAAATGGTAAATTTCTCTCTACGTAAATTTCCTTGTAAATCGTTTAATTTGATTTTATAATTATGGATCAATTCAGAAATTAAACCATTCAAATCTTTATCAGTTGTCCAAGTACCTTTGGTTAAATGGGCATAATCTTCTACAGTTCCTAACATTTTAAGTGTAAATTTCTTTCCTTTTGGAAGGATATCTTCTCCTAAATCATTTTGAACTCCTTGACAAGTTTTGCCATTCACTAATTTAAATAGTTTCTCAATTAAACGATCCTTTAAGTCAACGAATTTTGTTTCAAATTCTGTTTCGAGCTTGGCAATATCAACTTTGTCTTTTGCTCTTTTCGTTTTATCTTTAACAGCTATTTGGAATAGTTTCTTGTTAACGACCACACCTCTTAGAGATGGTGAAGCTTTTAATGAAGCATCTTTTACATCTCCTGCTTTATCACCAAAAATTGCACGTAAAAGTTTTTCCTCAGGTGTTGGATCAGATTCTCCTTTAGGTGTAATTTTACCTATTAGGATATCACCTGGTTTTACCTCAACACCGATGCGAATCATTCCATTTTCATCTAAATCTTTAGTCGCTTCTTCACTTACATTCGGAATATCATTGGTCAATTCTTCTGTTCCTAATTTTGTATCACGAACATCAAGGGAATACTCATCGATATGAATAGATGTAAAAATATCTTCACGAACTACACGCTCAGAAATTACAATTGCATCCTCAAAGTTGAATCCTTTCCATGGCATAAAAGCAACTTTCATATTTCGACCAAGCGCTAATTCTCCTTTTTCAGTCGCATATCCTTCACAAAGCACTTGTCCTTTTTCAACTCGATCACCTGTTCTGACAATTGGTTTTAGGTTAATTGTCGTACTTTGGTTTGTCTTTCTAAATTTGATTAATTTATAGGTAACCTCATCTGGATCAAAGCTTACAGAACGAATCGCATCAGAACGATCATATTTTATAGTAATTTTTTCAGAATCTACATATTCAACTACTCCATTATCTTCTGCATTGATTAAGATTCTTGAATCTTTAGCTACACGTCTTTCTAAACCGGTTCCAACAATTGGCGCTTCTGGTTGCAGTAATGGCACAGCTTGACGCATCATATTTGATCCCATCAATGCACGGTTCGCATCATCATGTTCTAAAAATGGAACTAAAGATGCCGATATAGATGCTATTTGGTTTGGTGATACATCCATATAATTTACATCATCTGGTCCAACAACAGGAAAATCACCTTCTTCACGTGCTGTAATACGTGTATCAATAAACTTATCATCTTTGTCTAACACAAGATTAGACTGTGCTATTTTCATTCCTTCTTCTTCCTCAGCACTTAAATATTTAGGTTCATTTACAGTATCTACTATTCCATTATCTACTTTACGATAAGGAGTTTCGATAAATCCTAAGTTATTTACTTTGGCATAAACAGCTAGAGAAGAAATTAAGCCAATATTTGGTCCCTCAGGAGTTTCAATCGGACATAACCTTCCATAATGTGTAAAATGCACATCACGTACCTCAAATCCTGCTCTTTCTCTCGATAAACCACCTGGTCCTAATGCCGATAAACGACGCTTATGTGTAATCTCTGCTAATGGATTTGTTTGATCCATAAATTGAGACAACTGGTTGGTTCCAAAAAATGAGTTTATTACAGATGATAATGTTTTAGCATTAATCAAATCAATAGGTGTAAACACCTCATTATCACGCACATTCATACGTTCACGAATGGTACGCGCCATACGAGATAATCCAACTCCAAATTGATTGGCTAACTGCTCTCCTACTGTACGTACACGACGGTTTGATAAGTGATCAATATCATCTACCTCAGCTTTTGAGTTGATTAACTCAATTAAATATTTTATGATTGTTATGATATCTAGTTTTGTCAATACACGTTGGTCGATATCAACATCTAAATTTAATTTTTTATTCATTCGGTAACGACCTACTTCACCTAAGTTGTAACGTTGTTCCGAGAAAAACAATTTGTCAATAATACCTTTAGCCGTATCATAATCTGGCGGTTCGGCATTACGTAATTGTCTATAAATATGTTCAACAGCTTCTACTTCAGAATTTGTTGGATCTTTTTGTAAAGTATTGTGGATAATTGCGTAATCGGCTAATAAATTATCCTCTTTATGTAAAAGGATCGTTTTAGAACCTGATTCAATAATTTCATCTACATGTTCTTTTTCTAATACAGTATCTCTATCGAATACGATTTCGTTACGCTCAATAGATACAACTTCTCCAGTATCTTCATCAACAAAGTCTTCAAACCAAGTTTTTAGAATACGAGCTGCAGTTTTACGACCTAATACTCTTTTTAGACCAGCTTTAGTTACTTTAACTTCCTCGGCGAGATCAAATATTTCTAATATATCCTTATCACGCTCGTATCCGATTGCACGGAATAAAGTAGTGACAGGTAATTTTTTCTTTCTATCAATATAGGCATACATGACCTGATTGATATCTGTTGCAAATTCAATCCAAGATCCTTTGAAAGGAATTACTCTTGCTGAATATAATTTTGTTCCATTAGCATGGAAAGATTGACCGAAGAATACACCTGGTGATCGGTGTAACTGCGATACAATAACACGTTCTGCACCATTAATAACAAAAGATCCACTTTCGGTCATATAAGGTATCGTCCCTAAATACACATCTTGAACGATCGTTTCAAAATCTTCGTGCTCAGGATCGGTACAATATAAATTTAATCGAGCTTTAAGAGGAACGCTATAAGTCAGCCCTCTTTCGATACACTCTTGAATAGAATAACGTGGAGGATCGACAAAATAATCTAAAAATTCTAAGACAAACTGATTACGGGTATCAGTTATAGGAAATATCTCAGAGAAAGTTTTGTACAAACCTTCATTATCTCGATCATCGGCTTTTGTTTGTAGTTGGAAAAAATCCTGAAATGATTTGACTTGAATATCTAAAAAATCAGGATAAGGTGTTTGTAATTGTGCCGTAGCAAAATTAATTCTTTCTGTTGCTATTTGAGTTGCCAATGGATTACTAGTTTTAATTAGAAAAGAATGAATATATACGCAAAAATGGTTTAGGTCAATTCTGACTATTCAGAATGACCTAAACCTGAGGTTTTTAGGAAAAGAGAACTTATTTTAGCTCTACTTCTGCTCCTGCTTCTTCTAAAGATTTTTTCAAGCCTTCAGCTTCATCTTTAGATACACCTTCTTTTACAGGTGCTGGTGCACTATCAACAACTCCTTTAGCTTCTTTTAAGCCAAGACCTGTTAATTCTTTCACCAATTTAACTACTGCTAATTTAGATTGACCAGCGGCTGTTAAGATAACATCAAATTCTGTTTGCTCTTCAGCTCCACCAGCTGCATCGCCACCAGCTGCAGGTCCTGCTACAACAGCTGCTGCTGCTGGCTCAATACCATATTCTTCTTTTAAGATATTTGCCAACTCAGTAACATCTTTTACTGAAAGGTTGACTAATTGTTCTGCGAAATCTTTTAAATCTGCCATTTTACTTTGTTTTAAAATTTTGTTTATTAGTTTATTGCGTGTGTGTAATTTTATTTTTCAGATAAGGTTTTGATAATACCTGATAACTTACTACCGCCTGACTGTAATGCTGAAATAACATTTTTAGCGGGTGATTGTAATAAAGTAATAATATCACCTATTAATTCTTCTTTAGACTTGATGTTAACTAAATTAGCTAATTGATCATCACCTATGTAGATGGCTTCTTCAACAAAAGCACCTTTAAGAATAGGTTTGTCTGATTTTTTTCTAAAGTTTTTTATAACTTTAGCTGGTGCGTTACCAGTTTCTGAAATTAATATAGAGGTATTACCCTTTAAAGTTTCTGGTAGTTCACCAAAATCTTTATCTGATTTTTCCATTGCTTTTGCAAGCAAGGTGTTTTTAACCACTGATAATTTAACATTTGCTTTAAAACATGCTCTTCTTAAATCTGAAGTATTTAAAGCATCTAATCCTGATATATCTGCCAAGTAAATGATATTATTGTCAGTCAGGACAGTTGTCAAATCGGTTATAACTTGTGATTTTTCTTCTCTTGTCATTTGATTATGATTTTAACGAACTTAAAGTGACTTAACATCAACACCAATACCTGGACTCATTGTACTAGACATGAATACACTTTTCATGTATTCACCCTTAGCAGATGCAGGTTTAAGTTTAATGATGGTTTGTAATAATTCATTTGCATTTTCAGCAATCTTGTTGGCGTCAAAGGAAACTTTACCAATTCCTGCGTGTATAATACCCGTTTTATCAACTTTAAAGTCAATTTTACCAGCTTTTACAGCAGTTACTGCTTTTCCAATGTCCATTGTTACGGTACCTGTCTTTGGGTTAGGCATTAATCCTCTTGGTCCTAATACTCTACCTAAAGGTCCTAATTTACCCATGACACTTGGCATGGTAACAATTACATCAACGTCTGTCCATCCTTCTTTAATTTTTTGAAGGTATTCATCTAAACCAACATAATCAGCACCAGCGTCTTTTGCTTCTGCCTCTTTGTCGGGTGTAACTATAGCCAAAACTTTTACATCTTTACCTGTTCCGTGTGGTAATGAAACCACTCCTCTCACCATTTGATCAGCTTTTTTAGGATCTACATCTAATCGTATCGCCATATCTACTGTGGCGTCAAAATTTACTGTAGTAATCTCTTTTAGTAATTTAGCTGCGTCATTTAATGAGAACGTTAAAGTACTATCAAGTTTGGAATGTGCTACTTTTTGTTTCTTAGTTAATTTTGCCATTTATAATAATGCTTTAATTAATTAAAAAGGAGCTGTTCCTTTTACTTTTATACCCATAGAACGAGCTGTACCTGCCATCATCTTCATTGCAGATTCAACAGTAAATGCATTTAAATCTACCATTTTTCCTTCAGCGATAGTTCTTAGCTGTTCCCAAGTAACCGTAGCTACTTTGTTTCTATTAGGTTCACCTGATCCTTTTTTGATTTTAGCTGCTTCTAATATTTGGACGGCCGCAGGAGGTGTTTTTACAACAAAATCAAATGATTTATCTTTGTAAACGTTGATTACCACAGGTAATACTTTCCCTTGTTTATCCTGAGTTCTTGCATTAAATTGCTTACAGAACTCCATAATATTAACTCCAGCTGCACCCAAAGCAGGTCCTACAGGTGGTGAAGGGTTTGCAGCGCCTCCACGTACTTGTAGTTTTACAACCTTTGATACTTCTTTTGCCATTCTAATTATTTAAAAAATTATGATTTTTGCTCTATTTTGGAAGCTTAGAGTGAAATCTATTTACGTATTTGTAACAATTATTAAATTTTTTCTACTTGCATATAACTAAGTTCTAATGGTGTTTTTCGACCGAAAATCTTGACCATTACTTCTAGCTTACGTTTTTCTTCATGAATCTTTTCAATTGTTCCTTCGAAACCATTAAAAGGTCCATCTATTACTTTAATTGACTCTCCCACTATGAAAGGTATGACTACATTTTCGTTTTCAACGGCTAATTCATCTACCTTTCCAAGCATTCTATTAATCTCTGATTGTCTTAATGGTACAGGATCACCGCCTTTTACTTCGCCTAACATACCTATTACACCAGGTATAGATTTGATGATATGTGGAATTTCACCACTTAAATTTGCCTGAATAATAACATAGCCAGGAAAATAGACTTTTTCTTTATTATATTTTTTTCCGTTTCGTATTTGTACTACTTTTTGAGTAGGAACAAGAACTTGTTCTATGTAATCATTTAGATCTAAACGTGAAACTTCATTTTCAAGATAATTTTTCACTTTATTTTCTTGGCCTCCTACAGCTCTAACTACATACCATTTTTTTACAAAATCTGACATAAGTTAGTTTTAAAATATTTGGAATAAATTCTCCAATAACATCTGAAATACTTTATCTGCAAAAAACACAGCTAATGCAAACAAGATTGTAAATACTGCAACAACTACAGTAGATTTTTGAGCTTCTTCCCAAGAAATCCAAGTCATATTATCCTTTAACTCTCTAAATGATTCTTTAACGTAGGTTCCTATATTCATTTGTTTCTTATTTATTAATTCTCTTAAGTACGGCTTGAAAAGATTGAGTCGACTTTATTCTGCACGGGTGGAGAGGCTCGAACTCCCGACACCTAGTTTTGGAGACTAGTGCTCTACCAACTGAGCTACACCCGTAAAATATGTTTATATTAACACATATTTTATATACAACACAAGGTATCCCGCTAAAGCGGGACACCTTTGTGATGTTATTTGTTAGCTATTACTAGTCTACTAATTCAGTAACCTGTCCTGCACCAACAGTTCTACCACCTTCACGAATCGCAAAACGTAAACCTACGTTAAGTGCAATTGGTTGATGTAACTCAACTGATATTGTCAAGTTATCACCTGGCATTACCATTTCTACTCCATCAGGCAACATTATAGTACCTGTTACGTCAGTTGTTCTTACATAAAACTGTGGACGATAATTATTATGGAATGGTGTGTGACGACCACCTTCTTCTTTTTTAAGAATATATACCTCAGCTTTAAACTTAGCATGTGGCGTTACAGAACCTGGCTTACAAAGAACCATACCTCTACTAATCTGTTCTTTGTCAATACCTCTTAATAATAGACCGACATTATCTCCTGCTTCACCTCTATCTAATATTTTACGGAACATCTCAACTCCAGTAATAGTTGAAGTTAATTTTTCAGCTCCCATACCGATAATATCAATTGCATCACCTGTTAAAGCAACTCCTGACTCAATACGACCTGTTGCTACCGTACCACGACCTGTAATCGTAAATACATCCTCAACTGGCATTAAGAAATCTTTATCTATATCTCTTTGAGGTAATTTAATCCATTCATCAACTGCATCCATCAATTCCATAATTTTCTCTTCCCATTGTGGTTCTCCATTAAGAGCACCAAGAGCTGACCCTGCAATAACTGGAGTGTTATCACCGTCATATTCGTAGAAAGAAAGCAATTCTCTTACCTCCATGTCTACTAACTCTAACAGTTCTTCATCATCGACTAAATCCACTTTGTTCAAGAATACTACCATACTAGGAATACCAACTTGTCTACCTAATAAGATATGCTCTCTAGTTTGTGGCATTGGTCCATCAGTTGCCGCAACAACCAAAATTGCACCATCCATTTGAGCAGCACCTGTTACCATGTTTTTCACGTAATCGGCGTGACCTGGACAGTCAACGTGTGCATAGTGCCGTTTTTCAGTTGCGTACTCAACGTGAGCCGTATTAATTGTAATACCTCTTTCTTTTTCTTCAGGTGCATTATCAATTTGATCAAAATCTTTAACTTCACAAAAACCTTTTTTTGACAATACCACTGTTATGGCAGCTGTCAAAGTTGTTTTTCCGTGGTCAACGTGCCCAATAGTACCGATATTTAAATGCGGTTTTGACCTATCAAAAGTTTCTTTAGCCATAATTATTTGTTTTACTTAGTTTATATTAGTGTTAATTTTTAATTTTTAGTAGCATTTATTGAGCCAACGACGGGATTTGAACCCGTGACCTCTTCCTTACCAAGGAAACGCTCTACCCCTGAGCTACGTCGGCGGAGCTTATTTTCATAGAGTTGACTACTTGTTTATTTTGAACTGGCTCAATATAAGCATTTTATCTATCAAATCTATTCATAATTTAAAATAATTTAAAAAATCATTTTGAATTAATTTTGAGCGGGAGACCGGGCTCGAACCGGCGACAATCAGCTTGGAAGGCTGAAGCTCTACCAACTGAGCTACTCCCGCTTGAATCTACTTAAAGATTTATGTGGTGGGAGGAGGATTCGAACCTCCGAAGCTTGCGCAGCAGATTTACAGTCTGCCCTCGTTGGCCACTTGAGTATCCCACCATTATTTTAAAGAACTAAAATTTGAGAGTTTATCTCAATTATTTTGAGCCGATAGAGGGACTCGAACCCACGACCTGCTGATTACAAATCAGCTGCTCTAGCCAGCTGAGCTACATCGGCTTATAACAAAACAAACCGCTTTTTCAAACGGTCTGCAAATGTATAAAGTTTTATTTTTATCACAAAACTTTTTTAGGATATTTTTTATGATTTTTTATTTATGCTTTTCTCTTAGTTTTTCTTTGCGCTTTATTAAGGTTTTCTTTAAAGAGGTAACTGCTTGAAGTAAAGCATCTTCAAAGGTATTTGAAGCTTTTTTCACCACTGGGTCGTCACCAGGAATTCCTAATTTAATTTCTAACTGTTTATTTTCTTTTTCACTTGTTTTTTGGACTTTTAAAAACACCTGCGCTTCAATAATATGGTCATAGAATTTAATTAATCCATTTACCTTCTCCTCAACTAATATTATTAACTCTTTGTCAGCATTGAAATTGACAGCCTGCACATTTACTTTCATATTATATGTTTTAGTTATTAATTTATAACGTAAAATTACAAATTTTCTTATTAAAAGTAAATACAGACATTACTTTTTTTTATTTCGCGGATGTGCTTTATTATAAGTTTCTTTTAATTTTGACAAACTACTATGTGTATATATTTGGGTAGATGCAAGACTTGAGTGACCCAATAATTCTTTTACAACATTCAAATCTGCTCCTTCATCTAATAGATGAGTTGCAAATGTATGTCTTAACACATGTGGACTCCTTTTATCTTTTGTTGAAACTTTATTGAAAAAATTTGTAACAATCTTGTAGACTAACGAATCATAAATTGGCTTACCTTTTTTGGTTAAAAATAGTTCCTCATCATCACTTTTCAAATCAACTCTTAATTTATTGTATCTCAAAATTAATTTTATACTACTACCAATTAAAGGTATATACCTTTCTTTGTTCCGTTTCCCTAAAACTTTGATTGTTTTAGTATCAAAATCAACATCTGTTAACTTAAGCTTCATTAATTCTGCTCTACGCATGCCCGTCGTATATAAGAGTTCTATTATTAGTTGATCTCTTACTTCTTCAAAAGTACCAGAGCGAATATAATGTTCTTTTACTCTATCAAGTTCTTTTTTAGAAAAAGGTGTTATCACCTTTTTATTTGTTTTCAGGGAACGATGACTTTCCAAGGGATTTTTAGAGATATCTCCTGTCTTTTCAAGAAACTTATAAAAAGACTTAAGAGCTGTTGTTTTTCTATTGATGGTTTGATTCTGCAAACCTTGCTCTACCAACTGTACTATCCAATATCTAACTTCATTATAAGTGACATCAGTGATGCTATTCAAAGTATAATCAATTTGAATCAAATCAAAGAAAGACAGGATATCTTTGCGATAGGCTTCAAGCGTATGCTTCGAGTATATTTTTTCGTAACGCAAATAGTCAATAAACTTATTTATAGGCATAAAAAAACCGTTAGAGAAACAAAGTTACAAAAGTCTTTGTATTTCTCTAACGGAATATTTTAATAATAACACTATTTAAGCTTGTTCTTCAGTCGTTCTTTTACGTTGAATATAAGAAGCTTTAATGTTTTGCTTACGTTTATTTACAGATGGTTTTGTAAATTGTTTTTTATCACGTAGCGTCCTCATTACTTTAGTACGATCGAATTTTCTTTTAAATCTCTTTAAAGCTCTATCGATGTTTTCTCCGTCTTTAATAGGTATGATTAACATAATTTGGCACCTCCTTTCAACTGTCTATTTTTATATGGTTAAATTTTTGAGCTGCAAATGTACTATTAATTGTATTAACAACAACCTTTATATTCTAAAAAATTACGCTTATCGTTTTAAAACTAGATTATTATGATTAAAGACATTGCCACCACTCTCTCAAATTAATTTTTTTTGTAGTTTTACCTAAGAAAACGAATAAATTATCATCGAACAAAGCTATCAAATATCTATGAAAAAAGGAACATGGCATATAATAGGTTTAATGAGTGGCACTTCTTTAGATGGAGTTGACCTAGCTTATATTGAATTCAGAAATCTAGAAAAAATTCATTATAAAATTATCCAAGCAACAAGTATTCCCTATTCCACCGAATGGAAATCAAAATTAACTAATGCATTTAGTGCAAAAAAAGAGGAAGTTGCTATATTAGATATTGCTTACAGCAAATTCTTAGGCGAACTTATTAATACATTCATCAAAGAAAACAATATTAAAAAAGTAGATTTCGTTGCATCACATGGACATACCATTTTTCACAAGCCCAACGAAGGTTACACGCTACAAATCGGAAATAAGCCAATAATCGTAAAAATCTGCAATCAAACTGTGGTCTGTGATTTTAGAGTCCAAGATGTTGCACTTGGTGGCCAAGGTGCTCCATTAGTACCTATCGGAGATCAGTTATTATTTTCTGAGTATGATTACTGTTTGAATATTGGTGGTTTTGCCAATGTTTCTTATGATGAAAACGGATTACGCCAAGCTTATGATATTTGCCCAGCAAATATTATACTGAATCATTACACGCGTAAAATAGGATTTGAATATGATCATCAAGGCAAACTTGCTAGATCAGGAAAATTGAGCCAAGATTTATTAAATGTGCTAGATACGCATCCTATGTATCAATCAAAAAATTCATTAGGAAATGAAATCGTTGTTTCAGAATTCATACCGATTATTGATTCCTACAATTTGAATACAGCAGACATCTTACATACTTATATCGAACATTTTGCTAAAAAAATTGCCGAAGTATTAAAACCCAAAACAACAACTTTAATTACAGGTGGTGGAACATTTAATAGCTATTTAATTGAACGAATCAAAGAGTATACAACCTCTCATTTAGTTATTCCAAGTAATCAGCTAATTAACTATAAAGAAGCCCTAATTTTTGCTCTACTTGGTTTGCTGAAATTTCAAAATGAAGTCAATTGTTTGGCCCCTGTAACAGGTGCAAAAAAAAATCATACTAGTGGATTCATATACAATCCTTGATTTTGCTTACATTTGCTTGTTATAATTTAAAATCAACACAAAATGTTTAAAAGTTTTTTAGGTAGTAGCCCTCGCTGGTTTAAACTAACCATGATTGGATTCTTAATTTTTAATGTAATTTCATTTTACACACTTGATAAAACAATCACTTCATGGATTTTTATTTTTGAATTTATTTTTACCCTAGCGATGGCATTAAAATGTTATCCATTACAAAGTGGTGGTTTGTTAGCTATACAGATTTTAGCACTAAACTTAACTACGCCTCACAATGCCTATCATGAAGTTAGTGCTAACCTTGAGGTAATTTTGTTATTAATATTTATGGTTGCAGCAATCTATTTCATGAAGCCACTGTTGATGTTTATTTTCAGTAAAATTTTTACCAAAATAAAATCTAAATTAGTACTATCCTTACTTTTTGTATTTGTCTCTGCGGTACTTTCAGCATTTTTAGATGCCTTGACTGTAACAGCTGTATTAATTAGTGTAGCTACCGGTTTTTATAGTGTTTATCACAAAATACATTCTAGTGATGCTGATTATGATGATGAAGGACAGCTTGATAGAGAACAGTTAAGTGGAGAAACCTTAGAACAATTTCGTAGTTTTTTAAGAAGTTTAATGATGCATGGTATTGTAGGTACCGCTTTAGGTGGTGTAATGACTTTAGTGGGTGAACCTCAAAACTTATTGATCGGTGAAAAAATGGGCTGGGATTTTATTGATTTTTTCTTGAAAATGTATCATATCACAGTACCGGTGCTTTTTGCTGGATTGTTAACTACTATACTCGTAGAGAAAGCAAAAATATTTGGTTTTGGTGAAAAACTACCTGAGGTAGCTCGGACCATTATAGAAAACTATACAGAAATAGAAGATCGAAACAGAACTGATAGACAAAAAACAGCATTGATTATCCAAGCCATTGCAGCTATTTTATTAATTATTGCCTTAGCCTTGCACATCGCTCCTGTAGGTATGATAGGTCTAGGACTTATTATTTTACAAACAGCCTTTATGGGTATCATCGAAGAACACCAATTGGGTCATGCTTTTGAGGAAGCTTTACCTTTTACGGGTCTGTTAGTTGTCTTCTTTGTAATTGTTGCTATGATCCATGACCAACATTTATTCAAGCCTATCATCGAATCTGTTTTGGCGATGGATTTAGATAAACAGCCGACCATGTTTTATTTAGCAAATGGATTTCTATCTGCTATTAGTGATAATGTTTTTGTTGCTACTGTTTATATAAATGAAGTAAAAGCAGCTTTTGAAGCAGGTGAAATAACTAGAGAGCATTTTGAAAAAATAGCCGTTGCCATTAACACAGGTACAAACTTGCCATCAGTAGCGACGCCCAATGGACAAGCGGCTTTCTTGTTTTTATTGACATCTACACTTGCTCCGCTTCTTAATTTATCGTATGGTAAAATGGTAAAAATGGCATTGCCTTATACTATTGTACTTACAATTGCAGGCTTAATAGGAGTCATGTTCTTTTTATAAACAATTATTTTAACAACAACCCGTTATACCAAAGTAAATTATAAATAAAACTATGTTTTTAGCACTACAACAAACAGCAAAAGTAGCCCAAGAAGTCGCAGAAGAACTTGTATCTGAAGAAAAAACACTTTCGATAATCGAACTCATAAAAAATGCAGGAATTGGTGGTCAAGTAGTCATTTTAGTACTACTCATCATGCTTGCAGTTGCCTTATTTATCTATTTTGAAAGATTATCTGCCATAAAAGCAGCTTCAAAAATTGATGAAAATTTTATGAACCAAATTAAAGATCATGTAAGTAATGGCAAATTAGATGCTGCAAAAATTCTCTGTGCTCAAGCTAAATCTCCTGCTGCACGATTAATAGAAAAAGGTATTTCAAGAATTGGAAAACCTCTAGAGGATATTAATAAAGCTATTGAAAATGCAGGGAGTTTAGAAATTTATAAATTAGAAAAAAATGTAAGTGTCTTAGCTACCGTGGCAGGAGCTGCACCGATGATTGGTTTCTTAGGAACAGTAATTGGTATGATTTTAGCTTTTCATGAAATGGCAACTAGCAGTGGACAAGCAGAAATGGGATCCTTAGCTGGAGGTATTTATACAGCAATGACAACAACTGTCGCTGGTTTAATTGTTGGTATTATAGCCTATATCGCCTACAACCATTTAGTGGTAAAAACAAATAAAGTAGTTCATCAAATGGAAGCTAAATCTGTTGAGTTTTTAGATTTATTGAATGAACCTCTGTAATTAGACGATAGACTGTTAGACGATAGACTGTTAGACAAATAGACATTTTTTATAGAATTAATAATCAGTGAATGAATTTTAAAAATAGAAATAAAGTAAGTCCTGAGTTTAGTATGTCATCCATGACGGATATTGTATTTTTGTTACTAATATTCTTTATGCTAACCTCAAATGCACCGAATGCGTTGGACATGATTTTACCGAAAGCAAAAGGAAAATCTACCAATACACAAAACGTATCGGTGAGTATTAAAAAAAACATGACATACTATGTTAACGGTAAAAAATTAAAGGCAAATCAGATTGAAAATAAATTAAAAGCCGCATTAGTTAATAAAGAAAAACCAACGATTATGCTACGTGTTGAAGAAAGTGTTCCTATCGAAAAAGCGGTACTGGTAATGGATATTGCCAACCGTAATAAATATAAAGTGATTTTAGCAGTGCGACCGAAATAGAAGTTAGAAGTTAGAAAAAATAGTTTATTAAATGCCATTACTTAACACCATACATAAAAGAAAATCAGCTGTAAAAACAGCTGTTGTGATGGTATTGTTGATTTTGTCTTTTTTCTTTGTGGGAATGCAATATCTAGATCCTCCTGAAGAAATGGGAATTGAAGTTAATTTTGGAACTTCCGATACAGGAATGGGCGATGTTCAGCCGATGGAACCTATCAAATCAGAACCTCAACCAGAAATGCCTCAAGAAGTTACTCCCGAAGAAACTCCCCAAGAAACAGTGACGGAAACCATAGAAGAAGTCGTAACGCAAGATACCGAGGAAGCACCAGTAATCACCCCAAAACCCAAACCAAAGCCTAAACCAAAGCCAAAACCTGTTGAGCCAAAACCTGATGCATCCACATCAAATACATTAAATAGTATTTTAAACGGACCTAGTAATGATGGTACAGCCTCACAAGGCGAAGGAAATGATCAATCTGGTGGTGACAAAGGGCAAATTGATGGAAATCCTTACGCAAACTCCTATTACGGTGGTGGTAGTGGAACTGGTAGTGGTTACGGTTTAAATGGTAGAAACAAAACATCTAATAAAAAGTTTACGCAAGATTGTAATGAAGAAGGGCGCGTTGTGGTTAAAATAGAAGTAAATAGACAAGGACGCGTAATCAACGCTGTTCCTGGTGTAAAAGGCTCAACCAATACAGCAAGTTGTTTATTAGAGCCCGCTAAGAAAACAGCTCTCTCTTATCGTTTTAATTCGGATGCAAAAGCCCCTACCAAACAAATTGGTTTTATTATTATCAACTTTACGTTAGGGCAATAAATACTCTTGAATTTTAAATACGAGATGTCAAATGACCTACTCTGAAACGCTCCACTGGCTTTTTGAACAATTACCGATGTACCAACGTCAAGGTAAAATGGCTTTTAAAAAAGATTTAACCAATATTTTGGCACTTTCTAAGAAGTTAAATTATCCTGAAAAACAGTTTAAAAGTATTCACGTCGGTGGGACAAATGGCAAAGGTTCAAGTAGTCATATGTTAGCCTCAATTTTACAAGAAGCAGGTTATAAAGTAGGTCTTTATACTTCACCACATCTCAAAGATTTTAGAGAGCGTATCAAAGTCAATGGTAAATGTATTCGTAAAAATTGTGTCATTAACTTTGTAAAAAGAAATAAAACTTTTTTAGAGCAACAAGAATTGTCTTTTTTCGAAATGACTGTTGGAATAGCATTTGAACATTTTGCGAAACAACAAGTAGATATTGCCATCATTGAAGTAGGATTAGGAGGTCGCCTAGATTCCACAAATAGTATAACTCCCGAAGTATCCGTAATTACAAACATTGGTTTCGACCACACACAATTTTTAGGGGAGACTTTACCTGAAATTGCCTTTGAAAAAGCAGGTATCATTAAAAAATCAGTACCTGTGGTCATTGGTGAATCACATCCTGAAACATTGCCTATTTTTAAGGAAATTGCAAAAATGAATAAAAGCAACTTATTCCTTTCAGAGGCACTAATCAAGAACATATATCCATCTGATTTAAAAGGAAGTTATCAAAAACACAATATAAAAACGGTTCTACAAACGCTAAAAGTACTTCAAAACAAAGGATGGGAAATTAACCTTAAAGACATCAAATCAGGTTTGTTAAAGGTCGTAGAAAATACAGGTTTACTTGGTAGATGGCAAGTATTAGGTGAAAATCCAAAAATCATCTGCGATACGGCTCATAACAAAGAAGGACTTCAATATACACTAACGCAACTTTCTGAGGAAAACTATCAGCAACTTCATATTGTTTTAGGGGTTGTTGATGATAAAAATCTTGATAATATTCTACCCTTATTTCCAAGAAATGCGAATTATTATTTTTCTAAAGCTCAAGTTCCAAGGGCTCTAGACACCGAAATATTAATAAAAAAGGCACTAGAATATCAATTAGTTGGTCAATGCTACTCATCAGTGAATAAAGCATTAAGCCAAGCAAAAATAATAGCTAATCCATCTGATTTGATTTATGTTGGCGGCAGTACTTTTGTGGTCGCTGAGGTTGTTTAGCTCTTTTATTCAACGCTGATAACACATGATTACACGGATTTTCACTGATTCATCTTAATTTCGAATATCTACATTCTTAATTCTACATTCATAAATCCTAAAGAGCATTTTGCTATCTTTGTAAATTACCACATTTGTGATTATGGCAGAAAAAAAGAAATTTGGCGCTTTTGCAGGCGTATTTACACCATCAATTTTAACAATTTTAGGTGTAATCATGTATATGAGAATGGGCTGGGTTGTTGGAAATGCTGGTTTAGTTGGTACTATCTTAATTGTAGTAATTGCCCATGTTATATCCATTTCAACGGGTTTAAGTGTCTCCGCAATTGCAACGGATAAAAAAGTGGGTGCAGGTGGTATTTATTACATTCTTTCTCGCAGTATGGGAATACCGATCGGAGGAGCCATAGGCCTGACTTTATATGTAGGAACTGCGTTCTCAATAGCTTTATATCTAATTGGTTTTGCCGAAAGTTTTAATGGCTATTTTGGTTTTGACACCAGTATAAACGGTTTACGAATTTCTGGTGCAATCGCACTGCTAATACTTACTGCAATCGCGTTAATTAGCACGTCATTTGCTCTTAAAACACAATTTATTATTCTTGCGGCTATTTTTATCTCCTTAATTTCGATTGCTTTTGGAACACATGAATTTGCTCCAAAATCCGTGGCACTATTTGCCGCAGAAGGATCTGTGCCACTTGAAATAGTATTTGCCATTTTTTTTCCAGCTGTCACAGGTTTTACCGCTGGAATAGCTATGAGCGGTGACCTAAAAGATCCTAAAAAGGATATTCCTGCTGGAACCATCGCTGCAATTGCAGTAGGTTTTGTAGTATATATAGGCTTAGCGTTTTTCCTTGCCAATAATATAAATTCGGATGTCTTAAAAAGCGACTACAATATCTTAATGAAAATTGCCTTGTATGCGCCAGCTGTGGTTGCAGGTATTTGGGGAGCAACATTATCATCTGCTTTGGGTGGTATTTTAGGCGGACCTAGAATCCTACAAGCCATGTCTTTAGACAAAGTGACTCCCAGAATTTTCGGCAAAGGAAAAGGCAAAAACAACGAACCCGTCAATGCGTTAGTTTTAGTTTTTATAATTGCTTTAGCAGGTATCTTAATTGGTCAATTAGATGTCATTGCACGCGTCGTTTCTATGTTTTATTTGGCTGCTTATGGCGTTATAAACTTATCCTTCTTCCTAGAGAGTTGGGCTAATCCTGATTTTCAACCTACTTTTAAAGTAAAACGTTGGATTGGTCTCATTGGTTTTATTGCCAGTTTTGCCGTCATGTTTAAGCTAGATATGCTGGCTATGTTTGGTTCTATCGTAATCATTTTTGGCATTTATTTTTGGTTACAACGCAAACAATTAGCCCTTGAAACAGGAGATGTTTGGCAAAGTGTTTGGGAAAACATTGTGGCAAAAGGTTTAAAAAAACTAGATACAAATGAAATGAACACCAGTAATAACTGGAATCCCAATATTATTCTTTTTAGTGGCGAAAGCAAGCATCAAGCCTATCTACTAGAACTCAGCAATACCATCTCTGGTCAAACTGGGATCGTG
>Ga0209633_10002483_pt1 | contig 17766 bp, 17 predicted proteins | sample Cruoilmetagenom1_FD_187290 | JGI IMG/M metagenome (GOLD analysis project Ga0209633, IMG submission 187290) | Oil polluted marine microbial communities from Coal Oil Point, Santa Barbara, California, USA - Sample 1 (SPAdes) (version 2) | ecosystem: Environmental > Aquatic > Marine > Oil seeps ... | reverse complement strand
GAATTAACACCTTAACAAGTATTGGCAAAAACTGGCGGTACTATGCATGACGCAAACACAGATGCTGACAAAACTTCTCAGGCTTCCGCAACAGATATCAATTGTCCATTTGAGAGTCTGGCCGAGTTTGAAAGTGAACTCACGCAAGCGCTGAAAAACGATCAATTTATTCTGCACCTGCAACCAAAAGTGGACCTGAGCACCTGGTCCATACAAGGTGTGGCAGTCTTGCTGCGCTGGAAACACCCCCAACAAGGCATCATCCCTCCTGCTATGTTTATTCCGCGGCTGGAACAAACCGGCATGATAGTGGATGTGGGTCAATGGGTGCTTGGTGAGGCATGTGAATTAAACCGGCAATGGCAAGTCAGTGGTTTATCACCGGTGCAAATTGCCATTAATGTGTCCGGCACACAACTATCCCACACGGGTTTTGCTGAAACAGTGTGTGGTATTCTGGACAACACAAACCTCCCAGCTGAATTCCTGGCGCTTGAATTTACCGAAAACGGCTTGTTTACAGACACGGCGAGCAACATCAAAGTGTGTAATCAATTAAGGAATAAAGGCATCAAACTGGCGCTTGATTATTCCGGCAAGGGCTATACTTCCATTGAAGATATCAGTCAGCTGCCGATTGATATCATCAAGCTCGATAAAGAACTCATTCACCACATTGCCCATAGCCAGGAACATCGTGCCATCATGGCCACCATTCTCGGTTTTGCCCATCAAAACCGACTCCGCGTCGTCGCCAAAGGGGTGGAAACCGCTGAACAACTGCTATTTCTAAACGCCATGCATTGCACAAGCGCACAGGGCTTTTTATTGGCCCATCCCATGTCAGTAGAAAATTTTGAAAAACTATACCGGACTGAACCCCGTTATGAATACCTGATAGAAAAAATCAGCCATCACTGGCAAACAAAATGATAGCGCTAGATCACGAGTTCAACCGGTAATCGTATTTTAAGATCGGTCTTACACTGCGGACAAAACTTCATTCTTTAAGCATGGGCCGGGTTTCCTTAAACTGCCACCAGCCGGGACCGGGGCTCGGTTCAAAGACGGCCATCACCGGTGCTTTTTTGCTGCTCGATCGACCCTTAACCCGTATCTGATCACCATTAATGACCGCCGTCGAAATATCCAAATACGGCTCCCCCATATAAAAGCGAAACATATCCGACATAAACAGTTTTTTATTCGGTCGTAACACTCGATGCACTGACGGGCAATTAAAAAAACTCACGAACTGGGTAAAGTTGGGTGCACCATTAAAGGCTTCCATCTTGAAGGAGGTAATGATGGTACATTCCCCTTCCTTGTCTTTATAGAGTAATTTGGTCTTAAGGGAAGTTTTCACTAAACGGGCATAACCATCGGCGTACAGTGCCGCTATTTTCGGTAATTGTTTTAAGGCCAGTTTTTCAAGCTGATCGGCATGAACATTCAATGACAGAGTAAAGAGAAAAAAGATCAACAGTTTTTGCATAGAGTGTTCCCTTATTTTATTAGCGCCAAAAACCGGGCTTCATCCAGTATTTCAATCCCCAGTTGTTCGGCCTTGGCGGCTTTGGAACCGGGACTTTCACCGACGATCACATAGTCAGTTTTTTTCGAGACACTGCCAGTGACCTTGGCGCCCTGCGCCAGCAATAATTTCTTCGCCTCATCGCGGTCCATGGATGACAGGCTACCGGTGATGACAAAGGTCTTGCCGCTGAGTTTTTGTTCTTCACTGGCGAGGACTTCGATGGCAGGCCAGTGGATACCGGCCTTGCGCAGTTTTTTGATCACATCCCGGTTATGAGACTCTTTGAAAAAACGATTAATGCTTTCCGCCACAACAGGACCGACATCGGCTATCTGGATCAATTCGTCCTGTTTGGCCTTCATCAGGCTATCGAGATCACCAAAGTGATAGGCCAGGGTACGGGCGGTGGTCTCACCGACCTGACGAATACCGAGTGCAAAAATAAAACGTTCCAGTATGGTCGACTTGCTCTTCTCCAGTGCGTCGATGAGGTTTTCCGCCGACTTGTCGGCCATGCGTTCCAGTGTGGTGAGTTGATCTTTTTTGCGGCTGTATAGGTCCGCCACATCATGAATCAGTTCCTCATCCACCAGTTGTTCCACCAGTTTGTCACCCAGACCCTCGATGTCCATGGCCTTGCGTGAAGCAAAGTGTTTGATCGCCTGCTTGCGCTGCGCCTCACAAAACAGGCCACCGGTGCAACGCGCCACGGACTCATTCTCTAGCCGCACCACGTCTGAACCACACACCGGGCAGTGTGTCGGCATTTTGAATTTCTTCGCTCCCTTTGGGCGTTTCGAGGCTACCGCACTCACCACTTCCGGGATCACATCACCGGCCCGACGCACAATCACCGTATCACCGATACGCACGTCCTTGCGATCGATCTCATCCTGATTGTGCAAGGTCGCATTGGTCACCGTCACGCCCCCGACGAACACGGGTTCGAGTCGCGCCACCGGGGTAATCGCGCCGGTACGTCCGACCTGCACATCAATACCTAACAATTTGGTCATCTCTTCCTGGGCCGGAAACTTATGTGCCACCGCCCAACGCGGGGCACGGGAGACGAAACCCATGATCGCCTGTTCCGCCAGGCTGTCGACCTTGTAAACCACCCCATCGATGTCATAGTCGAGACTGTCTCGCTTTTGCATGATCTTCTGATAGTAATCCAGACAGCCTTTCATGCCCTTCACTTGTTTGACTTCCGGGTTGAGGCGAATGCCCCATTGTTTAAGCTGTTGCAAAACCGCGTGATGGGTTTCAGGTAACTCGTCACTCATCTTACCCACGCCATAACAATAAAATGCCAATGGCCGGGTGGCGGTAATGCGTGAATCGAGTTGCCGCAAACTGCCGGCCGCCGCATTGCGTGGATTGGCGAAGGTCTTTTCCCCCTTTTGCCGTTGACTGTTATTCAACCGGTTGAAACCGGACTTGGTCATAATGACTTCACCGCGCACTTCCAGCAGACTGGGATAATGCTTGCCCACCAGTTTCAACGGAATGGTTTCGATCGTCCGCACGTTCTGGCTGACATCCTCACCACGGGTGCCATCACCGCGCGTCGCACCACGCACTAGCACACCATCTTTGTATAAAAGGCTAATGGCCAGTCCATCCAGTTTGGGTTCGACGGTATAGGTAATCGTATCTATATCCAGCTTTTCCCGTATGCGTCGATCAAAATCTTCCACTTCCTGTTCATCCATCGCATTATTCAAGGACAACATGGGGACTTCGTGTTTGACTTCCTGAAAGGCATTCAGGGGGGTGGCACCCACCCGTTGGGTAGGCGAGGCCGGTGTAATCAATTCCGGGTATTCTTTTTCCAGCGCCTGTAGTTCGCGTAACAGGCGATCGTATTCACTGTCCGGGATCTCCGGTGCGTCCATCACATAGTAGAGATAATTATGCTGATTGATTTCGTCCCTGAGTCGGTTAATGGTTTTCTCTGCGCTTGCCTTGGCATTCATGGGAACGGACTACCTTTCATGACGTCGTTGCTTCATCGCGGCCATTTGTTGTTTAAAACGAAATGCCTCGACTTTTTCTTTGATATGACCAATGGCTTGTTCAGTAAGCATGCTGCGTGTTTCATCACACAGCTCCCCCCCCAACAATTCTGCCAGCTTATGCGCCTTGTCCAGCGTCAGCTTGAAGGTCTCGCGTGCTTCCAGTGGGCCGGGTAACTGGGCAAACAGGGAAATGCCGGGACTGCTAAACTCACCCGAGTCGATTTCACCAAAATGACCCGGTTGTAACAGGTTGGCAAAACTGCATACCGCCGGAGCACCATCGGACAACTTATCCGCATGGTAATGAAAGATTTTCATATCACCATACACAAACCCGGTCTGCGTCGCGGCCTCCTGGATTTGCCTGCCGATAAACACCTGCTCCGCTTTGGCAAGAATATTAAATACCATGAGCAATTCATCCTGCGGGGCCACCGGGGTCATGCTGTCCCAGCCTACATGCACACCCTCGGCCAGTTCACCCTTTGTGACCTCACTGCCATGGACTTTAATTGCGCCGAGTGAATCGACATCTTCGAGAGAGATTTGTGGCCCAATCCGATTATCTTGAGCGGACTGAGTATCTTGCTTGCGGGGTAAAAATTCTTTCAGCTTATCCAGAAAGGACGCTTTATCATCGGGTATAGATTCATCCGACTTTTGTTTTGGTTCACGAAAGCGCAGGTAGATACCTGCGATCACCGCAAGACCAATGAAAAGAATGATTAGACGCAACGTGTCCATGAGTGATGCATCCTGGTGAAAGAATAATTAATTAGTGCAAAGAATCTAATAAATCTACGTCAATAGCAATGGCTTACTTTTTTTTCAACCGAAAACGTCTCAGGTGCTCCCGGGCAAGGCAAAGAATTAAATCAAAAGCGGAGTTTTGCACACGGATGTGCTTATTTCGCGAAGCCCATGGATGGGCGAGAGCGAATCACACATATGTAAATGCACCACACTTATATCTAATTATTACCACCGTATAGAAGCTCCTGAGGCATTTTAGACTGCTGCTAGTTTGACGGCCTCGTCCACATCTACCGCCACCAAACGTGACACGCCAGGTTCATGCATAGTCACACCGGTCAGGTACTGGGCCACTTCCATGGTGACCTTGTTATGGGTGATGAAAATAAACTGGGTACGATCCGACATTTCCTTGACCATTTCGCAATAACGGCTGACGTTGGCGTCATCCAGCGGTGCATCCACTTCGTCCAGCATACAGAACGGCGCCGGATTCAGTTCGAAAATGGCAAACACCATGGCCACTGCGGTCAGTGCCTTTTCACCACCGGACAACAGGTGAATCGTACTGTTCCGTTTGCCGGGTGGACGGGCCATGACGGTAATACCGGTTTCCAGCAGATCATCGCCGGTCATTTCCAGATAGGCATGACCGCCACCGAACAGGCGCGGGAAGATGTTCTGCATACCGGTGTTGACCTTGTCATAGGTCTCTTTGAAACGGGTACGGGTTTCCTTGTCGATCTTGTGGATGGCGTTCTCAAGTGTCGTCAGGGCCGCTGTCAGATCATCGTTCTGCGCATCGAGGTATTGTTTGCGCTCTGACTGCTGTTCGAATTCATCGATCGCCGCCAGATTGATCGGACCCAGACGTTGAATACGACGTTCGGTTTTCTCAACCGCTTCATTCCACGCGGCTTCGGTTGCCTCTTCCGGCAACTCGGTCAGCAAGGTCTTCAGTTCAAAACCGGTTTCGGTGATTTGTTCTTCGATGGTCTGGCGGCGCACTTTTAGTTCCTGCGCACCGATGCGGATCTCGGCCAGTTCATCACGCACACCCTGTACCGCCTGCTCGGCATGCGCACGGGCTTCGTCGAGTTCGCGCAACTGATGTTCAATGCTTTCCAGATCGGTTCGGGCCTTGTTAAGGTCGGCCTCAACCGCAACACGTTTTTCCAGATGGGCGGCCAGTTCCTCTTCAAGCTCCTGAATCGGGCTGTCACCCTCAGCCAGGGCACTCTTTAATTCATCACGCCGGATACTGAGTTGCTGCAACTGCCCATCCATGCGTTCCAGCGCCTGGCGGGTGGAGGCCAGTTCGGTGCGCAGGGTTTCCGAGCGTAGTTTGACCTGATGGGACGCTTCGCGTTCAGACTGGGCAGATTCACGGGCCTGATCGAGTGACTGGCGCAGTTCATCACGCTGGGTCGACATACTGACCCGCTCCTCACTCAACTGACTGACCTTTTGCTGCGCTTCCTGCAAAGCAGATTGTGAAGTGCTTAGCTCAGCCTGTTCTGATCCCAGTTGCGAATTTAGTTCATCCAGCTCACGTTGCAAGTCTGCCTGGCGGTTCTTGACTTGCTCCAGACGCGCCTGCAGCGCGCCCAGTTCGGCCTTGTGTTCGGCATGGCTGCGGTTGGCCTGATTGAGTTCGGACTGGGCCGTTTCACTTTGCGCCTCAAGGGCACGTAATTGTTCGCGGCCGCTTTCCAGGCCTGCATGCAGGCTGTCGACTTTCGTTGTTACCTGTTCGATGTCCTGGGCCAGGGCCTTGAGTTCCTGTTCACGTTTCAGAACACCAGCCCTTTCATCTTTATCACGGGTGACACGCAACCAACCCGCACCAAGCCACAGACCGTCTTGAGTGATCAAAGATTCATGGGCCATCAGCCTGTCGCACAGAGACATGGCTTCTTGCAGCGTCTCGGTGACGTACACCCCTTCCAGCATGCCTTCCAGATGCCAGGGCGCCTTCACCTTGTCGAGCAGGCGAGTCGTTGTCGAAGAACCCGTACTGCGTGGCGCAGCACTGGTATCGAAAAAGGTCACCGACCCTTCGGTAAAATCGGACAAGGCACTGACCAGCGGATCCATGCCGGGCACACACACCGCTTCCAGGTAGCTACCCAGCACACATTCCACGGCCTGTTCCCAGCCGGATTCCACTTCCAGCTTTTCCGCCAGGCGCGGCGCATCGGCCAGCGCCTGACCACTCAGCCAGTCACTGATGCCGCCCTGCTGTTTACCCAACGCCGCCTGTTGCAAGGCTTCCAGCGAAGCATTGCGGCCACGCAGGTCCTGTAAACGATGACGAGCCTCATCCAGCTCACCGGACTGTTGGTGACTGGATTCGCGCAGTTCAGCAATCTGTGTTTGTAATTGGCTGGACTGTTCCTGTTTTTGTTGCAGGGTCTGTTCACTTAATAACAAGGCCTGTTGTTGTTCAACGAGCTTGCTATCCAGTTCGGTGTGGGAATAATTGGCCAGTTCCTGTTGGGTCTTGTCCAGTCGTTGGGTCAGTTGATCGATGTGTTGTTGCAGGTGTTGACCACGTGCCTGTTCCACATCGACATTGCGATTGACTTCGGCGAGTTGCTGATTCAGATCTTCCCAGGTGGTTTGCCAGGCCTGCATAGACTTTTCGGCTTCACCCATGGCCGAAACGGAACGGGCCTCGCCTTGCTGGGCCTGATTCAGGGCAGGTTCGATCTCCTGTAGTCCAGACTCCAATTCGGCAATGCGCTTGCGATCGGTTTCCAGATGCGTCTGGGCCTCTTGCCAGTCTTTCTCAAGCTGGTCGTTATCCTGTTGCTGTTGTTGGCGTTTTTCACGTGCATGCTGGATAGACTGTTGTACACGAGCGATATCCGAGCCGACGCTGTAAAAGTGGGCCTGGACTTTATTGAAGTTTTCATTGGCCTCAACGTGGGCTTCACGTTGTTTTTCAATATCGGATTCGACATTGCGCTGTTTGGCGATGGCCGCTTCCAGTGTGGTCTCTTTTTCAGCCAGGGCATTATCAATTTCAGCGCCCTTATCATTCAGGCCTTTCCAGCGCAGACTCTGTAGCTGCCCCTTGAGGAGGCGTTCTTCTTCCCGCAGCAGCTTGTAACGCTCGGCGGTCTTGGCCTGGCGCTGCAGGTGGTTCAGCTGTTTACCCAGTTCATCACGGATGTCAGTCAGACGATCGAGATTGTCACGGGTATGACGAATACGGTTTTCGGTCTCACGGCGGCGTTCCTTGTACTTGGAAATGCCGGCCGCCTCTTCGATAAAGGTACGCAGTTCTTCCGGCTTGGCCTCGATAATCCGTGAAATAGTGCCCTGTTCGATAATGGCATAGCTGCGAGGCCCCAGACCGGTGCCCAAAAAGACATCGGTGATGTCCTTGCGGCGGCAACGGGTGCCGTTCAGGTAATAGTGTGATTGCCCGTCCCGCGAGACGGTGCGTTTGACGGAGATCTCGTTGTACTGGGCGAATTCGCCACCCAGGCGGCCCTCTTTATTATCGAATACCAGTTCGATCATGGCCTGCCCCACCGGCTTGCGGGTGCTGGAGCCATTAAAGATGACATCGGCCATGGAGTCGCCGCGCAGGTGCTTGGCCGAGCTTTCGCCCATGACCCAGCGCACGGCATCGATGATATTCGACTTGCCACAACCATTTGGGCCCACAACCCCGACCAGATCGCTGGGAAAAACGACCGTGGTGGGATCAACGAAGGATTTGAATCCGGCTAATTTGAGTTTTCGTAATCGCATGGGCGGGTAAGATACAGGATCGGGAATCAGGGGCACAAGATCGACTTTGGGAAAATATGACAGCTTGATGAACTTATTTTCAAACCCGCTCATCGGTGTGCTTATAAATCACTCAATGGTGCGATCTGCAACGTCCCACGTCCGGCCATATGCAGGCCCCTGAGAATGAATTATTAGCTTGTATTTGATGGCTTAATTCTTGTATCTTCCACGCCCATGAGCACAACACCTTCAAAATCCCTCGAAACCTTCGAGAACCCCATGCCGGAGCGCGATTACACCATTCGTATCGACGTCCCGGAGTTCACCTGCCTGTGTCCCAAGACCGGCCAACCCGATTTTGCGACCCTCAACATCGAATATGTGGCGGACAAACTCTGCGTCGAGCTGAAGTCCCTCAAGCTCTACGTGTGGGCCTTCCGCGAGGAAGGGGCCTTTCACGAGGCCGTGACCAACGCCATCCTCGATGATCTGGTCAAGGCCACCACGCCCCGCTTCATGCGCCTGACGGCCGAATTCAATGTCCGTGGCGGCATCTACACCACGGTCGTGGCCGAGCATCGCCAGCCGGGCTGGCAGGTTCCTGAACAGGTCAACCTACCCTGAACCTGGGGGGGAATCACATGACACCCCCCTCGTCCCTCGAACCTCGCCACTCGTCACTTTTTGTCGGTATCGACCTTGGCACCTCCGGCTGCCGGGCCATCACTATCGATGAACAGGCCAGGCCTGTCTGCAATATCGCCCTGAGCTGGCCCGCCCCAACGGTCAATGACGCCCGGGTCGAACAGGACGCCACTGTCTGGTGGCAGACCCTGCAACAATTACTCACCCAGCTTTGCCAGACCATCCCCGCCGGGCAGGTCCAAGCCATTTGTCTCGATGGCACCTCCGGCACGGTGCTGCTGGCCGATGAACAGGGCCGCCCCCTCGCCCCGGCCCTGATGTATAACGATGGACGAGCGGTGCAAGAGGCCCAAACCCTGCACGGTATTGCCCCGGCCGACAGTGCCGTACACAGCGCCAGCGCCGGGCTGGCCAAACTTCTCTGGCTCAAAAAGCAGGACTACGCCCAACAGGCCCGCTACTTTCTGCATCAGGTCGACTGGATCAACGGCATGCTCTGCGAGGAGTTTGGCGTCAGCGATATCAACAATGCCCTCAAGACCGGTTATGACCCGCTGCAAAAAAAGTGGCCCGACTGGCTGGATGAACTGGCCATTCCCGCCGGCTGGCTGCCCCGCGTGGTCGCCCCCGGCACGCCCATCGGCACCTTATCCGATGAGCTGGTAAACAAATTCGGGTTTTCAGCCGGGACCAAGCTGCTAGCCGGCACCACCGACAGCACGGCAGCCTTCATGGCCACCGGCGCCAGTCAGCCGGGCGAGGCCGTCACCTCGCTGGGGTCGACCCTGGTGCTGAAGGTCATCTGCGAGCATCCTGTATTTGATGCCGCCTCCGGCGTATACAGCCAACCCTATGGCAAACACTGGCTGGTGGGTGGCAGTTCCAACAGCGGTGGTAAGGTGCTGCGCGACTTTTTCACCGATACGCAAATGCAGGCCATGCAGGATCAACTCGACATCAACACCCCCAGCGGGCTGGACTACTACCCTCTGCCCCAGACCGGCGAGCGTTTCCCCAGCAATGATCCCGCCATGACGCCACGCATGACACCCCGGCCCGATGACGATGTAAAATTTTTTCAGGGTCTGCTGGAAGGCATCGCCCGCATTGAACAAAGCGGCTATGCAAAACTCCATCAACTGGGAACACCGTATCCCGTTTCGGTACGCAGCGTCGGCGGTGGTGCGAAAAATGAACACTGGACGACAATGCGTCAGAGACTGTTAAATGTACCAATGTTAAAAACACAGCATACCGATGCCGCCTATGGTGTGGCATTATTGGCAAGATTAAGCCCCTGAAGCGGCGCTGACGGCGTTGGAAAGGATCTCAAAATGCTCATTTACATGTATAATTCGCTCTCGCCCATCCATGGGCTTCGCGAAATAAGCACATCCATGTGCAAAACTGCGCTTTTTCATTCCTTTCCGCCTTGTCATCATCCGCTTGAGGGGCTTAATCAAGGTTCATAAATTAAAAGGCTAGACAACATGATAAGTAATCCAATTGCCGGTGCAGGCTATTTCATCAAGGGCCTGAGCCTCATCCAGCGCAAGGGCGTAAAACGTTTTGTAGTCATCCCGTTGGCGATCAATACCCTGCTGTTCACCCTCTTGTTATGGTTACTGGCCGGATACTTCGGTGATTTTATCGACTGGCTGTTGCCCGATCTGCCCAACTGGCTGGCCTGGCTGTCTTACCTGATTTGGATCTTGTTCGCCTTCAGTGCCGGGGTGATCCTGTTCTTTGGTTTTTCCATCCTCGCCAATCTGGTCGGCGCACCCTTTAACGGTTTCCTCGCCGGGGCGGTGGAAAAAAGCCTCACTGGTCACAGCCCGATAGATCACACCAGCCGCACCATCATGCAGGAAGTCACCTTTGCCATGGGTGGTGAGTTGCGCAAGATCCTGTATTTTCTGATGTGGGGTGTACCGCTATTGATCATGTCCTTCATCCCCGCCATCAACCTCATCGCCCCGGTACTGTGGGCCTTGTTCAGCGCCTGGATGATGGCCATCGAATACGGCGACTATCCCCTCGGTAACCACGGCATGGGCTTCGTCGACATCCGCAACAAACTGGGTGAGAAAAAATTTCTATCACTGGGCTTCGGTGGCGCCGCCATGCTCGGAACCATGATCCCCTTGTTTAATTTTCTGGTCATGCCGGTGGCGGTGGCGGGTGCGACAGCGATGCGGGTGGAACAGTTTCCCCTCAAATCCGGATCGGATAATTAGCAAGCCGACTCAGTCCTGTTTGCCAAGTCAAGGCATGAAAACAAGGCGATTATCCCCCAGGCAAGCAGAATAAGTACTTTTAGCTTTAGGGCACCTCTATCATTTAATCATGAATTATTGAGGTAGGTTTTCGCCTCTTCACCCGGGTTTGGCAGGCCTGCCACTATCCATGCATTCAGGCAGGTCGAAAACAAATTGTGAACCCAGCTCCCATCCTGATTCAAGGCGTGACAAATACTCACCATCGCAGGTGCAACACCAAACTCTTTATAGTAATTGCGCAAGGCAAATATAACAGCCCAATGCTCTTTACCCAGTTTGGGAATTCCCACCTGTTGTGCCAGTTCTATTGCAATGGCTTCATCCCAGTCTAATGGATCGCATAACAAACCATCTTCATCCATTGCAGGCAGACGTGTTATTTCAGATGCAACTTGCATGTTAACCTCCTGCTCTTAACAGTGTGTACCGCTTTACGGCATGATTACATATGCCAACACACGCCACCGGTAATGGCCTCCGGATGACGTCGACGAATGTAACGACTGACATCATTAAGCTGTGAAGTTGACACATCCACCATCATCAGGATTTCGCCGTGGCGTAGTGCGGAAAAAAATTCATCAACATGGACGCTAGGCAGGCGCAGTACAAAGGCAAAACCGACCACAAAAGTACCGACCACCATGACAGCCGGGATAATCAGCCACCAGGAAGGCGACCATAACAGTATGACGGCAAACGCCAACAAGGAGATGAAGAAAACGGCCAGATTAATCCGCCACCCCCACCACTCAATAACAGCATCCTTATCACGCTCATACATGCTATGCACATCGTCGACACCGTTGATTTGCATCTCGTCCCGAGCCACGGCATGGATATTCTGTTGTTTGATGGCTATGTCGTGCTCCAGCTCAACGGCCAGCTTACCCGCCTGTTTGTTATCAGGCAGCAAAAAGAAAAGTCTACGGTTCATCACGTATACCTCGCTATTTTTGTCGGGCCAGCATGCACGTCATGCAAAACACCTTACACGTGGTTAAAGCCAGCCGGATAGTCAGAATAAATACAGGTCAACAGATAACAATGTTGTAGGTGATCACTAGCAGGCTTGAATATCCGAATGCAGGCCCTGTTTGGATAATTTGTCCAATATTGTGACAGGGACATTATGATGTCCCTCGTACTCCACCATTAAATCATGCGGCACAAATGAATTGCATTCCACATTCAAAACGTGAGGTACTGCTGTTAATGCTTGCTTAAGTGCTGTGATATCCCTGACATCCAATGTTTCATCGATGTGAATGCTCATGATATTCATAATTAATCACTCCAAAGCTCGTTACTGACAGAATATGCGGATAGCCCCGCATCGCCTTTCATACCATTATCTGCAACAACATGCTGCCTGTCTCAACCGCCCCGGTCATCCTCGTCAGAAGGCTCGCCTGGCAATCTGGTGTAGGGGTGATTCACCGGCGTATGCATATACGCTGTGCGGGTCTCATCTGACTCAAAATAGATGGTCAGGATGCCATCGATGATCGAGGGATGGCCTGTCACGCCCATGACGTCATGGCCATTGACAGGATCGATGCTGCTGATCATGCTCACCGGTTCGTGCAGCCGATGGCTTTGTTGCTGATCACGGGGTAATGGGCTTTTGGAAATCCAGCCGGCTTCGCCGAATTTAATATCTGGTTCTTTATAGATTGATGTTAGCGTGTTCATGAAACCTCCATTTACTCGGTACCTGGCCTGAATGGCCACCTTTCGGTTTTAGATGTGGGTGCGGCTCAACGCTACATTGTCGAGCTCAAACTCGTTAAACTAACCGAACAAATAACAGAGTGTTTTACTCTGGTATATTCATATATGCTCCTTTTTATTTAAAATTTCAACGCCTTTTTACGTGGTGCTTTTACTCAACCCACAAAAAAAATGCTTGAACCGCTTATCCTAAATCCACCGCGGAGGAAATCCCCCGCAGGGGTTCATAAAAATATTCATTTTTTGTGAGGAATACAACAATAGTGAGCCCTCAAGCCCAAAAATCGGTGCTTATGAGTATGAGTTTATTCAGCCGTAGGACTGTTCTACACTACTGCCATCTATCATCGCCCTGTTCAGTTTCAGACCGTCCCGGCTGGGCAACAACAGCGCATCCACACCTGAGGTAACTGCATGGCTGTACGACAAATCCTGTATATGGGTGATCCCCGCCTGCTGGAAATAGCGGCACCGGTACCCGCCTTTGATACGCCAGAGCTACATGCCCTGGTAGAGGATCTCATGGACACCATGCAGGCCGAAAACGGCGCCGGTCTCGCCGCCCCGCAAATCGGCGTTGGGTTGCGTGTGGTGGTGTTTGGTTTCGATACCAATTCCCGCTATCCCGAAGCGCAAGCCGTCCCGCAAACCGTGCTGGTCAACCCGGTCATAGAACCCTTGTCCGACGAGCAGGATGACGCCTGGGAAGGCTGCCTCAGCGTGCCGGGCCTGCGCGGTGTCGTGCCCCGCTATAGCCAAATCCGTTATTCGGGTTTCGATCATCAGGGCAATGTCATTCAGCGAGAAGTACAGGGTTTCCACGCCAGGGTGGTGCAACACGAATGCGATCACCTTGAAGGTATTCTTTATCCCCAACGCATGTCGGACATGAAACAGTTCGGCTTTACCGAGGCCCTGCAAGCCGGCGGCCAGACCGCTGCCATGCCCTGTGACACCCCACCCGAATAGTCATGGCGGGACAAGTCGATCACCCAGCACCCGCCTTCCCCGAGCGGGTCGTCCTGTTTGGCAGTGAAGGGGGATTTTCCCGGCCGGTACTGGTGCGATTATTGGCACACCGTGTTGCCGTCGCCGCGGTCGTTATGCCGGGCGTGGCCGCGACAGAAAAGGCCGATGCTGGATTCCCCATTGCCGTGCAACAGGCAACGAATAAGAACAGTCTGACGGGTTTGGCCGCCGCACACGATGTGCCGGTGCTGCGTACTCAAAACATTCATGATCCCCACCTGCTTAACGAACTGTCCGTACTCGCCGCCGATGTCTTGCTGGTGGCCTGCTTTCCTTTGAAACTTCCGAGGGCAATATGGCACAAACCACGCCAGGCCTGCTGGAATCTGCACCCCTCGCTATTACCCAAATATCGAGGCCCCGCCCCCCTGTTCTGGCAGCTTCGTCATCAAGAGCGCGACACCGGTGTCAGCTTGCACGAGGTCACTGACCAGCTCGATGCGGGCAACATCGTGGCCCAGCAAGCACGGCCATTACCGGCCAACACCAGCGCTGCGGAACTTGATGAGTGGGTCGCCGATATCGGCGTCGGTCTTTTTCTCGAAGCGATGCAGCAGTGCCGTCGGGATTGTCTGACTACCCGTTCGCAGGACGAAGCCGCTGCCAGCTATTTTCCATACCCCGACAAGGGCGAGTGAAATAGCTGAGTTAGGGTGGCGTCGTGCTGGTCTGAAACGCAGGGCTAGAAAAGGAGATCTTCGCCTGTTTAATTCATTTTAAGAAATTCTTTGCGCACAAAAAAATAGGCCCCGCGATTCCTCGCGGGGCCTATTTCGAAACACCAAACTAACAGGCTGTTTAGGCTCTGATGTTTGTTGCCTGTGGGCCTTTGGGTCCGTCTTCTACGTCGAAAGTCACTTGCTGGCCTTCAGCCAGTGTGCGGAAACCTTCGCTAGCGATAGCAGAAAAGTGAGCAAATACGTCTTTGCTGCCATCGTCAGGTGTAATAAAGCCGAAGCCTTTAGATTCGTTAAACCATTTAACGGTTCCTGTTGCCATGATAATTACCTCATTAAAATATTAAAAAATAAAATGTGTTACAAATCTTACAAGGCAATTAACAGGAGAAAACTTCGAGAGAACTTCTGACAAAAACCAGTATAGAATGTAGCGCTGTGGAGTGTAACCGGTTTTTAACCAAGAACACCACACATTCCCCAATATTAGGGGTATAAAAACGGTAATTCAAGGGCATAACTTTGTTATAACAGTCGAAAGCGGCAACAACACGGTTTAATCTCTCCCGCGCAGGGTGCTCAGACACGGTATTTCCCCATCGACCCGTTTAATCACCACCCCAACCACCCATGCTTCCATAAGTAAAAAACGGGGCAAAGAGCACTGGAAGCTCTTCGAGGTTGAATAAGTATTTCCTGAGCTCACTTCGCTCGTTCCGGTCACCTGATTTCTAATAATTCAGGGAATATCGCTCCCAGGCCACCTTTTAAGCAAAATTTCTGGTATAATGCTTGCACCAAACTCTGGTGCACTTCGGTCTGCACCTTTTTTTTATCGCGGTAATCCTTCCCGGTTCACCTCGAAACACATAAATAAGTTTCCGCCTAGACCGCCCCAAACATGTGTATTGGGTAGGCCGATCCCTGGAGAACATCGTACATGTCATTTGAATCCCTCGGTCTCAGTGCCGAATTACTTCGTGCTGTATCCGAAAAAGGCTATAGCGTCCCTACCCCGATACAAAAGCAAGCCATCCCCCTTATCCTTGAAGGACAAGACATCATGGGTGGCGCACAGACGGGTACAGGCAAAACCGCCGGTTTCACCCTGCCGCTATTACAAAGATTAATGTCATCAGCCAAACCGGAAAAAGGCCGTCGCCCTATCCGCGCCCTGGTGCTGACCCCCACCCGGGAACTGGCCGCACAGGTTGCCGAAAGTGTGCAGACCTATGGTCGATACCTGCCGTTGAAATCCACCGTCGTTTTTGGTGGCGTCAGTATCAACCCACAAAAACAGAAACTCATCAGGGGCGTAGACATTCTGATCGCCACCCCGGGTAGATTGCTGGATCACGTCGGCCAGAATTCGGTCGATCTTTCAAAGATCGATATCCTGGTGCTCGACGAAGCAGACCGTATGCTCGACATGGGTTTCATTCGCGATATCCGCAAGGTCCTCGCACTGGTACCCAAGCACAAACAAACCTTATTATTCTCAGCCACTTTCTCCAATGAGATCAAAAATCTGGCCAATGACCTGCTCAAGTCACCGGCCTTGATTGAAGTCGCACAACGCAATACCGCCGCAGAAAGTGTCACACAGGTCATTCATCCGGTCGATAAAAGTCGTAAACGTGAACTGCTTTCCTTCCTGATTGGTTCGAACAACTGGAAACAGGTACTGGTATTCACCCGTACCAAGCATATTGCCAACCGTCTGTCTGAACAGCTGACGACCGATGGCATTAGAGCGGCTGCGATTCATGGCAACAAAAGCCAGGGCGCGCGAACCAAGGCACTGGCAGATTTTAAATCCGGCAAAGTGAGTGTCCTGGTTGCAACGGATATTGCCGCACGCGGTATCGACATTGACCAGCTGCCACACGTGGTGAACTTTGAATTACCTAACGTAGCGGAAGATTATGTCCACCGCATTGGTCGCACGGGTCGTGCAGGCAATGAGGGTGAAGCCATGTCACTGGTGTGTGTCGATGAATTGGGCTTACTCAAAGATATCGAACGCCTCTTAAAACGCGACATTCCCAAGGTAGTGATCGACGGTTATGAACCCGATCCGTCCATCAGAGCGGAACCCATTAACAAGGGACGCAATAGCAAGCCCGGTAATGCAAAAAGAGGCTCGCGCAATCAAACATCACAGCAACGCCGGGGCGCACCGCCACCGCATGCATCCAAAAGTGGCCGCGCCAAACGTAGCGCAGGACAAAGTCAGCAAAGGGGACGTTAAATCATGCAAGAAGTTGAGACAAGCAAAGTTGCAATAAACAAACTTAAGTACCATGTAGTAACGGTCGAGAAGACCACTCCCCCTGAGGGCATGCCCGGTGACAACTGGCATCTCTATGTGATTGGACACGGCAGTTCAAGAATTGAGGGTAAAAAGCCCGGTTCTCTGAAGGCCGTTACCGAACATGCCGAAGCCGTTACCGAAGACCTTAATTCACGGACGGGTAGAGGTGGCTCGACCTATGCACCACGTAAGAAGGTCTAATCCTTTTCATCCGGATTTAGCACAGTAACCGTTAGACTCTAAAAAAACCGGCTCGGAACGCAAAAGTTTTCAATATTAGAAACTATTGCGCTCTGAGCCGGTTTTTCTTGTGACGGGCTTTGAATTTGGCACACAGATCGTGACGCTCGACCTGTGGGGTAAACCATACAAAATCAAAAGGCAGCTTGTTACTACTCCAACGCTCCGCGTAGTGCGCGACCTCGTTTGCTCCGGCTGAAACCTCAGCAAAACCAATCGTGAGTATCCTGGCCGCCTTGGCCTGCCTGGCAAGATACAAGGGCACCCCCCGATCCTTGCGGACATGCCCGGCCCCGGCGATCAACACCTTCACGGGCGCCCGGTTTTTGGTCAGACTGTGCGCAATTACCGCATCGCGTACCCGTTGCGCCAGGATCATTTTATTACTCGCCTCATCATCCAGCATATTGCAATGTGACTGTTTGATTTCCTGTTGCAGTGATTTCATTTGCGCAAGCGGCAAGGGCGCTTGCACCAACATCTTTTTATAAGCCGGTGGTAGCTTGTCTTCACCGTGCTGCACAATTTGCTTGAGCCTTTGCCGATTCAGATTGGCGGGCATAATCGGATAACCCGCCGCGATAACCTGGGCAAACAAATCTTTATAGCGGTGCTCATAATCCCAGTGGTTACGAATCTGCTCCAAGATCGCAATCATTTGCTCGACCGAGGTAACACGGTGTCTTGCAAGAAGATTGCCCTGCTGGTCATCGATCATCTCAAAGGCAACGCTGGCCTGACGACGGGCCTGCTGCAATTGCTTGATAATCCAGGTCTGATGTTGGTGATG
>Ga0209633_10002482_pt1 | contig 17778 bp, 18 predicted proteins | sample Cruoilmetagenom1_FD_187290 | JGI IMG/M metagenome (GOLD analysis project Ga0209633, IMG submission 187290) | Oil polluted marine microbial communities from Coal Oil Point, Santa Barbara, California, USA - Sample 1 (SPAdes) (version 2) | ecosystem: Environmental > Aquatic > Marine > Oil seeps ... | reverse complement strand
TGGAGCAATTCGATTTGGTATGGGAGCCATTCGTGGAGTTGGTGCAAATGCTGTAAAAGCTATTGTTGATGAGCGAAAAGAAAATGGTAATTATAAATCAATTTTTGATGTTACCAAACGTGTTGATTTAAGATCAGCAAATAAAAGAGTTTTTGATGGTTTGGTTTTGGCTGGTGGATTTGATTCTTTTTCCGATACACAAAGAGAACAATATTATGCTTTGGATGAGAAAGGGCTAACTTTTATAGAAAAAGCAATTCGTTTTGGAAATAAATTCCAAGAAAGTAAAAACTCAGCACAGGTATCTTTATTTGGAGAGGCTTCAGATGTACAATTTGAAGAGCCTATTATTCCGCCATGTCCGCCTTGGAATGTGATGGAAAAACTATCTAAAGAAAAGGAAATGATTGGTATTTATATTTCAGGTCATCCGTTGGATGATTTTAAAACCGAAATAAAATATTTTTGTAATGGAAAAATTGATATGTTACAAAATATTGACAAGCTTGAAGGAACAGAATTGACTTTTGCAGGAATAATTTCGGATGTTCAACACCGTGTTGCAAAAAATGGAAAGCCTTGGGGCTTATTTGTTTTTGAAGATTATACAGAATCATATGAGTTCAAATTATTTAATGAAGATTATTTGAAGTTTCGTCATTTTTTAATTCCTAATACCTTTTTATATATAAAAACAGCTTTGCGCAGACCTTGGCAAGCAGCTGAAGTAAGGGTAAATATTACTCAAATACAACAATTACAAGATGTATTAAGTAAGATGGCTAAAAAAATCACAATCAATTTAGATATCAAAACTTTGAATAAAAACAACATCCAAGAAATTGATAAAGTTATTAAAAACCATAAAGGAAGCCATCATTTGAATTTTGTTGTTTATGATGTTGATGAAAAATTAAAATTAGATATGCCAAGTAGAACTGCTAAAGTTAATATTTCAAATGAATTGATTGAAGAACTAACAGCTAATGAATTAAAATTTAAATTAAACTAAGCGATTATATATTAGTGCCTTAATAAGGCTTATTAAATATATAGCAAAACAAATATTAACCTAATGAATATACATTTTATATCTATCGGTGGGAGTGCGATGCATAATTTAGCTCTGGCTTTACACGCTAAAGGAGATACAATAACTGGGAGCGATGATGCTATTTTTGAACCTTCAAAATCTCGTTTAGATGCAGAAGGGTTGTTACCAAAAGAGATGGGCTGGTTTGCCGATAAAATAACTGCCAATATTGACGCTATTGTTTTAGGCATGCATGCAAAGGCAGATAATCCTGAATTATTAAAAGCACAAGAATTAGATTTGAAAATATTTTCTTACCCTGAATATTTATACGAGCATGCAAAAAATAAAACTAGAGTTGTAATTGGAGGTTCTCATGGTAAAACTACCATAACTTCCATGATTTTGCATGTGTTAGATTATCACGAGATAAAAGTAGATTATATGGTTGGTGCCCAATTAGAAGGCTTTGATCGTATGGTGCATTTGACTAAAGAAAATGAATTTATGATTATTGAAGGAGATGAATACCTGTCATCACCAATTGATTTACGTCCTAAATTTCATTTGTATAAAGCCAATATCGCTTTACTTAGTGGAATTGCTTGGGATCATATGAACGTTTTTCCAACTTTTGAAAATTATGTAAGTCAGTTTGAAATATTTTTAGATACCATGGTTAAAGGAGGAATCTTAATCTATAATGAAGAAGATGACGAAGTAAGAAAAATTGCTAAAACCACAACCAATACGATTAAAAAACAAGCTTACCAAACTCCGGAATACACTATTGAAAACGGACAAGTAATTTTAAAAACACAAGAAGGTGATATTCCTTTAGAAGTTTTTGGTAAGCACAATTTACAAAACTTAGCTGGTGCAAAATTAATTTGCCAAAGTATAGGTGTTAGTGAAGAAGAATTTTATGAGGCAATTTCTTCTTTTAAAGGCGCAAGTAAAAGATTAGAAAAATTAGCGAAAGGTAATACTTCGGTTATTTTTAAAGATTTTGCACATTCACCATCTAAAGTTAAAGCAACAACCAATGCCGTAAAAGAACAGTATGGCAGTAAAAAAGTTTTAGCTTGTTTAGAGTTGCACACTTATAGTAGTTTGAATGCCGATTTTTTAAACCTATACCAAAATGCATTAGACGCAGCCGATGAAGCGGTTGTGTTTTATTCGCCTAATGCTGTGGCAATAAAAAAATTAAAAGCCATTTCTAAAGAACAAATTGCCGAAGCTTTTCAACGAGATGATTTGATTATTTATACAGATCCAAAAGCTTTTAAAGATTTTCTTTTTGCTCAAAAATTAGAAAATACAGCCTTGCTTTTTATGAGTTCAGGTAATTATGGTGGATTAGATTTGGAGGAAGTAAAAAGTTTGGTGGATTAACTGAAACTCATACCAAAATTTACTTGATATAATAAATAACTATCTACCTGCAAGCTAAAAATGACGCTCCAAAAACCAACAAATAAATTCATTTCTGAAATTCTTGAATCATATTCAATCGAAGAAGGAAATGAACTGAATGAAAAACTTCTGAAGTTATTTCAAACATTTAATAATGACCAAAATAAATTTAATGTTTTAATAAAAGTAGCAGCATTGAATAAAATATACTCAACAGCAATCACGAATATAAATCCTGTTGTTGAACAAATAATTAAAATTTCAAACTCTGAATCAAAACCAAAAACGATTACTGAATATGTTGAATTTGTAGATAAAATATCGAAAGTGAAATGGACAAATGACAAAGGAAAAAGTTTTGAACGAAACAACTTATCTTTTTCCTCAAAATACGTTCACTTTTTAAGCGGTTTTAAAACACCTATTTATGACAGCTACATTTGGATTATTATAAAAGGTTATTTGGGACAAAAGAATAACAAAAAAATTTCATTTAAAACCCCAAATGATTTCAAAGAGTTTTATTCAACATTTGTGAAATTTAAAAAGGATTTGGATTTTGAAAATTATTCAAACTATGAAATTGACAAATTTTTATGGCAATATGGAAGAATATCAATAAAGGAAATTGAAAATGAAATGTCAATAAATCTGAATAAAGCAAAATCTGAATTAAAAAAAAGGATAAAAGCCAGCAGGTAACAACGGCTAAGTTCAATTGTGGTTTTGAGCTTTATCGAAGTTGGTGAAATTTTAAAAAAGTAATTTAAAACGGAAAATAACAGCTAATTTAGTTCACAACAGAAACTTATCCAAATCGTCAGCAAAATATGAAACCCGTGACCAAAATGAAATTTAACATAAAGAATGTATAGTAAAGCTATTTGGAAATATTTTTTGGATATTAATATGTTCAATCTACCTTTTTCTTTAATTATTGGTTTAATATCAGGAGTTTTATGGGGTGTAGTAATTTTTTCTTCATTTGGAATTTTAATAGGTTATTTAGGCTATCAAATTTTTAAAGAAAATGAATATTATGTTTATTATAACCTTGGATTTACAAAAACCAACCTGTTAAAAAAAGTATGGTTATTAAATCTGACAATTTCTGCTTTACTATTTCTAATTTTTATAATATTCAGATAGATGAATTTATTAGAAATAACTGACACTAACAAATCTTATGGAAACAAAGTCATTTTAAAAAATATTGACCTTGAATGTAAAGTTGGAGAAATAATTGGAATTTTTGGTCGGAATGGAGCTGGAAAATCAACTTTATTAAAACTTATTTTTGGGACTGTCAAAGCAGATTCTATCCTTATAAAAATAAATTCAGAAACTATTTCTCAAAAAGATATTATCGCTTCGAAAAAGATAGCCTATTTACCACAAGACACTTTTTTGCCAAAGAATTTGAAAGTAAGAGAGATAATTCCAATATTCTTTCTAAACGGAGATGACCAAAATAAGATTTTTTATTCACCACAAGTATCTAGTTTTGAGAAAATAAAAGTTGGAAAATTATCTTTAGGACAATTACGTTATCTTGAGATATTGATTATAGGAAACTTAAATCATCCATTCTTAATGTTGGATGAACCCTTTTCAATGATTGAACCAATTTATAAGGATATAATAAAGAATTTATTGCTTAAACTAAAAAAATCGAAAGGTATAATTTTGACTGACCACTATTATAATGATGTTCTGGAAATAACCAATAAGAATTTTGTTATAAAAGAGGCTGAAAAAACTAAAATAATAGACAAAAATGATTTAGTAAAATATGAATATTTGAGATTTAATGAATAATAAAGTATTTTGCATGAGTCGTATATGATTAATTACTGATGTAAGCCTATTTACAAAAAACCTCATCAATTTTCTATTCAGTTTATATTTGCTAAATGAATTGCTTAAATCATGCTACATTTTCCAAAGATGGAAAATTTATAATTGTATCATCAAAAAATAATGAAATTATTTTTTGGAATATGCCAAAGAAAAACACCAATTAATAGTATTTATTTTAAATGCTGTTAATTAGATTTTTATTAACTTGTTGAAATTAACTAAATAAAAAAATGAAAAACCTATGTCAAATTTTACTGCTTGTTATTTTTGTATCAAGCTGTAATACTGCAACAAAAACTAATGATGCTGATATAAATTCAAAAGAAAATCCAGAACTAAAAGAGGTGATTTTGAAAGATACAACACCAAAAGTTATTGGTATTGGCGGTATATTTTTCCGTTCAAAAAACCCAAAGAGCACTAGAGAGTGGTATGGTAAAAATTTAGGGCTAGCAATTGATGATTTTGGATCGCCATTTGAATTTAGAAATGCAAATAATCCAGATGAAATTAATTATTTAAGATGGAGTCCTTTTGATGAATCAACAGATTATTTTGATCCCTCAAAAAAAGAGTTTATGATAAATTATAGAGTACAAAATATTGAAGGTTTGTTAAAAAAACTTAAAATAAATGGTGTAACTATTGTAGATAAAATTGAAACGTTCGAATACGGAAAATTTGTTCATATCATGGATCTTGATGGAAACAAAATAGAACTATGGGAACCTAATGATGTTTTTTTTACAAAAATGGGAGGAGTTACAACGAAGTGATATTAGCTGCCATAATTAAAGTAATAGAAATTGAATAGATATCAAGAAACATTTAAAACTTGGAATAAAATAGCCGAAATTTATGAAGATAAATTTATGGACTTAAACTTGTATAATGATACTTACGATATTTTTTGCGAATTAATTCCTGTAAAGAATTCTAAAATTTTAGAAATTGCTTGTGGCCCAGGGAATATTACAAAATATCTAATCAACAAAAATTCTAATTATAAAATTAAAGGAATTGATATATCTCCAAATATGATAGCACGGGCAAAACTAAATAACCCAACTGCTAGTTTTGAAGTTATGGATATACGGAATATAGATAAAGTAAACAGCTTATTTGATGCTATAATTTGTGGTTTTGGTATTCCATATTTGTCAAAATCAGATTGCTCAAAATTGCTAGTGGATTACTCAAAATTGCTTATAGATGATGGCATAATATATTTAAGTTTTGTAGAAGGAGATTATGATAAATCAACTTATCAAATTGGTAGTACAGGAGACAGAACTTATTTTTATTTTCATAGTTTAGATGTATTAAAGGACGAATTAAAAGCTAATAGTTTTGAAATAATTAAATTCATGCATAAAAAATATGAAAGAGCGGATGGTACAGAGGAGTTACATACCATTTTAATTGCAAGAAAAACAATTATGAATATTAATTATTAAAAATTGATTAAAGCAAGTTTCAATCATAAAGATCTGGTATTAGATATTTTAACTTCGGCATTTATTCCTAAAAAAGAAAATAATTCTATTAACTTAGTTGTAAAACAAGACAAGAATAGGGTAGAGCGTATGCATATTTTAATGGGATACTTGTTTGATAGAGCGATGCTTTTTGGTGAGGTTTTTATATCAGATAATAAAAAAGCTTGTTTATTATTGAATTACCCTCACAAGGAAAAAGTTACATTTAAGACTATTCAATTAGATTTACAATTGACAGTTCAATGTATTGGAATTGAGCGTGTGTTTAAAGTGTTAAAAAGACAAAGAGTTGCGAGACGAAACTACCCGAAAGAAAAACATATCAAGCCAATGATTTTAGGAGTGAAAAAGGAAATAAATGGAAGGGGCTCTGCTGCTCGTTTAATCATAGAAGTTAAGAAACATTATGCAGATAATCAATTGCCAGTAGTAATTGATGCAGCATCTGAAAATAATGTGAAACTATATAAGAAATTTGGATTTAGAGTAGTAAATAAAGAAGAAGCTCTTGGTTTTCCTATATATTATTTGCGTTTAAACTAAAAATTAAATGAAAAAAGAGTATAAAACCTTTCAAACAGAAAGATTAATTTTAAGACCAACTACAGAAATTGATGCAGCTTTTATTTTTGAATTGTTAAACACACCCAAATGGATAAAATACATAGGTGATAGAAACGTAAATACAATTGAAGATGCAGAAGACTATATAAAAGTTAAAATGCTACCGCAATTAAATAAATTAGGCTTCTCAAATAATACAATAATTAGAAAATCAGATGGTGCAAAAATCGGTACTTGTGGTCTTTATGATAGAAATGGTATAGAAGGAGTTGATATTGGATTTGCTTTCTTACCACAATTTGAAAAAAAAGGATATGCTTTCGAAAGCACTAATAAATTAAAAGAGGTTGCGATTGATGATTTTAATATTTCAAAAATTAGCGCAATAACCTTAAAAGAAAATATAGACTCGCAAAATCTATTGATAAAACTAGGTCTTCAATTTGAGAAAATTGTAAAACTTCCTAATGATAATGATGAATTAATGTTATTTGTATTTAAAGTTTGATATAATAGCAACCCCATCTTATTCTTGTATTTTGTTTAATAAAAGATGAATATATCTTTTATGTTACTAGAGTTACCTTTCACTATTTAAATCAATTCTAAATTATGTTAGCGTTTGAATATTGACTAATTTTGAACCCTTAAAATTAAGTAATGGAGTTTAATACAAATACAAGAATTTCAACTTTAATAAAAGAAAATGAAGCTACTATTGAAGCTATTGCTTCAATAAATAAGCATTTTTTGAAATTAAAAAACCCAATTTTACGAAAAGTTTTAGCACCTAGAGTAACTGTTGCTGATGCAGCCAGAGTTGGCGGTGTAAAAGTTGGGTTTATGATAGAAAAGTTAGAAAAAATCGGGTTTGAATTCGTAGCAATTCAAAAATCAAAAAAAGATAATAAAAATTCAAATGTAAAAAATATGTCTAATTCAAAAGAAATAAAAAATTTAGTAAGCTTAGATGTTCGTCCAACATTAGATTCGGGTGAAGATCCTTTTAAGATTATTATGGATGCGGTAAAGGTATTGAAGGATGAAGAAACTTTACAAATTATTAATACTTTTGAGCCAATTCCGTTAATACGGAAATTAGAAAGTAAAGGATATGAATCTTGGACAGAAAGACCTACCGAAGGTGTAGTACATACTTTTTTTAAATTAAACCCTACCAAGTGGGTAGATAATGAAGTAGAAGAAGTTGTAAAAAAAAGTAAAGCTAATTTTGATGAGCAATTGGTGTTTTTTGGTGATAACATCAAGGTAATTGATGTTCGTGATTTAGAAATGCCAGAACCTATGGTAACCATATTAAAAGAAATAGAAACCTTAAAAGATGGTCAAGCTTTGTATGTAGATCATAAAAAAATACCTCAATTTTTATTACCAGAATTAGAACAAAGAAATTTTGATATTTTATATAAAGAAATAGATTGTAACCATACAGTGTTGTTAATTTATAAAAGTGATAAAATTTAAATGGGTGATTTAAACTCAAATAATGCACCCGATACAAGTGTTGTAAGACCACATTTTATTTTTGGATCTATCTCTCTTTTTATTTTATCGGTGATGATAATTTTAGCTGATAGAAATTTATTAGAAGCCTATTTCAACACCAAAATACTTGCCATAACCCACATGGCAATTTTGGGCTGGGCAACCATGATTGTTTTTGGTGCTTTATACCAGTTAATTCCAGTAGTTTTTGAAACTAGTTTATATAGTGAGAAGTTGGCAAAATTTACTTTTTGGTTATTCGGTTTTAGTATTTTATTTTTATCCTACACATTTTGGGTAGCAGCATTTTCAACATTACTTATTTATGCCTCCTTACTAACTTTTAGCGCCTTATTGCTTTTTGTAGTTAATGTTATTTTATCCTATAAAAACTCAAAGAAAAAGAATATATCTTCAAAATTTGTAATTACTGCAATATTATGGTTAGCAGCAACTGAATTTGTTGGAACATTAATTGCTTTCAATTTTAAATTTAATTTCTTATCGGAAATACATTTGCATTATTTAAAAATTCATGCAACAATTGGATTGATTGGGTGGTTTTTATTGTTGATTATTGGAGTGGGTTCAATTTTGATTCCGATGTTTTTAGTATCCCATCAATTGGATGAAAACAAATTAAAAAGATCCTATTACCTTATTAATTTGGGTTTGATAGGCTTGGTTGTAAATTGGTTTTTTATAAATATAAATTTTATTGATGGCTTTTTTTGGTTTGTAATTGCTATTGGAATATTTTTCTTTTTTTCATTTGTATTTGATGCTTATAAAAAAAGATTGCGTAAAATATTAGACATAGGAATGAAGCATACAATGGTATCTGTTCTAAGTGTTTTCTTACCGCTAATAATTAGTTTAATAATTGTTTTTGGATTTGACATGGAAAAATCCATACTTTTAAGAGTATCAACATTATATGGCTTTACTATTATTTTCGGACTTATTACAACGCTTATTCTCGGGCAAACATATAAAACTTTACCCTTTGTAATTTGGTTAGAAAAATATAAGGCATTGGTTGGAAAAACTAAAACACCTTTGCCAAGGGAATTGTATTCAGAAAAAATAGCAACAGCTCATTTTTATGTTTATTTACTATTTATTATTTGCATGATATTAGGGCTAGTTTTTGATAATATTTGGTTGATAAGAACTGGAAGTTATGCACTATTGGTAGTGGCAATCTTATATAATATTAATGTATTTAAAATGGTTTTTCACACAGTAAAAAATGAAGAAAATGAAGAATAGAGAAGAAATTGCAAATTTTGAATTAGAAATTTTGGAATTATTAAAAAATGTAATGGACCCTGAAATTGAAATCAACATAGTTGACTTAGGCTTAATTTATGAAGTAAATTATAATGGAGAAAATGAAATAGGTATAGTAATGACATTTTCGACACCTTCATGCCCTCTTGGAGATACAATTGTAACTAATATTAAAGAAGTAATCAAGCAAAAGCACCCCAATTATAATACCAATGTTGAAATTGTTTTTGAGCCATTATGGTCAACTGCATTAGTAAGTGATGAAGGGAAAAAAAGGCTTGGAATGTAAAATTGATATATTGACTAAAAGGATTAATCTTTATAACCAAAACGTTTTAATTGTTTATTATTACTTCTCCAATTTTTATTGACTTTTACATAAAGCTCTAAAAATATTTTTTTGCCAAAGAATTTTTCTAAATCTTTTCTAGCTTCAGTGCCAACTCGTTTTAAAGCAGAACCTTTATGGCCAATAATAATACCTTTTTGTGTATCACGCTCTACCATAATTACCGAACGAATTTTAATCATTTTATTATCTTCAAAAAATTCTTCCGTATCAATTTCAACAGCATAAGGAATTTCTTTTTTATAATGCATTAGTATTTTTTCACGAATAGTTTCGTTTACAAAAAAGCGTTCAGGCTTATCAGTCAATTGATCTTTTGGGTAAAAGGCAGGAGATTCTGGTAATAAATTAATGATTTCATCCATTACGGTTTGTACATTAAAATTCACTAATGCCGAAACAGGTAAAATTTTTGCATTAGGAACTTTTTCTTTCCAGTAATTAAATTTTTCTTCAACCTCTTCTTGTGTAGACTTATCCACTTTGTTAATCAACAATAAGACAGGGACTTTAGAATTTTTTATTTTCTCGAAAAACTTTTCATCCTTTAGGTCTTTTTCACCTATTTCTACCATATAAATCAAAATATCAGCATCTTCAAAAGCCGATTTTACGAAATCCATCATCGAAGTTTGTAATTCGTATGCGGGTTTTATTATACCAGGAGTATCCGAAAATATAATTTGAAAATCTTCACCATTAACAATTCCTAAAATTCTATGGCGTGTTGTTTGTGCTTTTGATGTGATGATAGATAATCGCTCACCAACCAAAGCATTCATTAAAGTTGATTTTCCAACATTTGGATTTCCTATGATATTAACAAAGCCTGCTTTATGTAACATAAATTTGATATTTTATTAAAAAAATACAAAGATAATACCATTTGCTTAGTAAAATGCTTGGTAAAATAATTTTATCAAGAATTAAAATTAATTAAAAGTAAAACCCATGATTAAATAAAGAAGAGTTGAGATGATACCTCCAATTAACGCATAAGGTAATTGGGTTCTCACATGATCGATATGGTCACTTGCGGTTGCCATGGATGATATTATCGATGTATCGGATATTGGAGAGCAATGATCACCAAAAACGCCACCACCTAAAGTTGCAGCAATTACTAAAGTTAGTTCAGAACCATGAACATTTGCCATTGGAATTGATATGGCCAGCATAATGGCAAAAGTACCCCATGATGTACCTGTTGAGAATGCAATAAAAGAACTGATAACAAAAACGATAGCTGGTAAAAACTCTGGTGAAAGCCAATCTTTAGACCAATTGGCAATAAATTGACCAGTACCTAACTGATTACATGCATCGCTAATGGCAAATGCGAGCATCATTAAAAGTGCTAAAGGCATTAACTCACTAATTCCTTTTAAAATAAGATCAACCATTTCTTTTGTTCTCATAATTCCTTGTGAGCGATAAAGAGCTATGGCAACAAATATAGATGCTAAAACAGAGTATAATACAGAAGAAGAACCTGATCCATTACCAATAGCTTGAGATAAATGATCGGTAAAAGAAGTGTAATTTTCAACCTTACTCCATCCGGTATAAGCCAAATTGATAGGCATCATAATTACCATAGTTGCTAATGGAATAACCATATTAAAGGCCTTTGCTTTGATACCTTCTTTTGGCTCGTAAGATGTAATAGTTTCAGAGATCATTGGTTTTGCATCATCACTTAAAAGTTTACCAGTTTCTCTTGTTCTTTTTTCGGCTTTAGCCATAGGACCAAAATCCTTTTTAAAAACGATAATAATAAAAACAAGCAAAATAGCTATAAAAGGATAAAAATTATATTTGATTGATGCAATTAACATAGAAAAAGGTTTGTCAATTCCTTGAGTTAATAGCAAGCCCATGATAAAAGCACCCCAAGCATTAAAGGGTATTAAAATTGAAGAAGGAGCAGAGCTCGAATCGGCAATATATGCTAATTTTTCTCTAGGTATTTTTAATTTGTCGAATACTGGTCGATATAATGTTCCAACGGTTAGCGAACTGATACTTGTTTCTACAAAGAGCAATACCCCAGTGATTAATGCTAATAATTGAACGACAACTCTACTAAAACCACTTTGTTTTTTTTCAAAATACGCGATTAAAACATTTAATTTATTAACAAAGCCTTCTACTCCTTTAGAGTATTGTATAAATAGTAAAAGCGCACCAACTAGTGCACTAAACATAATGGTTCGTGTATTTCCTGCCGACTTAAAAACATCTACCAAACCCTCAATAGTTGCTAAGGTGCCGTCTAAAAAATTCCAGCCACTCATTATTACCCAAGCAAACCAAATACCAAAAAGTAAGGCGACATAAACTTGTTTTGTTTTTAATGCCAGAATAATTGCGATTACTGGAGGTAAAATTGATAAAATGCCATAGTCATTCATATGCTTGTGAGTAAATTGAAATTACTATTGATTGGGTTATGGGATAAATATATGAAAACTATGCAATAACAATTAGTATTTGTTGCATTTTTTTGAAAGAATAAGGGGTAATCGTGATTTATTGAAAACAGTAATTACTTTCCGATACAGAAATTTGCAAAAATATTACCTAGTAAATCATCAGTTGTAATCTCTCCTGTGATAAGTCCTAAATGAAATAAGGCTTGACGAATATCAATTGCAAATAAATCAGAAGAAATTCTAGCATCAACCCCTTTTTGTACTTCCAAAATGGCATTTAAAGCATTATTTAGAGCTTCAAAGTGACGTGAATTACTAACAATTGTTTGGTTGTTACTTAATGCTCCAGTGTTGGCGAGATTTGTTAGATTTTGTATTAAAGTGTCTATGCCTGTTTTGTTTTTGGCAGAGAGCAGAATGAGTTCTGTATCACTATTGCTATCAGGATGAGTTATGAGGTTTGAGTTTTCTTCCTTACTTAATAGATCTACCTTATTGATTATAGTAACTATCTTTTTATTAGGGTATTTTTGTTTTAAATTTTGAATATCTTCGTAAAGGTTGAGTTTTTTAACCTTAATCTTTTGTCCCTTAATCTTAGTTGCATCAATCAAATGTAAAACAAGCTGTGCTTTTTCAATATTTTCAAAAGTTTTTTTGATTCCTATACTTTCAATCACATCTTTGGTTTCTCTAATACCTGCGGTATCAATAAAGCGATAAGTAACCCCGTCAATAATTAGTTGGTCTTCAATAGCATCACGGGTTGTTCCTGCAATTTCTGATACAATGGCTTTTTCTTCATTTAATAGCGTATTTAGTAATGTGGATTTACCAACATTTGGCTCACCAACAATTGCTACTGGAATACCATTTTTTAAAACATTTCCAATGGCAAAGGAATCTATCAAACTTTTTAAAACTGCAGTTATTTTGGTAATTAAATCTTGAAATTGTTTTCTATCGGCAAACTCAACATCTTCTTCAGAAAAATCTAACTCTAGTTCTATTAATGAAGCAAAATTTAATAATTGTTCTCGTAATGATGTAATTTCATTCGAAAAACCACCTCGCATTTGTTGCATGGCAATTTGATGTGATGCTTTTGAATTTGAAGCAATCAAATCGGCTACAGCTTCTGCTTGACTTAAATCCATTTTTCCATTGACAAAAGCACGTAAGGTAAATTCTCCTGCATCCGCATGACGGACATTATTTTTTAAGAAAAGTTGTAAAATTTCTTGTTGGATATATGCTGAACCATGACAAGAAATTTCTACAACATTTTCGCCTGTGTAAGAGTTAGGATTTTTGAAAATTGAAACTAAAACTTCATCAATAACATGATTATACTCGACAATATTTCCTAAGTGAATGGTATGTGTTTTAACTTTAGTTAAATCTTTATTGCCATTTTTGGATTGAAAAAACTGATTGACAATTTCAATTGATTTTTTACCTGAAAGCCTAATTACAGCTATGGCACCAACTCCTGATGAAGTTGCTAAAGCAATAATTGTATCGTTATAATTTTGATGCATTTTTTTATAATATTTTGCAAAGTTACACAAAAGCTAGAAGTTGGAAGACCGAACTTAAAAGTTTCAAAATTGTTTTAGATGCCGTTTTTGATTTTTTGACTTAGTGTAACAAAAAATAATTTAAAACGTCCTATAAAAAATGAACAAAAATGAGAGAAGATAGACAAACTTTAATGCTAACACATTTGAGCCAATTATTGGATTTAATAACAGGCTTTGGGGGCTTAATTGTACCTTTAGTTATTTGGACAACCAATAGAGATAAAATTAATAATATGGATGAACATGGTAAATCGATTATTAACTTTCAATTGAGCATGTTACTTTACGCAATTATTTGTATTCCAATGATTTTACTTTTAGGTTTAGGAATTATTGGATTGGTTTTGATAGGGATTATGTGTTTGATTTATCCAATAGTTAACGCTATAAAGGCGAATAATGGAGAGTTGCCGAATTACCCTTTTTCTATGCAATTTCTTAAATAAGAAAAGATAAAAAATGGTAAAAAAATATTTGTTTTTAACGTATTTTACCCGTGAACTTTTGCTTTCTTCCCTCTATTTTTCATAAACTCAGCCTCGTAAGCTAATAATCCTTTCCATTTTTTATGAACAATTTTTCGATCTTGGTATTGACGAGCAAAACCTAAAAATTGTGTATAGTGATTCGCTTCAGATACCATTAAATCTTTATAGAATTCCGATAGTTCTTTATCATCTAAATTTTCAGAAAAAACTTTAAAACGCTCACAACTTCTTGCTTCGATTAAAGCGGCAATCAATAATCTTTGAATCAGTGCATCTGTTCGGTCTTTTGTTTTGGTGAAGTATCCGTGCAAATGCTTTGCATAATCATTTTTTTGTTCTCTTCCTAAAACCATTCCTCTTTTTACCATTAATTGATGAACCATTCTAAAATGCTCCATTTCTTCAATAGCAATATCACTCATTACTTTTACCATTTCAGTTTCTTCAGAATAATTAATGATAATCGAAACCGCATTAGAAGCAGCTTTTTGTTCTGCGAAAGCATGATCGGTTAAAATTTGTTGTAAATCATTTTCTGCAATTTCTGCCCAAGAAGTTGCTGTTTCGAATTTTAATCCTAGCATAAGTATTATTTTTTGTAAAGGTAAGTGGAAATAATAAAATCCAAAGCTCAAAAAACAAATAACAAACTTTAAATTATAAAATTCTTTTTGATTATTTAATTTCTATCATTCTTTGAATTAATCTTAAGTATCGAATTTAAATTTGATTTCTTCTAGACTTTGAGGACTACCAACTAAAGTAATTTCATCACCAATTCTTAATCGAGTATAACCGTGTGTCATCAATAGTTGACCTTTCCGTTTTATAGAAAGAATAATTATATCGGTAGGTAAGCGTAACTCTCTAATTCGAAGGCCATGAATGTCTTTGTTTTTAATTTCAATATCCATAGTGTCTTGACCTTCATCCATACCAAGGAGTAAAGATGCGGCATTTGGAGATCTTACAAAATGATCTAATAAGCTAACCATAGCGGTTGTTGGTTCAATAATTAATGTACCCAGTTTATGAAATTTTTCAAAATTTTCTCGATTATTTAACCTTACAATTACTTCTTTGGTTCCAATATGCTCGTAAATTAATTCGGCTAACTTGTAATTTTTTTCATCTGTAAGCATTAAAACAATAGCTTCAGTTTTATCAAATTCCAATTTTTTAAAATTAGTAACAGTTGGATTAAAATTATTAATAAATTCAAAATCAAAGGAGCCATTTGCATTGTAATTATCTAAAGATACTAATCTCGATTCCCAATTGTGTTTTTTGAGTTGGTTTGCAAGAGCAATTGATTGGCTTTCAATACCAAAAATTAGGGCATCACGAGTGCTTTGCAAAGGTTGCATTTTTGCTCTTAAATGACTTTCTTTTACAAAATTAAGTGTCCATTTAAATAAAGGTGGCCCGATTAATTGATTGATTACAATTATTGCAATTATGATGGTTTCAAATTGATACCCCCAGGTTGGAAATTCTTCAGCAATGATGGTAGCTAAACCTAAAGCAACACCTGCTTGTGTTAAATAAGGCATCCAAGCAATAAAAGTGTATTTTTTTGGATCTTTTACAGCGGTAACACCAAAAATTCCACCTAAAAACATCGTAAAAAGTCGCAAGAAAAATAGCGCAATGGCAATGCCAAAGACATTCATTAAAGTTTGAAATGATAAAGATGCACCAGTTAGTGTAAAGAAAATAATATAAATAGTTGGGCTAATTTCTTCTAGAATTTCTCTAAATTCGATACGATGTTTACTGTAATTTGTTAGAACAAAACTACCTATAATAGATATCAAGAGAGGTTCTAAAATAATTTCATGATGAAACCAAACTACGGAGTTTAGTTTTATATAATGAGAAAATAAATATACACTATAACCAATCAATAAGATAGCTAAACCTTTTACTTTGCTATTTGCACTAAGAAAAAAGGGTATTGCTAATATCTTACCAACCAAATATCCTAAACAAAAAGAGGCAATAAGTTCAAGTATTAAGATAAGCAAAAATGAAACGCCCATTTCTTCTCCGTTGACTAAAGCTTTAGCAACAGAGAAGCTAATAGCAAATAGTATAATTACCAATACATCTTTTACTACTGTAACGCCCATTACAGTTTTTGTAAAAGGCCCATTGGCTCTCATTTCATTAATTACAGCAATTGCAGATGAAGGTGATCGGGCAACAAAAATGGTTCCAAATAAAATGGCAACAGCAATTTTAGAAGCGGTATTCATTTCTGACATGAATGGAATACTATCTGCAATAAAAAAAATGACGACACTACTAAATACAAAGGTGATTACAAGTTGCCCAATGGTCATCCATTTTATACTTTTAAGTCGGCTTCGTAAATCATCTAAATATAATTCCGCTCCAGCGGAAAAGGCAATAATAGCCAATGCTATTTCATTTAAAAAATTTAAATTTTTTACAGCATGTGGTGTTATAAAATTTAAAAAAGAAGATCCAGCAATGATACCGGTAATAATAAACCCTGTAATAAGCGGAAATTTTATTTTTTGGAAGATTTTTGCTATTTGATTTGCAGCGATTGCAACAATTAAAAAGCCAATAATATAAATGAGCAGTGTTTTTAAATCCAAATTAAGTTAGTTTAATTGCTAATATAGTGAAACCATTGAATAAGTTTGACTTATAAATCTAAATTAAAAGTATTTTTTAAGGTAGAAATTGCTTCGTTTTTACTTTTTAAAAATTCAAATTTTTCTTGAGGAGTGTAGGCGAATACTTTGGTGTTTTCTTCGTTAACATCAATTTTAAAATCAAGACTATAATTATTTAATTCTTTTCTTAAATGCTTTAAAGCTTTAAATTTTATTTTATTTAATTCTATTTTCATCATTTCATTTGGATAAGTTACACAAATGAAATTATTTTTAATTTTTGGAGTGTCTGCTTTTAATATAGAGGCAAATATTTTTTCTCCTTTTTGATGAAGTTCTTCAATATAATCGTTCCAAATTTTTAAAAAAGTAGCTTCGGTAAACGAATCTTTGGGTAAGTCGTTTAAGTTTTCAGTAGTAGATTTTTTATTTTTTTGTTTGGCTTCTTCAATTTTATCCCTTTTTAAACTTGATAGTGATAAAGCCGATTTTCTTCTTTTAGTGCTGGTATTTAGTTTTGGCGAATTAACAGGTGGAAGAGGTTTGTGTTCTTGAGGTTTATCTTCTGTTGTATTTAGATCAGATCTGTAATTACTGTTGGGTTCTTGAATATAAGAAGTAGTTTCTTGATTAATATTTGGATTATTTTTTACAGGAGCATCAATTTTTTCCTCAATAATAGTATGAATAAAAAATGCGGCAGGTATTATAAAACGTTTAGATTTTTTTTTTGCCATCAAAAGTGACGGAAGCAAGTTTCATTAAAGTTATTTCAACCAATAAGCGTTGATTTTTACTGGTTTTATATTTCAAATCACATTCATTGGCGAGGTCAATAGCTTGTAATAAAAATTTAAGATCAGCTTTTTGAGATTGTTTTAAATATTGTTTTTTAGCGGTATCGCCAACTTCTAATAAAGTAACAGTAGCTGGATCTTTAGCTACTAATAAGTCTCTAAAATGCGATGCTAAACCACTAATAAAATGATGGCTGTCAAAACCTTTGTTTAATACAGAGTTGTAATCGATTAAAATTTGTGGAATTTTATTTTCTAAAATTAAATTTGTTATACCGAAATAAACATCATAATCTAAAACATT
>Ga0209633_10002481_pt1 | contig 17781 bp, 13 predicted proteins | sample Cruoilmetagenom1_FD_187290 | JGI IMG/M metagenome (GOLD analysis project Ga0209633, IMG submission 187290) | Oil polluted marine microbial communities from Coal Oil Point, Santa Barbara, California, USA - Sample 1 (SPAdes) (version 2) | ecosystem: Environmental > Aquatic > Marine > Oil seeps ... | reverse complement strand
GAGGCCCGGTTCCATGACGTATTCACGATCATCGAAAACCCTGGTTTCCTTGCCTTCAGCCAGTGGTGTGCCCACGGTGGTGGCGGTGTAAAAAGCCGGGATGCCTGCACCACCGGCACGTATGCGCTCGGCCAGGGTGCCCTGGGGCACCAGTTCCAGCTCAATTTCGCCTGCCCGGTAAAGATCGGGAAACACCGTGGAATTGGCGGTGCGCGGGAAGGAGCAGATCATCTTGCCGACCTGCCGGTTTTTGATCAATGCGGCCAGGCCGACATGACCGCTGCCGGTATTGTTATTTACGACAGTCAGATCTCTAGCACCCTGGTCAATCAAGGCGTGGATTAACTCGATGGGGCTACCGGCTTCACCGAAGCCACCAATCATTACCGTCGCACCATCGTGGATATGGGCGACGGCTTCTGCCACTGAACTTATGCGTTTATCAATCATTGTGATTACCTGCTCACCGCAGTTTGTCGCGGTCAGTTGTTTACGTTTGCAAATAGGCCGGCTTCATCATACAAAACACGATCGTTGTAACCGTCAAACCAAATGGCATCCGGATTACGACCCAGTATGGTCACCTTACCCCGGTCAGGCGCATCGGCGGCACCGCGCAACAGTTTCATAATGACGAGCCCGTTCTCACCCCCTGGTACACCAGGCAGTGGGTCGCTGGTGACTGCAGATACTTCGGTTTTACCCTTGTAATGTGTGATCGAAAGTCGGGCGTGGGTTTCAACACCGGACAAACCCTTTTGTGATTCGTTAAGAATCCGCCAGGCCTCCTCGATTGGAACATTAAATGCCTTGTGGCCGATAATATCCCTGCCACAGAAAAAATAATGGTTTTCAACTCGATTGCGCTTGAGTTCCCTTTGCATAATACGCAAGGCATCTGGATCATTGTTGATACCTTTAATAATAGGTGCCTGGTTATCGATTGTTAACCAGTTACGGTTACCCAGTTCCTGAATTGCTTTCCACGTGCTTCGTATCCACTTCAGTCCGCCTGCAGGGTGATCAATATAGCTACCCTTCTCATCTTTTTGCAGGAATTCATCAGGATGGTTGAAATGGACCATGATCCTTAGCTTGGTCTGTGGGTACAGCGCATGGAACTTATCCAGCATATCAAGGAAGCAACTGTCAAAACGTTCGGGGAAAAATGCCAGTTCCTTGGTGCCCAGCCGAATAGATTCGATGCCTGCCTCGGCTAATGCTGATAACCAGGCTGCAATATTTCTATTGCCAAGTACCATGGGGTCACCACCGGACATCAGGATTTCCCTCAACCTTTCACGACCCGTTTCCGGGTGAATGCCACCATTGGCCGCAACCAGCGCGTTGTGCTCTTTTACATAATTCACAATCTCACTGATCTGTGCCAGGCCTTTAGGTGCAATCGACCCATCGGGGCGCTCAATATCTTTGCGTGCAATGAGTTCTTCTCTGTAACAGAAACGACAATGGGCAGAGCAGGTGGAGGCAACATAAATCAGCCCCAATTCATACTTATGAATCAGGCCTTCAACAGGGCTGTAATCCATTTGTTTACCGGGATCAGCAGCACCTTCCAGATCATAGGTTTCTTTAGGGCTCGCTTTGACCAGCACCTGTAAGGGCACACTGTTCTTTGCCAGCTCAAAATAGTGTCGCGTCACTTTAACCGGCATACGCGCTTCGACGTCTTTATTGGTGTCTTTTAGTTCACTTAATACCTTCAGCTCATCAGCGCTATAAAAAGACCTCATGTCCTCCGGTGCTCTGCCATCGATGAATTTTTTCAAGCCCGTTATGATCTGACGGTCGTATTTTCCTTTTTCGACTGAATCCAGGAATGCCTGGCCTTTTTCCGATGGTATATATTTTGCTGCTTTTGTCATTGTAGCTTCCGTGATTCTGGTGAGTTGTTATCTGTTTCAGGTATTCATCGCTCATACATTGGTGAATGATGGTAATTACATTGATGTTATGAAAAAATTGATCATTGACCAGCATAGCTATTGGATATAAGCGCATGGTGTATCAAAGCAGGGTTTTGAGCAAACGATTTAATTTCACTAATGCATGAGGTTTGGTAATCAATTATGTTGTATCAGAGACGCCTTTTACCCAGCACAAGTATGTTGATGGCATTGGATGCTGCAGCCAGGGCAGGTAGCTTTACTGCAGCGGCCAGGGAGCTGAATCTGACCCAGGGTGCGATCAGCAGGCAGATCAGCGCCCTTGAAGAACAACTTGATGTTGTTCTATTTGAACGTGTCGGTAAAACGGTTCTGCTGACTGAAGCTGGTAAAGTTTACGCGCGTGAAATTGGTGTTGCCCTGCAAACTATCCGCAACGCATCCCTTGACGCGATGACCAACCCGCTTAGCGGGATACTGAATTTGGCGATACTGCCTACTTTTGGCACACGTTGGTTGATGCCACGTTTCCCTTCTTTTTTGAAAGCGCACCCGAACATTACGGTCAACTTTGTAACCAAGCTCAGTACTTTTGATTTTCATGAGGAAAACCTGCAGGCCGCCATTCACTACGGCCAGCCTGACTGGCCCGACGCGATCAGCACATTCCTGATGGGCGAGGAAGTTCTGCCGGTGTGCTCTCCCGGGTTTTTGCAAGAAAATCCGCTATCACATCCAGGGGATCTCGCGAGACTGCCATTATTACAATTGACTACGCGGCCTGATGCCTGGGACAACTGGTTTCAATCAAACAAAATTGACCCGCCACAGGAACAAGGTATGGCTTTTGAGCAGTTCTCAATCATTGCACAAGCAGCGGTCGCCGGTTTGGGTGTGGCGCTTTTACCGAAGTTTCTGATTCAGAGTGAATTGGATCGCAAGGAGTTGGTGGTTATTTTAAACATGCCGACAAAAAGCGAAGATGGATACTACCTGGTTACACCCGCTGACAAATCTGAACATGCACCTGTTACGGCTTTGCGTGAGTGGCTTTTAGACCTTATTGACTGACAGATTATGGGTCAGTGACAAGTGTAAAATTGTAAGAATCTTGCAACGTTTCGTGAAAGGCATTTCTTCAAGTTGTTTGCAACATTTTTTCTCCCTTTTTCAGGTGTTTTTTCACTTTTATTTGATCCAGGACAAGGCAGGAATTATTTAACGTGGCATTCTGTCGCCACCGGGTGGTCATCCACCCACATGATCATGGTTTACTTGTTAAGGAGACAAAAATGAACCAGTATTTAGACTCTGTATTGGCCACAGTAAGAGCAAAAAACCGCGGTGAAGATGAGTTCCACCAGGCAGTAGAAGAAGTTCTGGAAACACTCAGCCCCGCACTGGACAGACATCCAGAATATGTCGAGGCGAAAATTGTTGAGCGCCTGGTTGAACCGGAGCGGATGATCGTATTCCGGGTTCCATGGATTGATGATGGAGGCAATGTTCAGGTCAACAGGGGTTTCCGTGTTGAATTCAATAGTTCAATCGGACCTTACAAGGGTGGCCTGCGGTTCCATCCCAGCGTTAACCAGGGCATTTTGAAATTTTTGGGTTTTGAGCAGGTACTAAAAAACAGCCTGACTACACTGCCAATGGGCGGTGGTAAAGGCGGTTCTGATTTTGACCCCAAAGGCAAATCTGATTTTGAAGTTATGCGTTTTTGCCAGAGCTTTATGACCGAGCTTTCCCGCCATATCGGTCCTAATACCGACGTTCCAGCGGGTGACATTGGCGTTGGCGGTCGTGAAATCGGTTACCTGTTTGGCCAGTACAAGCGCGTTCGTAATGCGTTTGAAGGTGTGCTGACAGGTAAAGCCCTTAATTGGGGTGGCAGCCTTATCCGTCCGGAAGCGACCGGTTATGGCACTGTTTATTTCGCCAAGGAAATGCTGAATACCAAGGGTAAATCTTTCGATGGTCTGCGAGTTGCAGTCTCCGGTTCCGGAAATGTGGCCCAGTATGCTACCGAAAAGGTGAATGAATACGGTGGTAAGGTCGTGACCTTGTCTGATTCCAGTGGTTATATCGTTGATGATGAAGGCATATCAAAAGAGAAACTCGACTTTGTCTTTGCACTGAAAAATGAAAGACGCGGCCGGATTAAAGAGTACGTCGATGAATATCCATCCGCGACCTATCATGAAGGTGGGGATGTCTGGAATGTTCCGGTTGATGTAGCACTACCTTGTGCCACCCAGAATGAATTGCATGGCAACCATGCCGAGACGCTGTTGAAAAACGGTTGTATCTGCATCGCTGAAGGCGCCAACATGCCAAGTACCCACGATGCGATCGAAAAAATCCAGGCGGCGGGCATACTTTACGGTCCGGGTAAGGCTGCAAATGCTGGTGGTGTGGCTGTTTCAGGTCTTGAAATGTCCCAGAACAGCATGCGTCTGAGCTGGACCCGCGAGGAAGTGGACAAACGTCTGCACGACATTATGATTTCTATTCATAATTCATGTACGGAAACTGCCGCGGAATATGGCGAGCCAGGCAATTATGTTCTTGGTGCCAATATTAGTGGCTTCCTTAAGATTGCCGACTCCATGCTGGATCAGGGCGTCGTCTGATCAATCTCGAAAAAGCCGGGTATTCGCAAGACGAATATCCGGCTTTATTTTTTTATACGACAGGTGTACAGCCCCATAGTCCACCGGTATTCTGAATGCTGCTGTACTGGATTTGCTATTGTTAGCCCATGAACCCTGTTAAAGAACTGGAAGATTTTGAACATGAGTCAGCGCATTTTGAAGCGCTGATGCCCTTTAAAGTCAAGAATATCCTTCTTGTTTCAAGCCTGTACGATATGTACAACCTTCGCGAAGACGGGCAACTGGCCAATATGCTGTTGTCTGAATACGCCGAGTTAAGGCTATCAAGTGCGCCAACGATCACACGGGTTGCTTCCGGTTCAAAGGCACTTGAAGCCCTAAAAGACACAACGTATGAATTGATCATAGTTTTTCGCTCACTCAGCGATGTTGATTCATTCGAGTTCAACCAACAGGCCAAGCTGTTGTGTCCGGATATCCCCGTTGTTCTGCTCGCATTTCATCACCGGGAACTGGAACTGATGCGGGACCAGGTTGGTAAGGCGTTTGATAACATATTTATCTGGAGTGGTGAATCCAAAATACTCCTGACCATTATAAAATTTGTCGAAGACAAGAAAAACGTAGAAGCTGACACGAACCTGGTCGGCGTCCGGGTGATTATCCTGGTTGAGAATTCAGTTCGTTTTTATTCATCCTTCCTTCCCCTGATATATACCGAGATCATGCAGCAGACTTCCAAGCTGTTATCGGAAAGCATCAATTCTACAAACCGGCTTCTACGTATGCGTGCCCGGCCAAAGATTCTGCTGGCAGAGAATTATGAAGAAGGTCTGGCCTTATTTAATCAATACAAAAAATATCTGTTGGGCATAATTTCAGATATCCAGTTTTCAAAGGACGGCAAGACTGACGAAACTGCTGGTATACAACTCATCAAAAGAGTTAAAAAAGAAGTCAGTGATTTACCGGTATTGTTGCAGTCATCGGATGATGCAAGGGCAAAGCAGGCTGCTGCATGTGATGCCGGGTTTCTGAATAAGAATTCACCAAGACTGTTAAAAAAATTAGGTACATTCATTAATCAGAACTTTGGATTCGGTGATTTTGTATTCAGGCTGCCTGATGGCACAGAACTCGACCGTGCCCGCAATTTTAGAGAAATGCAAAAATGCGTGGCCCTGGTTGATATCAGGTCACTGGTCTTTCACGCGGAACGAAACCACTTTTCAAACTGGCTGATAGCCCGAACGGAATTTGATCTGGCTGCACGCTTGCGTCCCAGGCAAGTGGGTGAATTTGACGATCCTAAAGATATGCGCAGTTTCCTGGTCGAGTTGCTCAAGGATTTTCGACATGAACGGCAGGTTGGCGTCGTTACCGATTTCTCCCGGGATCAATATGACGGTCACGCCGAATTTTTGCGGATTGGCAAGGGTTCCCTGGGGGGCAAGGGGCGTGGTCTGGCGTTCATTAATAACCTGGTTAACCGTCACCCCACTTTTAGCGCTTTCCCCGGTACCCGAATTTCGGTTCCACGCTCTGCTGTTATCTGTACCGATTCGTTTGATCAGTTTATGGAGTTCAACCAGTTAACCGAATTTGCACTGGGTGAACATAGTGATGAGGAGATCATCGCGGCATTTACCAGCGCCACGATGCCGCAGGATCTGGAGGAGGATTTGAAAGCCTACCTGGCTATCGCCGACTACCCCATGGCAGTGAGATCCTCATCGTTGTTGGAAGATTGTCATTATCAACCGTTTGCCGGGATTTTTGATACCCACTTCCTGCCCAACAACCAGCCATTGCTCGAGGACCGCCTGGAGCGTCTCCTGGTCGCCATTAAATTAATCTACGCGTCGGTTTATTTCAGGAACGCAAAACATTATACCGAGGCAACGGGTAACCGCACCGAAGAAGAAAAGATGGCTGTTATCCTGCAGAAAATTGTCGGGAAAAACCGGGGAGGGCACTTTTACCCTGTACTCTCCGGAATGGCCAGGTCCTACAATTTTTATTCGGTGGGGCATCTTAAACCGGATGACGGCATTGCCTACACTGCGCTCGGTTTGGGTAAAACAATCATGGAGGGCGAGAACTGTTTGTTTTTCTCGCCGGCTAACCCACAGGTATTACCGCAATTTGCTACAACGCAGGATTACCTGAGAAATACACAGCGCGAGTTTTTTGCAGTTGATATGAAGAACCCCTCGGTTTTTCCGGAGACAGGGGGAGAAATCGGATTGGTGAAGCTGAAAATGGCCGAAACCGAGCAGCACGGTGTGCTTCAATATGTGGGTTCTACTTATTCTCCTGATAATGACCGGATTTACCCGGGGATCGGGCGCAAGGGCGCCAGGATCATCACGTTTGACCCGATACTGAAGTCAAAGATATTTCCACTGGGGGAAATTCTCCAGTACTTGCTGAAGCTCGGTAGTGGCGCGATGAATGTGCCTGTCGAAGTAGAATTCGCTGCAGAAATCAGTTCTGATCCTGACAAGCCACATGAATTTCGGTTTTTACAGATCCGCCCGATGATGGTGGAGACATCTTTTGAGGACGTATCTGTATACGAAGGCGAAGATCAACAGGTTTTTTGCAAGTCGGACCAGGCGCTAAGTAACGGGCGGATCGAGGGCATCAGGGATATCGTATTTGTAAGAAACGATAATTTTGAGCGTGCCAACATGATCCACATGGCGGACCAGGTCGGTGAGTACAATCAAAAACTCAAAGACAGAAACTTACCGTATATACTGGTCGGGCCGGGGCGTTGGGGCACCTCTGACCGGTGGCTTGGTATCCCCACCAAGTGGGACCAGGTATCCTCGGCCCGGGTGATCATCGAGGCTGATTACGGTGATTTCGTGGTGGAACCATCTTTCGGAACGCATTTCTTTCAGAACCTGATTACCTTCTCGATAGCCTACCTCACCATTAACAGGTCCAGTAAATATAATTTTTTCGACTGGGATTGGCTCAACTCAATCAAAGCGGTTTCAGAAACCGAGTATGTCAGGCATGTACGCCTGGAACAGCCGTTGAATATCCTGATTGATGGTCGTAACGGTAAAGCGGTGATAGTCAAACCTGATTAAGGAGCCTTTAGTTTTCAGACAGGCAGGTTCTGAAGGTTTTCGCGTACACTGTTATTATGCATTGTAAATGTTATTCCTCGATAACTGAGATCCCTGCCAAGCTGTGGGATGAGCTATTCAGCACCGAAAATCCTTTCGTGCAGCATGCGTTTTTACTGGCGCTCGAACAAAGTTCCTGTGTCAGCACACAAACAGGCTGGCAAGCCCGGCATATGATGGTGTTGGATGAAAACCGTCCGGTGGCAGTTATGCCCCTTTATGCCAAGATCCATTCCTATGGGGAGTTTGTATTTGACTGGGGTTGGGCAGAGGCCTACGAGCGTCATGGCCTGGACTACTACCCGAAACTGATCACGGCTATTCCTTTTTCACCGGTCGCAGGTCCACGCATTGGTATTTCCACCGAAGCGGAGCCAGACGAGATTATTCCAGTCTTACTCGGGGCCGTACGTCAGTTGGCCAAGTCGAATTCTTACTCCAGTTGGCACCTGTTATTTCCTGGTTTACGCTTGCAAAAAGCGCTGGTAGCGATGAAGGACGAAGAATCTTTTCTACATCGTGAAGCGGTGCAGTTTCACTGGTTTAACCATGATTACCATACTTTTGATGATTTCATGTCCAGCCTGCGCTCTGCCAGGCGCAAGAACCTGAAGCGCGAGCGACGTCGGGTGGCGGAGCAGGGGATTACTTTGCAAAGGAAAACCGGCGCGGACATCGGCGATGAGGAATGGCAGGGCTTTTATCGTTGTTATATGGACACCTACCAAAAACGCAGTGGTCATGACGGCTATCTCAATCGTAAGTTTTTCGATCAGCTTCGCGCGACCATGGCCGATCAATTGATGCTGGTGATTGCCCGTTGCGATAATGAGATTGTTGCCTGTTCATTGTTTCTGTTCGACCACAGACGCCTTTATGGCCGTTACTGGGGGGCATTGCGGGACATTTCCTGTTTGCACTTTGAGGCCTGTTTTTACCAGGGTATCGAGTTCTGTATCGAACATGGTTTACAGGAGTTCGATCCCGGAACCCAGGGTGAGCACAAATTGATGCGTGGTTTTGAGCCGGTAAAAAGTGCGTCCTATCATTGGATTGCGGATTCGCGATTCCGTGTGGCAATCGCAGATTTTCTGGAACGTGAGAAACGTGGTACTGACGACTACCAGCAACAGGCCAGGGCTTATTTACCTTATAGAAAGGATATCAATAAAGATTGAGAACCGAAGCAGGTTTCAACTGTGCCGGTGGCGGGCGAAACACCTGTTGGTCAGCGTAAAACTCATCATCCTGCTCAGCACCGGGCCACCAGCCTGGTACACCTGCAAGAGGCAATGGTGTAAGGCATGCGGGAGATGTCAGAACGTTTGCTGCCAGTAGTCGTTCGGCAAGTTGTTCATCCAGGTAAGACAGTAATTCCTCCCTGGGTAAGGCCATATGTTTTGTATCGACTTGTACCAGCAACGCTTTGGCGGTCATGGATTTGTATGGCGACAGGTATTTTTCCAATATCGCGTGACCGCAGATGGCCAGTTGAATGTCCTTTTTAAACAGGTCTTCCTGGAAAACCGCTGACCAGCGGCGCCGTGCCAGTGATTCAAGCAGCTCCGGTCGCTGCGAAAAAACGATAACCCCGCACTCATCAAACAGGGTCAAAGCGTCCCGTAGCGAACCCCGTCTTCCGTCTGACTGTTGGGCGTAAGCGTGAAAGTGCAGTGTGTTCATCGCGATCTTGATGTGTGGGAAACGCATCCACACCAGTGCATTGAACAGGTCGTGCCAATGGTCCGGGCGTGTGCTGACCTGGCCGGTGGTGTAAATGCGGTGCTCATAAGCGCCATCATCAAGCTCGGTGCTGGGCACAAAGCGGATGGTGTGCCCGGCTTCAGATTGCAGCCCTGCTGGCAGCAGGGCATTTACCTGCTCACAGGCTGGAAATTGTGTGCTGTTTAGCTGCTCCAAAAAGGGCAGGTAGTCAGCCCACCAGGGCTGCTTCGGGTCAAAGCGTTTGCTTGATAGCCTCACCAAGGATTTCCAATGCGGTCTGGTCGCAGGGTGGCAGTTCTGCGTCTGATTGCTTTAAGGCTGTGGTGCGTTCACCCCAACGGATCAGTCCTGCAGCACGTGTCAGTCCCGCCCCGAAGGCTGCCAGCAATATCCGACTGTTGGGTTTGACTCGACCAGCTTCCAGTGCCTCAACCAGCGCCACAGGTATCGTTGCTGCGGAGGTATTACCATAGTTCTCGATATTCACCTCGACCTTGGACATATCGACGGACAGATATTTCGCCAGGGATTCAATAATACGCAGGTTGGCCTGGTGAGGGATGATCATGTCGATATCGTCGTTGCTTAACCCCAGTTCAGTCAGAACAAGCTTTGTTTCATGAGTCATACCCTTGACCGCGCGGCGGAATATTTCCCGGCCATCAAAACGATGTTCGAGTCTGTCGAAGTTTTCCGTATACGGATCTGATGCTGTGCCGAAATTCGGCAAGTGCAGTGCTTCCAGGGCCTCACCTTCGCAGCCAAGATGTGAAAACAGCAGGCCGGATTCTTCTTCAGATGGTTCCAGTACCACCGCGCCGGCGCCATCACCGAACAATACGGCGGTATCACGCACAGACCAGTTGAGGAACCAGGTAATACGCTCCGAACCGATGACCAGTGCCTTTTTATAGCCTCCTGAACGGATCATTGAGGTTGCGACCGACAGACCGTAAATAAAACCGCTACAACCGGCGTTCAGATCAAATACGGCGGCATTGGTAGCACCCATCTTGCGCTGCACATGGGCTGCCGTGCTGGGGATTGTGGTGTCAGGTGAGCAGGTGGCAATAATTAACAGGTCAACGTCCTCTACATTAGCGTCTGCAGCAGCTAATGCACGTTGCGCGGCGACCGTTGCCAGATCACTAACCGGAACATGCGAAACCCGCCGTTCGCTGATACCAGTGCGTGCTTTTATCCACTCATCTGAAGTATCAATGACGGTGGCAATTTCAGCGTTGGTCAGTATAGCGGGTGGAACGCATTTGCCCCAGCCGGTGATGGCAGCATATTTAGCCATGTTTTTTTTATCCCGAATTTGTGTGGTGCTGAGACTAGCAGCGAATATTATAAAACTCAACTATACGCCACTTATTGTCTCAAGGCTTGCCCATTACGGGTACTTGTTGCACTCTGTTTTTTTCCAGAATCACTTTACGGCCGCTGCCAATGAACAATCAATTACCCTTGGAGGTGCGTTTTTTGAAGCGCTATGCACGCCAATTACATTCGGCTGGTGTGCCTGCTCACCAGTTTGAACGCATGATGACGGCATTGGCTGACAAACTGGGTTTTAATTGCCAGGTACTTTCCAGTCCGACAGCGATATTTTTATCCTTCCATTACCAGGATGATGAGGACGATCAGCGGCCCATTCCAATGCAACTGGAGCGAATGGACCCGCCCTCGATCAATCTTGGCAATACAGCGGAACTATATAGCCTGGGCAATGGCCTGCTCGACGGTGACGTCAGTATCGAACAGGCGCATGTCGACCTGCGCAATTGGCAACCGGAACAATTGTATCCCCTGTGGTTGCAGATCATTTGCTGGGGTTTGACCGGTGGTGCAGTAGCCGTGATGCTGAGTGCAAGCTGGGCGGGTATTGCAGCAGCCTCGCTGACCTGTGCATTACTGGGGGTGTTGGTTACACAGGCCGGTGATGTTTTACATGAGGGTGGTCTGGAAGCCATTGCAGCTTTGTTCAGCACATTCCTGGTGTTTGCACTGGACAGGCTGGTGCACGGTCTGGATGTGTTTGTGGTCATCATGTCCAGCCTGATCGTGCTAATCCCCGGTCTGGGTCTGACCATAGCAGTGAATGAACTCTCTACCGATCACCTGGCCTCCGGTTCTGCACGTTTGGCGGGTGCATTGGTAACTTTGCTGAAGCTGTCTCTTGGAGTGTTGATCGGTACCGTGATCGTGAGTTGGTTTGGCTGGTCAAGCGATATCGAAAAGCTTGCACAGCTTCCTGCGCCACCGGACTGGTTTCGATGGCCGGCCCTGTTGGCAGCAGCCTTTAGTTTCGCCGTGTTGTTTTCGGCGCGTAAAAAGGATTTCCATATTGCCATGCTGGCGGCCATTGTCAGCTACGTCATCTCCCGTATCGGCGTTGCGGTCGGTGGCCTGGAATTCGGTGTCTTGTTGGCGTCAATGTCAATCGCTATCCTCGCCAATTTGTATGGTCGCGTCTTTAAACAGACAGGTGCGCTTATCCGTGTACCGGGCATCATACTGCTGGTGCCGGGCACTATTGGTTACCACGGTGCCACAGCGCTGTTTCTTGACGGTGGTGCGAACCTCACGGATACGACCTTGCTGGCATTACGTTTGTTGATATCACTGGTAGGTGGCTTGTTATTCGGAAATACGTTGCTACCGCCGAGGCGGGGGCATTGACCAATACAGGATCGGGCTTGATTACCGACACTTTGATCCTTACCTTTATTAGCAATATCTAATATACGTTCCGGACCATATCCGGGCCATGGAAAGGATAGGAAAATGAGCTTCTCCAGAAAAGTTGTATGTCCGTATTGCGGTGCTGTTAACCGGATTCCGGCTGAGCGTCTGAATGACAACCCCATGTGTGGCAAATGCAATAAGGATATTTTTGCCTCAAAGCCGGTGGATCTGACCACGGCAGATTTTCACAGCCAGATCGTTAATAGCGAAATCCCCGTACTGGTAGATTTTTGGGCGGAGTGGTGTGGTCCCTGCAAGATGATGGCACCGGCATTTGAGAAAGCGGCAGCGGCGCTCGAGCCCAATGTCAGGCTGGCCAAGCTGAATACGGAAAATGAGCAGCAGATTGCGGCACAGTTCGATATCCGTAGCATCCCGACGATGATCCTGTTTAAAGACGGTAAGGAAATTGCCCGCCAATCCGGCGCCATGATGGGTGGACAGATTGAGCAGTGGGTTGCGAGCCAACTGGCTTAAGATGCTTAGGTGCTGGAGTAGTCACCCGTTGATGGATTTCCATAAATCAATCCTGGTATTGCTTGTATTCGCATTATCGCTGGTCGCCTGCTCATCTCATGTTGAACAAACCCGTGTAACTGGTGATTTATCGTCTTGCCATATTATTTACGATGCGGGCAGCAGCGGGACCCGACTTTATGTATACCAGCAAACCGGGGCAGGCTGGGTGAAACACCGGGGTCCGAAAACCGATGCACTGGCAGACCCTGTCCGGGAAATACGGGGCAAAACCATGTCCGATGCCGGTTCCGTAGTTGGCGATATCGTCATGGCACTTGAGGAAATGCGTCGCGATGGTCCACTGAACAAAAAGGGAACGCCGCGATGGCCTGCTTTTGACTGGCAGCAACACTGCAATATTGAAACTGTAGCGGTTTATGCAACGGCCGGTATGCGCCTGGCAGAACAACAGGATGCTGTTGCCAGTGAGATGCTTTGGAAAATGCTCAATGACCGGCTCGCTGCCGCAGTTGGAATGAGGGTGACCACACGCACATTAACCGGGTATGAGGAAGGTCTGTTCGCCTGGCTGGCGATACGTGAGGGACAGGATGATGGTGTTTTTGGTGTTGCAGAAATGGGTGGTGCTTCGGTCCAGATAACACTGCCGTGTCCGGAATGTAAGACATCCAGGCAGGTGAAGGTGAAAGACCACGATATGCCCATCTACGGTTATTCATATTTGGGATGGGGTCAGGATGAGGCCTGGAAGAAATTTGATCCTTTGCCCGCTTGTGCGCTTGGTATTGGTAAAAAACACCAGGACTGGGAAATTGCTGACTGTGTCGCAGAGATGGAGATACCTTCGGATGCTGGTGCCGAATTGAAGCAATATATTGAGGCCAGGGGTGAGATGCGCTGGTATCTAAGTGGTGCTTTCCGACATATGCGGGACTCGGACATTGATCACTTTTGCCGCCAGGGTATTGATAGTGGATTTGAGCCGCTTACTTCATGTTTTCGTGCGGTCTATTTACCCAGGGTTCTAAGTGCCCTGGGTGTACCAGACACATCTGAACCCACTGACGTGGATTGGACACTGGGCGCCGTGATTTGCAGGTCTACCCAGTGTCTTGAATAAAATATTTTAGCGATCAGCCTTCATGTGGTAGTTGTATATCGCCCCTGACGTCACTCGAATGGATACCGCCGCTGCCGTCTTTGAGAACACGGAAGTCACCGCCAACATCGCTGACACGGATATCACCGGAGGAGTCACGTTCGACAACAACACTGTCGCTGACATGTGAGATACGTATATCACCGGAGCTATCCTGTATGACCAGCACCGAACCGCTGATGTGTTTGGCGTAGATATCGCCGGAACTATCTGCTTCGATAGTGAGATCACCCGCTGCTTCATCGATATCGATATCACCGGAGGAGTCGCGGATAGAGATCGGACCGCGTGCATTCTCGATTTCAATTCCGCCCGAGCTGTCCTGGAGTTGTACGGCAGCAATGTTTTTTAACAGCATGTCGCCGCTGCTGTCCTTCACTTCGAGCGCAAGTTCCTCTGGTACTTCAACGTGCAGATCAAGCGAGACATAGTTATTGCCGGTCAAGGACCAACCGCCGTTAATGTTGGGCAGATCTACGTTAATTTCAGCTCGGCGACCGGATGAAGTGTTCAATTCGGCTTCTTTAAGCCATGCTTCTTTTGAAGCGCAGACTTTGCCGCTTATGACCGCCTGGTCGGAGCCGGAAACCCCTATGATTTCCAGGTCGCCTGCAGCGGCAGTAATAGCCAGTACATCACTAGCGGACAGGTCCAGTGTCAGATCAATGTCTTTTTCGAATTTACACCAGTCAGCTGAAGCCTCGGTGCTGAATTGATAGATTAGCAGGCAGCCAAGCACCAGCGCCCAAAACCGGATTGGATATATCATGGATGTTCTCATTGTCCTCACTCCTGATAGTCACAAGTAGTCGTAATCAATTAATGCAAGAATGAAGCCAGTTAGCGGTTTGGCTTCAAGTGTGTAGTATTTATTGTGCTTACGATTGTTTTGACGCACTTGCGATACAAAAGGTTTCGAGTTGCCTGGTATAAAAAGTACAGGGATGGGTGGTTTTCACCAAAAAATGGTCAGGTCCTTGTGCAAACAGGTGATTTCGACTGGCGAGCGACCAGTGAGTTCACCGTCCGGACCCAGCAGCATGGCTGACGGAGAGTGGATTTTGATATTAGCGACTTTGTGGGTGGAAATTTCTTTGTACTGAACATGTCGACCATCATAGATGGTGGGAAATAGTCTAAGTAAACGATGGCGGGGCAGGTTTTCCAGGATTGTCACATCCAACAATCCATCATCAATACCCGCATCCGGTGCGATCAGGAAATGGGTGCCGGTAAAGCGCGTATTTGAAATCGTGATAAAGATATTGTCGCTGCGTAATTCCCTGCCATCGAGATCAGCCACCAATGGATAGCTTTTTAGCTTTAGAACCTGCCATAGGGTTGCCAATGTATAGGCTGTATTTCCAAAGAACTTCAATTTTTGCGCTGTCTTGCCAGCATCTACCGTAAAACCCATACCGACGATATTCAAAAAATAAAAACTTCTGTCAGCAGACTTAACAAAACCTACATCCACCTCGCGTGTACGTCGTGTTTGCAACAGATCGATTGCATCGGACCAGGCAGCAGGTTTCAGACCCAGGTCTCTTGCAAAGGCATTTCCGGTGCCAATTGGAAGCAGGCCAAGAGGAATGCGTGCTGACTTCGGGTGTCTGTACAGGCCATTGAGGACTTCAAAAAGGGTGCCGTCTCCACCTGCGGCTATAAGCCCGTCAAACCCAGAAAGGTCGGTGCAAGCGACCAAATCAATACCATGACCCGGATGTGTGGTTGGTTTGAACTCTATTTGGATGCCGAGGCTTTCAAATTTGGCCCTGATTGCCGTCAGTTTCCTGACTGCTCGACCGTGGGCGGCATTGGGGTTGAATACAATTAATAGCTTCAAGTGGGTATATTCCCATGTTCCATGTGAGCATAGTTATGCAACTCATTCTATTGTAATTGTAAATTGTTTGGTATCCTTAGAGACATAACTGGGAAGTTAGCAGGGATCTAAAATAAATATGGCATCGATGAAGACACGTTTCAGCCGTAAATTACACGTGGCGTTTGGCGCTATGCTGGCGATTACACTGGCGTTGTCCTGGTACTTTTATGACAGCATACAGTGGTTCGAATATGACGTGGAGCGGATCACCATTGCCAACACTGTACTCAATGAACACCGCACACTATCTGCCCAGACGGAACAAAAGCTCAGTCTGATCGATGAGAGTGTCGCCAATGGTGCCGTCAGGGATTTACCACGCTGGCATGAGAATATCCGGGTTTTGCGAAGCGCAATTGTTGGGGTGCGACAAGCGCTTGTAGATGAGAATACCCTACGCCGGGTCGATCGTGAAACGGATGAAATGGAAGTTCTCAATGAAATGGAGAGTCTTGTTGAAACCATCATCGGTTCGGGTGAAATCATCAGAACTGCGCTGGAGGAACAACGTCCCGAGTATGCGCGTGCTGAATCGGAGGCCTTACAAAGCAGTGGGACAGAAGAGGTTTTCAAAGGTTTGATGACTGAAGCGCTTGCAACACGCAGTAAGCAACTCAGTGATGCAAATTCGGAGACCATCTCCCTGGCGCACTACATTACAGGTGTGTTGCCATTGTTTATGTTGACACTGGCAGGTCTTACAGCCGTTATTGCCTGGTTTTTTTCACGCAGCCTGACGAGTTCGGTTACAGTCCTGCACCACGGAGCACAGGCTTTTACCAATGGTGATTTGAACCACCGGATCCCTGAATTGCAGGAAAAGGAATTTGAGGAACTGGGAGATGCATTTAATACCATGGCGCTGCAATTGGCCGAACACCGGACCGGTTTGCATGATTCCAATGTTCGCCTTGAATCCATAGTTGAAGAACGTACGCGAGCGTTAAAAAGCAGTAATGAAATACTGGAACTCGTTGATGAGAATCGACGCAAATTACTGGCAGATATCAGCCATGAGTTCCGTACGCCACTAACCGTGATACGCGGTGAAGCCGAAATAGCCATGCGTGGCAAGACCAAGACCAAGGCGGAATACCACGAGACGCTTGGGCGGATCATGGACCAGGCTGATCATACAACGCGATTGGTTGATGACCTGTTGTTCATCGCGCGGGCCGATGCCGGTGAACCACGTTTGAAAGTTCGGCCAGTATCCGTCAGCAGTCTTCTGGGCGCTGCATGCACGGACTTCAAACCCAGGGCCGAGCAAAATGAAATTACCATTGTGCAGGATTTGATGATCGGAAACGTCGTGGTGATGGGCGATGCAGGTCGCTTGCGCCAGGTTTTCACCATTTTGATAGACAATGCCTTGCGTTATTCCACAGCGGGTGACAAAGTGGAAGTCAGTCTGGACCGGGAAGGTGATGATATAGTTGTTATGGTTCAGGACACCGGGATTGGACTGACGAAGGAAGAGTCGCGGCAGGCGTTTCAACGCTTTTTTCGTGGAGGAAAGGCTCAGGGTCACGCACGCGGAACAGGCCTGGGTCTGCCGGTCGCCAAGGCGATCGTGGAAGCGCACAAGGGTACCATTACCCTTACAGGCAAACCGGGTGAGGGCGCATTGGCAACCGTTGTTTTGCCGGCAGAAGATAAATTAAAGGCCGTAGCATGAGAATACTGATAGTTGAAGACGAGTCGCGCATCGCGGATTTTCTGCAGCGCGGTCTGCGCGCTGAAGGCCACTTTTGTGTGATCGCTAACGATGGTGAAGCTGGTTTGTCATTGGCACTTGAAGGTGATTTCGACCTGTTGTTGCTTGATATGATGTTGCCCGGCATGCACGGTCGTGACGTGTGTCAGCAATTGCGTATGAACAAGATCAATACACCTTTGATCATTCTCTCAGCGATGGACAGCCTGGACGACGTGATCGCCGGTTTGCGCATGGGTGCTGATGATTACATGACCAAGCCGTTTTCATTCGAAGAGTTGCTGGCTCGTATCGAAACAGTTATGCGACGTGGTTCACAGGTTACCAGCGAGGAAGAATCCCTCGAAGTCGGTCCGTTGGCATTTGATCGTCAATCCTTACGCTTCTCAGTAG
>Ga0209633_10002480_pt1 | contig 17784 bp, 16 predicted proteins | sample Cruoilmetagenom1_FD_187290 | JGI IMG/M metagenome (GOLD analysis project Ga0209633, IMG submission 187290) | Oil polluted marine microbial communities from Coal Oil Point, Santa Barbara, California, USA - Sample 1 (SPAdes) (version 2) | ecosystem: Environmental > Aquatic > Marine > Oil seeps ... | reverse complement strand
GATACAGGTGAAAATGATCACCGGGGATCATGCCGTGACGGCCGTTGCGATCGGCGCACAAATGGATATCGGTGACGGTGAAAAAGTGCTCACCGGTCACGATATCGAAAGCATGGATGAAGGCGCGTTACGGACCGTTGTCAATGAAGTAGACATCTTTGCCCGCTCCAGTCCAGAACATAAGCTGCGGCTGGTCAGGGCGCTGCAGGCCAATGGCGAGGTGGTCGCCATGACCGGCGACGGAGTGAATGATGCACCTGCATTGAAGCGTGCCGATGTTGGTACAGCCATGGGTCAGAACGGTACCGAGGTTGCCAAGGAAGCCGCGGAAATGGTGTTGGCAGATGATAACTTCGCCTCGATCACCCACGCGGTGGAAGAAGGGCGCACCGTCTATGACAACCTCAAGAAGGCCATCCTCTTTATTTTACCGACCAACGGAGGTGAGGCGCTGACTATTATCGCCGCCATATTTCTCGGACGCATGCTGCCGGTTACTCCGGTACAGATTCTCTGGATCAACATGATTACCGCGGTTACCCTGGCACTGGCGCTGGCGTTTGAACCGGCGGAACGAAACATTATGCAGCGTCCACCCCGTGATCCCCGTGAACCGCTGCTCACCGGCATGTTTATCTGGCGGATCACCTTTGTGTCACTCATACTGGTAACCGGTACCTTCGGTTTATTTCTTTGGGAACGCGATCAGGGTGCCAGCATTGAACTGGCGCGTACCGTTGCCGTGAATACGCTGGTCATGTTCGAGATCTTCTATCTGTTTAATTCCAGATATATCAAGGAGAATGTACTCAATCTGAATGGTCTGCTGGGAAACCGTTATGCGCTGATTGCGGTCGGTGTACTCATTGTCTTCCAGCTCTGCTTTACCTATCTGGGTCCAATGCAGACCCTGTTTGGTACCGCGGCTATCGATCTCACGATGTGGATGCGCATTATTATGGTTGCCTCCTCGGTGCTGTTTCTTGTTGAGCTGGAGAAGGCGGTCATTCGGCGTGCAGACAGAAACAGGGGCGAGTGACTAATGGCACTTATTTAAGGGTGTCATTTAAAAAACCTATTTGGCCACGGAAGCACACGAAAACATTCTATTAAGTAAGGCATTTTTCTTCCGTGTATTTCCGTGTGCTTACGTGGCAAGGAATTTTAAGTAAGTGCCATTCGGTCAGGTGACATAAGATGGGGTTTTCAAAATTTGTTTTTCGGACCGCGGTGTTCGCCCTGATGTGGTGGATACTCACTGCAGGCGCCATGAGTTCCTGGCTGGTAGGTGCGCCGGTGGTGCTGTGCGCGGTTCTCGTCAGCGGGGCGCTGCTGCCTGGTATTTCCTGGTCCCTGTCCGGGCTGGTACGCTTTATTCCGTTTTTTCTCTGGCGATCTCTGTATGGCGGAGTGGATGTCGCCAGGCGTGCGCTGCATCCCCGGTTACCGATCTCACCGGGCTTGCTTGACTACCGGTGGCGGTTGCCACCGGGCCTGCCCCGGGTGTTTATGGCGAATACGGTCAGCCTGCTGCCGGGTACCCTGAGCGCCGAACTGGGTGAAGCACACCTGCACGTCCATGTTCTCGATGAGACCGGCGCCTTTGCCGCAGAGTTGCAGGTGGTCGAGGCACGCGTGGCGAGGTTGTTTGGGTTGAGCCTGGTCTGAGACTGTAGGATGCTGCTGAGCTTGCGAAGCGCATCTGTCGCGATTGATGCGCTTCATGTCTCAGCACATCCTACGCAAGAACAAGGTTTCTTGCATGATAAATATGCGAGAAAATACAATATGATATGGGTTATTAGTATAAAGTACTTCAATAGTGTTTCTTCTATATTAAGGTATGAATCTCCATGAATGTGTTGTATTCGGGTATGGCGCTGTTCCTCCTGCTGACACTGGTGGCGGGGCTGTGGCGTGTGCTGCGCGGTCCGACGCCGGCCGATCGAATGCTGGCGGCACAACTGTTTGGGACTACTGCCGTTGCCAGCCTGCTGTTGCTGGCGCAGGCGTTTGGCAAACCGCATTTGCGTGATGTGGCCCTGGTGTTCGCCTTGCTGGCGGCGGTCACCGCTGTTGCTTTCGTGAGGCGCACCTGGACAGTCTGGGATGATGACGATGCAGGTGACTGAGTTCCTCACCGTGTTGCTGCTGCTTGCCGGGGCTGTGTTCTTCCTTGCCGGTACGGTGGGCCTGTTACGGTTTCCCGATGTCTATACCCGTCTGCATGCCCTTACCAAGGCGGATAATGTCGGGCTCGGACTGGTAGTCGCCGGGCTGTTGTTGCAGGCGGAATCATGGGCTGCGATGGGCAAGTTACTGCTCATCTGGTTGCTGGTCCTGCTGGCGAGTGCCAGTGTCGCGCACCTGGTGGCGCGCACGGCCCTGCGCAAGGGAATACGACCATGGAAACGATGACGGTATTGCAATGGCTGCTGGATGGAATGCTGGTCCTCGCCCTGGTATGGCTGGCCTGGCGCGCGCTGAGCAGTCCTGATCTGTTCACGGCCATTGTATTGTTTATTGCCTTCGGCCTGATGATGGCGCTTGCCTGGGTGCGTTTGCAGGCGCCCGATATTGCCCTGGCCGAGGCAGCCATCGGCGCAGGTTTGACGGGTGCCCTGTTGTTGTCAGCGCTGGCTCGATCTAACGACCTTGCCGACAGAATTAATGACGATCAGATAGTGGACACTGAAAAAAAATGAGCGTCACGGATCGCAGCCGACTGGCGCTGGTGTTTCGACGTGTGCTCATGTTGCTGCTGCTGGGGCTGGCCGGGGGGCTGGCTTATGCGGTGCTGTCTTTGCCGGATCAGGCGGTCGGGTTAAGTGACCGGGTGAGGGCAAATATGGAAACGAGCGGTGTGTCTAATCCGGTCACTGCCGTGCTGCTTAATTTCCGTGGTTACGACACCTTGCTGGAAATGGCTGTATTACTGGTGGCGCTGCTTGGCGTCTGGTCACTCGGTAGCGCAGCGGTGTACCGCAGAAGTAATCCGGAACCGGTGTTGTTGTCCCTGGTTGGTGTGTTGGTACCGATGCTGCTGCTGATGGCGGGCTATCTGCTGTGGGTTGGTGCCGATGCCCCCGGAGGGGCTTTTCAGGCAGGGTCTGTGCTGGCAGCTGCCGGCATTTTGATGTTGCTTGCATGCAAGCGTCCCCCTGTTCAATTGTTGGGTTGGTCGCTACGCCTTGTGCTGGTTCTCGGCCTGGGGGCATTTATTGCTGTCGGCGTGTCACTGTTGTCTGCGAGTGGCATGTTCCTGCAATATCCACCTGGCCTCGCCGGAGCGCTTATTCTGTTTATTGAAGCGGCGGCCACCTTATCTATTGGCGTTACGCTTGCCGCCCTGTTTCTGGGTGGTCGCCTTGATCCGGACGCGTAAGTGAATAGTATTCTCCTCTATGCACTGGCCGGGGTGGGGTTGTTCACCCTGGGTCTGTATGCGCTGATCGTGCATGCACATTTGCTGCGCAAGATCCTGGCCATCAACGTGATGGGCAGTGGAGTGTTCCTGGTGCTGGTGTCACTGGGCGGGCGTACACCGGGGGCATCGCCGGACCCGGTGCCACACGCCATGGTCATTACCGGTATCGTGGTTGCTGTTTCCGCCACGGCCCTGGCACTTGCCCTGATGCTGCGGGTACAGGCGAAGACGGGTCAGACCCTGCTTCCTGAAGAGCGGCTGGAATAGTGCTGGTGGAAGTAGCAGTGGAAAACATGCCCTGGGGCGTGATGGTTATTCTGCTACCACTGGCCGGGGCCCTGGTCTGTTTTTTATGGCCACGGCGCAGCGTGCCGCTGGGGCTGCTTGGCGCGCTGGGTGTGGTCGCTTGCGTGACCGGTCTGTGCTGGCAGGTGGTGGAGCAGGGTGCGCAACGCTATACGGTCGGTGGCTGGGGTGCGCCATTAGGTATCGATCTGTACGCAGATGGTCTGAGTCTGCTGATGCTGATGATGACAGCGGTGGTTGGCCTGGGTATCAGCATTTATTCCAGTGGCTATTTCGAACACAAGACAGCCGTTGTCTTCTGGCCGCTGTGGTTGTTTCTGTGGACCGCACTGAATGCCCTGCTGCTGTCCGCGGATATTTTCAATCTCTATGTCACGCTGGAACTGCTGGGACTGTCGGCAGTGGCGCTGGTGGCACTGGCCGGTGGTGCGGATGCCCTGACTGCGGCCATGCGCTACCTGCTGGTGGGCCTGCTGGGTTCCTTGTGTTACCTGCTGGGTGTTGCGCTGCTCTACCACAGTTTTGGCAGTGTCGATATCGCGATACTGGCCGAGCGGATGGAATTGTCACCGGCAGTATGGGCAGCGGTGGGGCTGATGAGCGCCGGTCTGCTGCTCAAGACGGCGCTGTTTCCGCTGCACTTCTGGTTACCACCAGCCCATGCCAGTGCCCCGGTACCGGTGAGCGCGCTGTTGTCGGCACTGGTGGTGATGGCATCGTTTTATATTTTACTGCGTCTGTGGCTGGAGGTCTTTCCGCCAGGCGCCGCTGCAGCCGGGCAACTGTTGGGGCTGCTGGGCGCGACCGCTGTCCTCTGGGGCGGGATTCAGGCGCTGCGCCAGACACGACTCAAGTTGTTGATCGCCTATTCGACCGTGGCGCAGATGGGCTATCTGTTTCTGGCTTTCCCGCTGGGGACCAGTTTCGCCTGGAAAGGGGCGCTCTACCTGCTGCTGTCCCACGCCATGGCCAAGGCGGCCATGTTCATGGCGGCCGGCAACATCTTGCGTTTCGGTGGACATGACCGCATTGCGGATCTTGACCGGGTGGCGCAACGTCTGCCCCTGACATTGGCAGCATTTTCCCTGGCGGGTATCAGCATCATGGGTCTGCCGCCCAGTGGTGGATTCATCGGCAAGTGGATGTTGCTTGATGCCGCGTTTTACAGAGGGCAATGGTGGTGGGCGCTCATCCTGATTATGGGCGGACTGCTGACTGCTGCCTATGTCTTCAAGGTGGTTGGCTATGCGTTTACCCAGGCAGAGGTGACCCATGAAGCCAGCAGGGTGCCCGCCGGGATGGAATGGACTGCCCTGGTGCTGGCACTGGCAGCTGTTTTGCTGGGTCTGTTCGCTCCCTGGCCACTGGCATTACTGGATATCGGTTTTCCCTTCAGCGGGGGATGCGCCGAGTGAACTGGGATAGTGGTTTACTGTTATTGATTCTCGCGACTTCACTGGTCCCGGGGCTGGTTATTTTCTTTCTGCCAGAGGAACGCGTTGCAATCCGCACGACCCTGAACATGGGCGGTGCGGTAGTGAAACTGGTACTGGTCGGCGTGTTGATCTGGGGTGTTCTTCACGGCCACCAGTACGAAACCCGCTTGCCCCTGCTGCCCGGCGGGCTGGATCTGGTGTTACACGCCGATGCCGAGTCGGTATTGTTCGTTACGCTTTCTGCCGTACTCTGGCTGGTGACGACCATCTATGCCATTGGTTACCTGGAGGGTTCGCAACATCGCAGCCGTTTTTTCGGCTTTTTCAGCCTGTGCGTGACTGCCACGGTCGGCGTGGCGCTGGCCGGCAACATGATTACCTTTCTGGTGTTTTATGAACTGTTGACCCTGTCCACCTACCCGTTGATCGTACACCGGGGAACCGAGGAAGCCCGTCAGGCCGGGCGTGTCTATCTGCGATATACCATTGCAGGCGGCGCTTTGTTACTGGTCGGTACGGTGTGGCTTTACGATGTGGCCGGTTCATTTGAATTTACCCACCGGGGTGTTGTGGCGGGACTGGATGATGCAGACCGGACGGTGCTCACTGCCATCTTTGTGTTGCTGATTGCCGGGCTGGGCGTCAAGGCGGCGCTGGTACCCCTGCACGGTTGGTTGCCACGGGCGATGGTCGCGCCGGCACCCGTGAGTGCCTTGTTGCATGCAGTGGCGGTGGTCAAGGCCGGTGCTTTTGGCATTGTGCGGGTGGTCGATGATGTCTACGGTGTTGAGTTTGCCGCCAGCCTCGGGGTCACCGGACCGCTTGCCGTGCTGGCTGCGACGACCATTGTCTACGGTTCACTGCGGGCGCTGTTCCAGGATAATCTGAAGCGCCGGTTGGCGTACTCCACAGTCAGCCAGGTCTCCTATATTGTCCTTGGCGTTGCGGTTGTCGGCCCGATCGCGACCGTTGGCGGCCTGGTCCATCTGGTGCACCAGGGCCTGATGAAGATTACGCTGTTCTTCTGTGCCGGCAACCTTGCCGAGACCCTGGGCGTGCACAACATCAGCGACATGAATGGAATCGGGCGGCGCATGCCCTGGACCATGGCGGCATTCACTATCGCTGCTCTCGGTATGATTGGCGTACCGCCACTGGCCGGCTTTGTCAGCAAATGGTACCTGGGCCTGGGGGCGCTGGACGCCGGACAGGACTGGGTGGTTTTTATTCTGGCCGGCAGCAGTCTGCTTAACGCCGGTTACTTCCTGCCTGTTCTGTACGCCACCTGGTTCAAGGCGCCGCCCGACGCCTGGCCAGCCGAACGTTCATACGGACGGCGTGAAACAGCCTGGGCGCTGCTGGCCCCCCCGTTGGTGACCGCCTTGCTGGTAGTGGCCGCTGGACTGCTGGCATCAGCACCTTTCAGTCCGCTGCAATGGGCGCGTTTTATCACGACCCAGGAGTACGCGCCGTGAATACCACCCTTGGTATATTACTGTTGCTGTCGGTACCCGGGTTGCCACTGTTGCTACTGCTGCCGACGCTGCGCGCACGCCTGTCCCGGCCCTGCCATCTTGCCCTCTTGCCTGCCGTTATTCTGTTGACTCTCCCGCTGGATTATTCTATTGAACTGCCCTGGCTGCTGTTTGGTACCGGGCTTGGGATTGACGGGGAATCCCGGTTGTTAATAGCGATGTCAGTGGTGCTCTGGATCGCGGCGACCTTTTTACAGGCGCCCGCCGGCGAGGTTGACGGCTGCCGTCAGACGAGCTTTTTTCTGCTGACCATGGCGGGTAACCTGGGCGCGATTCTGGCGACCGGGATGGTCGGGTTTTTTACCTTTTCGACGCTGATGGGTTACGGGTTTTATGGTCTGCTGGTTAATGGTGGTGATGCGGCCGCCCGACGGACCGGACGCGTCTATCTCGGGTTCCTGATCCTGGCAGATCTGGCGTTATTTGAGGCCCTGTTGATCGCGGCCACCACGAGCAGGGATCTGGGGTTTGGGGTGGTGCGACACGCGATAGAACAGTCTGCTACCCCCGGATTTTATCTGTCCCTGGTGCTTGCCGGCCTTGCCCTGAAGGCGGCTATCTGGCCGTTGCACTTCTGGTTGCCGCTGGCCTTTCGTTCGGCCCGGCCGGCGGTGGTGCTGTTGCTGGGGGGAGTTCCTGTCGCCATCGGGTTGCTTAGAATGGTGCGCTGGCTCCCCCTTGGAGCGCTTGCCCTTCCGGGGGTGGGCGAGGGGATTCAGTGGGTTGGCCTGGCGGCAGCCATATACGGGACCGTCGCCGGATTGCGGCAATCCCATCCGCGGGCGTTACTCGCCTACGCCGGAATCGTGGTGACGGGCCTGTTCGTTGCGACCCTGGGTAGCGGCCTTGAATGGCCGGTGATCGGGGCGACCATAAAGGAAACGGGACACCTGTTTATCCTGTACCTTGGGTTTATGTTGGCGGCGCTGGTTTCAGCTTCAGTAATAGCGGATAAAGTAACGGCACGGCGCGCACTGCATTCATTGTTGCTGGTCGCGCATGTGGCGGGAGCATTGCTGCTGATGCTGGCGCCGGTGATAATCTTTTTTCTGATCCGGGTTCCCGCGGGCAGTGATCTGTTGTTTGCTGATTCCGGGGTGGTCGCCCTGTGGCCATGGTGGACACTGTGTACGACGTTGCTGGCGCTGCGCTGGCTGTATCTGCTGCCGCATCATCAACAGGAGGCGGTTAGTGTTCCAACGCCGGTGATCGCGGTTATTTGGGGTGTGTTGCTGGCGGCCACTGCTGCAATCGGGTTGCTTGCAGCCCTGTGGTGTGACGACCCGATGGGTGTGGTCGTCGATGTGTGGCGGCCAGTAGTCCTTGGGCTTCTGATCGGCAGCAGTGTATGGTGGATGGCTGCAAAAGGGGCGCTGCCCGTTATTCCGGCGATCCCGCCCGGAGACCTCTGGTTGATTATCGCGAGGTGGCTTTCCCGGGTGGACCATTGGATGATGTCAGTGGGACACCAGGTTTTGCCACGCTGGCGTGCTGCAGGGCTGGCCGTGGCGGGCCACCTCCTGCAGGTCTGTAAGTGGCAGAAGGCACTGGATGCTGGTGAGCGTTTGCTGCAGCGCTGGAGTATTGCAGTGACGTTGCTGCTGTTGCTGGGGGCAGCTATCGTACTGTTGGGCACCTGATCCGGTTATTGACATCGGGGTTGTTGATGTCTTAGTTGATCTATATCAAACCCTGGTTCCCGGAAAAGGGGTAGCGTTTAAAAGATCGCTCAATATCCCGCGGGGTACGGAAATGCCAAGAAACAAGCGATTCCAGTTTGGTGACCGGCGGCAGAACGAAGACATGCCCGGTGTTCCATTCAAGGACAGTAACGGGGCAACAATAAAAGAATGTCGCAGGAAGATTCCGGATCGGCGTGTAGACAACATACAAGCGGACAGGATTCACCAGAGTGTCATTAGCTGAGAGCCATGCAGATGGCTGGAGGAGAGCATGACTGAACCAACTGAAGAAGATGGCGTCATTATGGCGTTGATCGATAGATTCGAGAAACAGCGGCTCCCGCGGCTCAAGGCACTCAAGGAGCAGACGGATAGTGGCGAGCGGCTAAGTGACGGGGATGTTGGATTTCTGGAGACGGTTATACACGATGCCAGGCAGAGCAAGCATTTAATAGACCGGCACCCGGAATGGCAGACGTTTTGTGCGACGGTCGTACACCTCTATGAAACCATCACAGAGAAGGCGCTGGAGAATGAGAAGGGTTCTTAGATAGCACCCATAAAGACAAACTCTCGCAAAGACGCCAAGATCGCAAACCAAGAACTTGTTGTTCTCAAAAGCATGCTAAAAACCCTTCCCTGGTGTTTTTTCGAGAAAAATAATTGATATTTATGAGCGGATATTAACCAAAGGAGCAAGTAATGACTAATGATACTAATGTCACCTGGCATGAACATCAGGTGACGCGCAGTAACAGGGAGTCTCTGAACGGTCACAAGGGCTGTGTCATCTGGTTTACCGGTTTGAGTGGTTCGGGAAAAAGTACCATTGCAAACACCCTCGACCACAAGCTGCATCAGTGGGGCAAGCGCAGTATGGTTCTGGATGGAGACAATGTCCGTCACTCCCTCAATGCCGGGCCGTCGATGCTGCAGGATGCACATGGGGAGGAATTCGCGCAGCGTTTTGGTCTCGGGTTTTCCGCCATCGACCGGGAAGAGAATATCCGGCGCATTGGTACGGTTGCCCAGCTGTTCTCCGAGGCTGGCACCATCGCACTGACGGCCTTCATCAGCCCCTACCGTATTGATCGTGACCGGGTGAGAAATAATCTCCTCCCGGGAGAGTTTATTGAGGTGTTTGTCGATGCGCCCCTGGAGGTGTGTGAAGCCAGGGACCCCAAGGGCTTGTACAAGAAGGCGCGGGCAGGAGAGATCAAGGGGTTTACTGGTATCGATGACCCTTACGAAGCCCCCCTGTCAGCTGAACTGGTTCTCTCTGCCGCCGAAAAAACGCCGGATGTACTCGCGGATGAAGTGATGGTCTATTTGCAGCAGCAGGGTATTTGCCCGGCACTCGAAAATGATATCTCACTTGAAGAGAGAGCCTCTGGAACTGCATGAAAAACACCCTCCATGCCCTGGTGTGGCTGACCCTGCTTGCAGTGGGTGCCCCTGAAGTATCAGCCGGCCCGCCACCCGCCTATGAGGGGCGGCGGCTGTATGTTTCCTATTGCCAGTTATGTCACGGCACGGATGGCAAGGGGAGCGGCCCACTGGCAAAGGCGATGCAAATCGATGTGGCAGACCTGACCACCACGGTACGTTCCAGGAGTGACACCATCCTGACGAAAATCATCACCGGAGAAGGGCGGCAGACCATCACGGGTCGTGACCGCCATAACCTGCTCAGTGCAGCCATGCCGGAATGGAAGGACGTCTTCGATGAGACCCAGGTCAAGGCGCTGATTGCATATCTGCGTTTTCTGGGCAGCACCAAACATGATCTGATGGGGGATCCCAAGGTTGGTCTGGAGCTCTATCAGCAGTATTGCCAGGTCTGCCACGGTGTGGAGGGTGATGGTGATGGCATCATGACAAACCTCATGGGCATTATGCCGATGGACCACACCAACCCCAACGAGACCAACAGCCTCGACAATGAAGCACTGGTCGAGAGTATCCTGGATGGCAAGGGGCGGTATATGCCAGCCTGGCGCGGCATTCTGGATCAGCGTGATGTCGAGGCACTGGTGAGCTACATTCGACTGCTCTCCCACTAAGTCAACGGTGTCCTGTCCGGGAGGAGGCGGAGGTTCGGGGTTGCAAGCGTAATTACCACATAAGCATCCGGGTTGGCCTGTCCCCTGGTGTTGCAGCAACTCCATTCTGGTTATGTCCGGTCAAGTATTGCCTCACCACGGGGTAAGGTGGGACACTTGGTCGCTAAATGGAAGAATTAGAGCACATCCCCGACTGGTCACTGGTGCAGCAGTACATGCACTCCAGTCCTGCTATCTTCTTTTACTGGGTCGCGGAGCCGGACTGGCCGGTCGAATTTGTATCGGAGAATATCAACCAGTTTGGTTACAGTGTTGAAGAATTCGTTTTGGGAAGGAAGAAGTTTTCCGAGATCGTGCATCCGCAGGATCTTGATCGTGTTATCCAGGAAGTCGAAGAGTACACCGCCAGGAAGCTGAAATCCTTCACCCAGCAATACCGTGTGCTTACCTGTGACGGAGAGGTCTGCTGGATTGATGATCATACGGTAATCCAGTTTAATGCGGCAGGAGAGGTGACGCACTACCTGGGGATTATCACGGATATCACCGAGCGCAAGTATGCTGATACGGCGCTAAGGCTCAGTCAGGAAAAATACCGTGCCCTGGTAGAATCAACGGACGACTTCATCTGGGAGGTCGACCGCAACGGGGTCTACACGTATTGCAGTCCGCAGGTGGAAAGCCTGCTGGGCTATCTGCCCGGGGAAATGCAGGGTAAAACGCCCTTCGAATTTATGACAGCAGCGGATGCCGCAATGGTTGCCGGCAAGTTTATGGCGATCGCCGGGAGGCAGCAGGCGTTCTCTGCCCTGGAAAACACCAACCTCCATCGTGACGGGCGTGAAATTGTACTGGAAACCAGCGGCGTTCCGTTTTTTGATGCGGAGGGAGAACTGGCGGGGTACCGGGGTATAGACAGGGATATCACGGAACGCAAGCGTACTCAGCACCGACTGGCTGCGCAGCGGGAGTTCTTGCAGTCGGTAATCGATGGTGTACATGATGCCATCATGGTGATCAACGAGGATTGCAGTATCGAATTGATGAACCAGGTTGCACGGGATGCCATGCAGCCGGAGTTTGTCGCGGATATTGATAATCCAAAATGCTACGAAGTATCGCACCACTGTGAAGATCCCTGTGATGGCAAGGATCATCCCTGCCCACTGACGAAGGTTATTGAGTCCGGGGAGGCAGTGACGGTTGTCCACAGGCATTTCCTGGCGGACGGTTCGACGGCTTTCGTGGAACTGGTTACTTCGCCCTTGCGGAATGAGGACGGCGAGATACGCAGTGTCATTGAAGTTGCGCGGGATGTTACCGGCCACGTGACGGCACGGCGTGAGCTTGAAGAACAGAAGCTCACCTTGCAAAAACTTGCCCACCACGATGCACTTACCGGCTTGCCGAATCGGCTGCTGTTTCTGGACCGGCTGCAGCAGGCAGTCAGAAAGGCGCGCCGTGCGAACAGGCTGCTTGCGGTCCTGTTCATAGACCTGGACAGGTTCAAACAGATCAATGACAGCCTGGGTCATGCGATGGGAGATGCGGTGCTGAAGGTGATATCCAGGAGGCTGGAGGATTGCCTGCGTGAAGATGATGTAGTGGCCCGTCTGGGTGGTGACGAATTCACCATTATCATGGATTCGCTTCATAATGCCCGGCACGCGACGACCCTGGCGCAGAAAATTATTCGTGCGGTACAGCGTCCTGTCAGGCACAAGGAGCAAGAGCTCTACGTATCGGCCAGTGTCGGTATCAGTCTCTATCCACAGGATGGAGAGGACGCCGCAGTCCTGTTGCGGAATGCCGATGCCGCCATGTACAAGGCCAAGGGAGAAGGAAAGAACAGTTTCCAGTTCTATACCGCCGATATGACCGAGCTGGCCTTTGAACGGGTATTGATGGAATCACACCTGCACCGGGCGTTGGAAAGCGATCAGTTTGTCGTGCTTTACCAGCCGCAGATCGACCTGCGTACAGACCGGCTGGTGGGGCTGGAGGCGCTGGTGCGCTGGCAACACCCGGAACTGGGCCAGGTATTGCCGGCAAAGTTCATTACCCTGGCGGAGGACACCGGCTTGATACTGCCACTGGGTGAGTGGGTGTTAAAAACTGCCTGCCGGCAGATGGCGTGCTGGTACCAGGATGGTTTGTTCCCCGGGCGGGTTGCTGTCAATCTCACCGCAAACCAGCTGAAACATGACAGTTTCCTGCCGGCGGTGGAGCATATCCTGAATGCAAGCAGCTGCCGGCCGGAGTGGCTGGAACTCGAGATTACCGAGGGGGTGGTCATGCGGCAGCACGAACATTCTTTCCAGGTGCTGCAACAGCTGAAGAGACTTGGCATCGAGCTGGCAATTGACGATTTCGGCACCGGTTACTCGTCCCTGGCCTATCTCAAGCGGTTGCCGGTCTCGAAGTTGAAAATCGACCGGTCGTTTGTCAGGGATATTCCCGAGGACGATGGCGATAATGCCATTGCACGTGCCGTAATCGCCATGGGACACAGTCTGGGGCTGCGGGTGATTGCCGAGGGTGTGGAAAATTCCGGGCAAATGGCGTTCCTGAGAGAGGCGGGGTGTGACGAGGTGCAGGGTTACCTGTGTGGTCCGCCGTTATCCGCAGACCAGATTACCGAACGCTTGCGCAAATAAAACCAGGGCCGCCTGTTGCGATCGATGCGCCGCTTTCCGTTAATCAGTGTTTTCGCCGGACCAGTCTGCCAGAATAATAGCGATGGCCTTTGAAAACTCGTCGAAAGAATGCGGTTTGACGATGTAGTCATCCACTTCGTATTTGAAGGCGGCGGCCCGGTCGCCAGGTTCATTGGAGGATGTCAGCACCTTGACCTGCATGCTTTGCAGCAGCGGATCTGCGCGCAGCTCCTTCAGGAATTCAATACCCCCCATTTTCGGGAGGTTCAGGTCCAGCAGAATCAGTGACGGTGTGGGCTCAATTCTGGGAAACCCGTCACCACGCAACATGCCCAGTGCCTCAACACCGGTACGTGCAACATAGAGCGGGTTGCTAATGTTGGTTTTCCGCAGCGCCCGCTGTACGGTCATGATATCCACCCGGTCGTCTTCCACGAGCAATATCACTGCGTCATTATCAGGTTTCACTACTCCCCCTCCGAGACGGATAATTAGCCGGTAGTATACAGCGGATCCAGGAGTCTGTCGGACTTGGGAACAATCTACCCGGCAACTGCTCCCTGTGTCGCTCTGCCTCCTGCATCCCTGCAGTCGCGCGCTGCCGGGAGAGTGGTTCAAATGTCCCCGGTTTATCGTTACGCAGGTCCACTGTGTGCCGCAAAATCGTGACCATTTGTGCTTGCTCTCCCATCATGCTCGCTACGATTGCCTGAATCCGACCGGCTCCTGGCCTGTTTGACGGTGATTTATTCATGCGCCGGCCAGCTAAACCGAAAAGTGGCGCCTTTGCCTTCTGCTGATTCCAGTGTGATCGAGCCGCCGTGTTCCTGCACAATCTTCTTTACCAGTGCCAGACCGATACCGGTGTTGCTGCCGTAATCATGTACCGTCAGGGTCTGAAACATCATGAATACCTTGTCATGGTACTCCGGTGCAATGCCGGGGCCGTCATCGGCTACTGTAAATTCATAATACTCACCCAGGTTACGCGCAGTCACCCCGACATGGCCCTGCTCACCATTACCGTGCTTGATAGCGTTTCCAATCAGGTTGGAAAATACCTGGAAAAGATGTAACCGCTCCGTGTGCAGGATGGGCATGTTCGCGGCCACATCCACAATGAATCCATCGGGTGGTGCCAGTGAGTCGATTACCTCGGTCAGCAGGTCGCCGGTATCGACGTTGACCATGGACTGTTCGGCCCGGTCAATACGCGTGTATTCCAGCAAGCCTTCAATCAATGCATTCATGCGTTGCACGCGGTCACGCAGCAGTCCCAGTTGTTCGCGGGTAACTGCAGTCAGTTTTTCCTGCAGATCTTCCTCCAGCCAGGTGGCCAGGTTTGCGATGCCGCGCAGTGGTGCCTTCAGGTCGTGCGAGGTCACATAGGCGAACTGTTCCAGTTCTTTCACATGCCGTTCTGCCTCGGCTGTGCGGGTGGCGACACGTTGTTCGAGGGTTTCGTTCAGAATCTGGAGTTCCTTCTCGGTATTCTGCCGTTCATTAATCTCGCTGTTAAGTTCTGCGTTGAGCTCTGCCAGTTGCGTGGTGCGCTCGGTCACCAGGCTCTTTACCTTCGCGGCGCGTCCTACCAGCGTGGAAAGGTATATTGTCAGCAAGGCCGTAAATGGCAAGCCACCTGCAAGTGTAACCCAGCCACCCCAGGGGGCCGGCTGGAAATATCCGGGGATTGAGGTACACAGCACTTCCCATTGGCGGTCCATGATGCTTATTGTCTGGATGAACTCCTGGTTTTCCCGGGACTTGTTGTTCTCTGGTTTGCGCTGGCCGGTATCTGCAGGGAGTTTTCTGGAGGTGTGTCGATAAAGATAGTGTTTTTCGCCGGTGACAGATACATCGTAGATAACCATGTTAATGCCGCTCGGGCTAAGATTCTGCAGGGCACTTTCAACGATCTCGCCAATGCGGAAAGTCCCTGCCGCGAAGCCGCGCAACTGCTGTTGCCGTTTTTCCAGGCTGTCCGGGGTCGTCGCTGTTTTTTCATCCGCAGCGGGATCTGTATCTGCCTTGTGGTAGACCGGCAGTCGGGCCGTGAACCCGTATTCGATGCGGTCCTCCCGTTGCAGGGGGATGAGTGGTGAAATCTGCATCTGTCCAGCATCCCGTGTCTGCAGCAGCATATCCAGGGTTGTCGGGTCAGACGCCAGGTCATGCCCCAGTGCTTCCTTGTTGAGCAGGTAGGGCTGCACATAGAGAACAGGAAAATGCATCGGACGTTGAGTGGCCTTAACCCGTTCATCCGCCGGACTGGTTTCAGTAATATGAAATCTCGGGAAGCTGATCCGGGCTTCTTCTTCAAATGAGGTGCGTTCTGCCGTGGTTATCCGGGGGATCCATTGCAGTGCGGTTATGCTCGTATGACGCTTGAGAGCCGGCCCCACGAACTTGCGAAAATCACGTCGGCCGACCCGGTTTGATGCGTCGAAGAAGCTGCCAATATCCCGAACCACAGCAAGATTCTGCTCGATCTCACGCTGCACCATCAGGATGCGGTCGATGGCCGCCGCGTGAAATACCTGTTGTATCTGCTGATGTTCCCAATCAGTGGCCACGTTGAATGCATGCCAGGTGACTATTACGCCGAGCAGTGCGACCAGCGCAATCGGAATATACGCGATCCATGCGTGCGTATTTCCTGCGGAGGTAAAGCTTTGGTTTACCATCGCATACAGGCCTTGTGAAATCTGCAATGCCCGGTCTGTGGACTGCAGATCTGTGTGCAGCAACGCAAAATTAATGCTCCTGGTTAACTGTCTATTGCAATAGCGAATTGGGAGACTGTCAGGTTCAAGATTACCAAGTATTATGTTGCATTAGAAGCAGCTTAACAGGGTCGTCGGGTGGGCTGGTGTTATACTCGGCACGCGGAAGCTTCCCACCGCGAATCGCGCCGGGGACGACGCTCCCACAGTAAGGTTTTTTACAATAACCGGGTTAACGAAGGAGTATTTAGCTGTGAAAAATATACTTGTGGCAATCGACACTTGCGAGGCCATAACTATCGCATCACCCATTATGGCGCGAACCCTCGAACTGGCAGGTGCCTTTTCGAGCAAGGTGTGGATTCTCCATGTTGTTCCGCCTTCACGCCAGCCCCCGTTTAATGTCGATGCCAAAGCGCTACGCCAGGAGGTCGCTGCAGAGTTTCACCATGAACATGAGTTCCTGCAGCATCTTGCGCAATGTATGCGGGACCGGGATGTCGCGGCCAGCGCGCTCCTGGTTAAAGGCGCAACCACCAAAACGATACTGAAAGAAGCAGGCCGGCTGGATATTGATCTGATTATCCTGGGCTGTCACAGGCACGGGCTGTTATACGGTGCCTTGATGGATGCTACGGAAGAAGGACTGCTGGGTAACTGTTCGCGCCCGCTAATGTTCATTCCGGAACCGGAGTGATGGTTACGGCGGGCCGCCAGCATCAGGACTGCATTACCGGGTTCGTAAATTTTGCAATTTTCTGAACAGGGTGCGTTTGCTGATCCCCAGTTTGTCTGCCAGGCTGTCGCGGTCACCCTGAAACTTCGACATAACCTGTATGAGGTAACGTCGCTCTATTTCTTCAAGCGGAAGGATTGCATCGCCGTCCGGCGGTTGCGTGTCTGCAGCGGCTGGGTTGCTGTTGCAGACACCCGCGGGCAGATGCTCCGGCAATATCATTTCGTCATCGGTCAGCAGCGTAGCCCGCTCCAGGATGTTGCGCAGTTCGCGGATATTACCCGGGAACGCATACTGCTGCAGGCAGTCATGCGTCGCAGCGGCAATGCTGTAAGTCTGATCCGGTGACAGTCGTGACAACAGCGACGCGATTAGCAACGGCAGATCCTCCGTTCTTTCCCTGAGGGCCGGGAGTTCGACAGGAAAGGTGCTGATACGATAAAAAAGATCGCGACGAAACCCGCCTTCGGCAACCATGGTCTGCAGGTCGCGGTGTGTTGCGGTGACCAGCCGGAAATCGGCTTGTTGCGGATCAATACTGCCGACGCGGCGGTAGGTACCGGTCTCCAGCAAGCGTAGCAACTTTACCTGCAGGCTTGACGGCACATCGCCGACCTCGTCGAGAAACAGCGTGCCACCTTCCGCCGCTTCCACCAGCCCGACCTTCCTGGCATGGGCGCCGGTGAATGCGCCGCGTTCGTGGCCGAACAGTTCACTTTCAAACAACGATTCAGTCAGTCCCGAGCACTCGACCACCACAAAGGGTTTGTTGCTGCGCGGGCTGTTGTCATGGATGGCGCGTGCGACCAGTTCCTTGCCGGTTCCGGAGTCGCCCTGCAACAGCACTGCCGTTTCGGCGGGTGCAACGCGATTGATGAGTTCCAGCATGCGGTTGAAGGTTCGTGAGCGGCCGACCATGCGGTGTGCGTTAGCCCGGCTACTGGCGGTCCTGGTCTCGCGCATGATTTCAATGACATAAGCGATCTCGCCTTTCGCATTTCTGACCGGGCAGGTTTCGACGTCAACGTGTTCTTCACCGCGTGGCGTGTGATGCAGGTGCAGCACCCGCTGTCTGCGGCCGGATGTCAGGCAGTCGGCCAGCGGGCAGCTTTCACCGGCCCGGTCGCAGGGCACTGCATAGTGGTGGGAGACTTCGTAGCAGGTTCTGTTGTGCAGCGGGCTGCCATCGCCATAGGTATCACGGTAGGCCTGGTTTGCA
>Ga0209633_10002479_pt1 | contig 17786 bp, 21 predicted proteins | sample Cruoilmetagenom1_FD_187290 | JGI IMG/M metagenome (GOLD analysis project Ga0209633, IMG submission 187290) | Oil polluted marine microbial communities from Coal Oil Point, Santa Barbara, California, USA - Sample 1 (SPAdes) (version 2) | ecosystem: Environmental > Aquatic > Marine > Oil seeps ... | reverse complement strand
TGTCAGGCTGAGCGCAGTCGAAGCCTCAATAATAATATATTCAATACTGTCAGGCTGAGCGCAGTCGAAGCCCTAAAAAAATATCTTAAAAATGTATAGCTATTTTGTTTACATTCTTAAATGTTCTGATAATTCTTTTTATACAGGGATTACTAATAATTTAGATAAAAGATTTAAAGAACACCAATTAGGTTATAAAAAAGATAGTTATACCCATAAAAGAAGACCTTTATCGTTAGAGTTTTATCAAGAATTTAATGATGTGCTTCAAGCAATATATTTTGAAAAGAAAATTAAAGGATGGACAAGAGCGAAAGAACAAGCATTAATTAAAGGAAATTATGATATGCTAATCATACTTTCTGAATGTAGAAATGCAACACATTATAAATACAATACTGAAATTTAATAGGGCGCTTCGACTGCGCTCAGCGTGACAGGAAAAAGTTTATTTATACAGAATTAATATTTAACCAAATTTTTAAAAATAGAAAATGAAAGATTTAGATGATAAGTACTTTGAAAGAGCTGATGAACATATTAATTTATCCAATAGACAACTCAATGATGCAACTATGGGACAAGTGGGAGCATCAATGATGTATAGTTCTACTCGTTTTAACGCTTGGATAAGTGCTTGTGGGTGGAAAAATAATAGAGACATGGCAGAAGCAAAACACAGAACGATCAAATATTTTGTTGATGAATATAAAAGAATGTTAACAGAAAATCTTGAAGACTATATTGCAAATTTTGATGCTTATAATAATGACAAATAATTTAATATTATGATAATAAATTTAATGAGTGATACCATCACTAAGCCAACAAAAGGTATGCTAGATGCGATGTTAAATGCTGAAGTTGGTGATGATGTTTTTGACGCTGATCCAACAGTAAAAAAGTTACAAGAGAAAATAGCAACACTTTTTGGTAAAGAAGAGGCTTTATTTTTTCCATCAGGCTCCATGGCAAATCAGGTTGCTATAAAACTGCACACACAACCTGGTGACCAAATGATTTGTGATAAATGGGCACATGTTTATAATTTTGAAGGTGGTGGCGCGGCTGCGAATTCAGGCGTTTCTTCTGCATTGATTGATGGACATAGAGGTATGTTCACAGCGAAGCATGTAGAAGATTTGATAAATGACCCAAATAATATCCATGTTGCTAAATCCTGTTTGGTAAGTGTTGAAAATACAACAAATAAAGGTGGAGGCGCCTGTTGGGATATAGCTGAAATCAAAAAAATAAAACAAGTTTGCGATATGCATAATTTGTCTTTTCACTTAGATGGAGCTAGATTATTTAATGCATTGGTTGCTAAGAATGAAAGTCCAAAACAATATGGAGAGCTGTTTGATACCATTTCTATCTGTTTATCAAAAGGGCTGGGATGCCCTATCGGTTCCGTTTTATTAGGAACGAAAGAACATATTAAAAAAGCATTACGTATTCGAAAATTATTTGGAGGAGCCATGCGTCAAGTTGGCTATTTGGCTGCCGCCGGAATATATGCCTTGGATAATCATGTTGAACGATTGGCAGAAGATCATGCAAAAGCTCAGAAAATTGGGGCAATCTTAGAAGCTTCGTATTTCATAAAGGAAGTCGAACCTGTAGAAACAAATATCATTATTTTTTATACCGCTGACCATATTAATGATGCCGATTTTGTGAGCATGTTGAAGGAGCAAGGCATTTTACTTTCAAATATGGGGCAAGGTAAATTACGTATGGTTACCCATTTAGATTTTACAGATGAAATGCTTGATATATTTGTGGATAAGATAAATAACTTGAAAATCTAATATGTAAAAAAAAAGTCCTTCCCTTTGGGAAGGATTTAGGATGGAATTTAAAAATAAAACCTAAAAATAGGAGAAAAAGCAGAGGCATAAATGTTTTTATTGCTGTCATATAGTACATCATATCTAAGTCCGGCAGAAAAAGAGCCAATTCTATAAGCACCGCCTAAATACAAAGCAGGGTAATCAAAATTAGCATCTTGAAAACCTGGCAATTTCTGATTGACAAACAATTGTTCAAATTCGGCAGAAAGCTGAAATTCTTGTATAGGATTATACAATGAGATAATACCAACACCAAAAACATTTGATTTTAGATCATAATTTTTTGAATATAAATAGCTACCTCCTAATCCGAGCGCAAACATATCATTAAACTCATAAATAGCACTTGGTGAAATGGATATTGTAGTATTGTTAGAGCCAAAGCCTAACCCAAAACCGCCTCCAAAACGAACATTGTCCCAAAAATTTGAACTATTGTCAACCTGCCCTATAATTGAATACGAAATTAATAAAAAGAACAATAGTGTAAATTTTTTCATAATGTAAATCTAATTTGTTCGCCAAATATAATTATTTCTATGTAATTTTAATTACTTCTAGAATTGTACAGTTTCTGAACGTTTGTTATTCCTACTAACTCAGGAATGTCAAAAAACGTTCGTAATAATGATGCCGAAAGCTTGATTCAGTTTCCACGAAATTTAATTCCACGCAATTAATGTTAAAGTTTTCCTAACACTGTAATATAATTCTAATTTATCCGTCTTATAGATAAACCAAAAATAAGATGGTTAAAAAAAGTATTGCAGTTGTTTTTATATTCACTTTTTTATCCTGTAATTTATCTGCAGAAAAAAAGATAACGGATAAAAAATTAACACAAAATACAAAAGCAATGAATAAATTAGAATTAGCCACTTTTGGAAACGGATGTTTTTGGTGTACCGAAGCAATTTTTGAACAGTTGGAGGGTGTAGTCAAAGTGGAGTCAGGGTATGCAGGTGGAGCAGTTAAAAATCCTACATATAAAGAAGTTTGTTCTGGTAATACGGGGCATGCTGAAGTAATTAGGTTAACCTATAATCCTGAGGTGGTTGGCTTTAGAGAGTTATTAGATGTATTTTTTAATACACATGACCCAACAACCTTGAACAGACAGGGAGCAGATGTAGGTACTCAATATAGATCAGCTATTTTTTACCATAGTGAGTCTCAAAAGGAGGAGGCGGAAAAAATGATTGCTGATTTAGAGAATGAAAAAATATTTGATAGTGCAATAGTTACCGAGATAACTGCTATAAATAATTATTATGCAGCTGAAAACTATCATCAAGATTATTATATTAATAATAAAAATGAAGGCTATTGCCGAATGGTCATCAATCCTAAATTAGATAAGTTTATCAAGAAATATAAAAGCAAGTTAAAAAAGCAATAAAAATTTGGTTGATTTTTGGTTTGAAGATTTGTTGGAATTTATTTTTCAGCAAATCTTCTTTTTTAGTGAGACCTATTTTTAAAAATAAAAATAGTGAGTCGAACTAATCCCACTACATAGTGGGATGTCATCAAATCAAAACTTCATTTTTTTTTATTTAAAAGAACTCATCAAAAGCGAACAACTTAAAAATAGACAATTGGCCAGATATCCAAAAGTGCACAGAGGATAATCTTACTTAACGGTAGGATTTCATTTGCCTTCTTCTTGAAAAAAAACGATTTTACACGTTTAATCAAATCCAAAAACTACAACTCTAATTTCATACCATTTTATTTTATATCTTTCCATTTTAAAACCTACGACGTATGCCTTATAAAAAATTTGAAGAGTATAATATTGAAGTTACTGACGGAGTCAAATTGAAGTATGAATCAATTATTGAAAGTATTGGTGAAGATGTCAAGAGACAAGGGCTTCAAAAGACACCCGAAAGAGCTGCTAAAGCTATACAGTACCTAACTCAAGGTTATGAATTAGATGCTGAAGAGGTATTGAGATCGGCTTTATTTGATGAAGATTATAGTGAAATGGTAATTGTAAAAGATATTGAATTATATTCTCTTTGTGAACATCATATCTTACCTTTTTTCGGAAAAGCACATATCGCCTATATACCGGATGGTAAGATAGTTGGATTGAGTAAGATACCTCGTGTAGTTGATATTTTTGCGAGAAGATTACAAGTGCAAGAACGATTAACAGATCAAATTGTAAACACAATTAACAATGTGCTGAAACCGCAAGGTGTAGCTGTGGTCATTGAAGCTTCTCATATGTGTATGATGATGCGTGGTGTTCAAAAGCAAAACTCAGTAACAACTACTTCGGCTTTTAGAGGAGCTTTTAAGAATATAGAAACACGTACTGAATTCTTAAAACTAATAAGTTCTAAACTTTCTTAACTGTAAAAGAATATAATTATTTGGCATTCTTATTGCAAGATCTAAATTAAAAGATCAATGAAAAACACCAGTAAATATAATAAATTAGCCTTAGGAATACTATTTGATGGGTTGGGATATCTCTCATTTGTATTTCCTTTTATAGATATAGTATGGGCACCTTTATCAGCGTACTTGATGACAAAATTGTATAAAGGGAAAAAGGGAAAAATAGCGGCTGTCATTAGTTTTATTGAAGAAGCTATACCTTTCTTGGATGTAGTACCCACTTTTACTTTGATGTGGTTATACACCTATGTATTTGATAAACAGAAAGAAAAGGTAATAATAGATGTATAAAAAATTGCTTATTCTTCTTTAAAAAATCTTTTGAATCCCATTCTGCTTAACATCTTTTTTGTAAAATTCCAGAAGAATTTAAATTGACCAAAGCAAAAACCAACAATGGGTAAGGTTATTTGATAAATGAAAAATACTAATAGTATTCTAATAGGCCAATATAACCAAGGGTTAACTGTGTCGGTATGTAATCCTATAAAGTTTGTTGCGGGTTTCGCTATCCAAGCTGCAAAAGAACCATTTATAGAAAATACAATAATTATTAGTAAGACTTGAAAGTTAGAAGTTAACCCCCAACGTTTCTTTAATTTTTCCATTCGAATATTTTAGATTGCGAAAATAAAGATTTAGAATTTATGTATAGCATATAGAATCATAAAAAAAAGCTACCCTCAAAAGAGAGTAGCTGTAAAATTAACTTAAGATTTAAAGTTAGATAAGAGTATGCTTGGTTTTCTAACTCCTAATGTTCCAACAGTTCTACTATTTATTTCCCGAAAAGGTTACCAAGTAATCCTCCAAGCCCGCTTTTCTTACCACCACCTAAAATCATTCCGGCAACATCGTCTATAATACTTCCATCACCATCAGAATCTAATAATTTTTCTACCATGTTTTGTTGGTCACGACTTTCACCTCCAAGCATTCCACCTAATAGATCACCAATTCCACTTTGATTAGAAACACCTTGTTGACGTGTTTCTTTGCCTAAATATCCCATAATAAATGGAGCCGCTACTTTTAATATATTCATGGCAGATCCCATATCCAAACCACTAGATTTACTGACTGCATTGGCGACATTTTGCTCTCTACCACCAAATACGTGTCCTAAAATACCAGCACCGTCCTGCATTACATCATCATCAATGCCTCCACCACCAAGAATGTTTCCTAAATTATCTAAAATGCCACCACCGTGTTTTTCATTACCTAAAGCACTCAATAGACCAGACGCACCTTCTGGAGTTTTTGCATTATTTTTCATAGCACCTAAAATTAAAGGTAAGGCTGCTCCTAAAGCCGTTGTAGTTGTTTTTTGATCATGTCCTAATTGTTGACTTGCTCCATTGATGAGTGTTTTTCCTAAATCACTGTTTAATAAGTCGAAAATACTTGCCATTTTTTTTGTTTTTAATTGATTAATAAATGTGTCACAATATACGATATATTGTTAAACTATACAGTAGCTTTGATATTGATTATAATAATTGCTTATTTTTTATTTGGACATATTTTTCTATCTTTCAACAAATTTTAAAAAAGTATTAATGAAGAAATTAGCTTTGCATTGGCAAATATTATTAGGAATGGTATTGGGTGTGCTCTTTGGAGTACTTATGACAACCGTTGAGGGAGGTATGGGCATCATTCAAGATTGGGTAAAGCCTTTTGGAAAGATATTTATCAATGTACTGAAAATGATAGCTATTCCTCTAATTCTAGCAGCACTTATTAAAGGAGTATCAGATTTAAAAGATATTTCAAAACTTTCTAAGATGGGAGGTAGAACTATTGTTATTTATATTTTTACCACGGTAATTGCAGTTTCTGTAGGGTTACTTTTAGTTAATGTTGTTAAACCGGGTAATTCAATTACCGAAACTACCAGAGTAGAAATGGTAGAGAATTATGGTGGTAGTACCACCAAGTATAAAGAAGAAGCCAAAACCCAAAAGGAAAGTGGTCCGTTACAGGCCTTAGAAGATATAGTACCTCAAAACATATTTGCAGCATCGACAAGTAATCGAAATATGTTACAAGTAATATTTTTTGCTGTTTTTTTCGGAATAGGATTGATTTTAATACCTGAAGAAAAAGGAGAAACAGTGAAGAAATTCTTTGACGGATTTAACGAAGTAATTTTAAAAATGGTCGATTTAATTATGCTTGCAGCACCCTACGGTGTATTTGCATTGTTAGCTGCTCTGGTAGTTGAATCACCTAGCATTGACCTGTTTAAAGCTTTGGCCTGGTATGCATTTACGGTTGTTTTAGGATTAATGGTGATGATCGTGATCTATAATTTAATTGTATTCGCATACACTAAAAAGAAGCCTAATTTTTTTATGAATGGTATTTCACCGGCACAATTATTAGCATTTTCAACTAGTTCCAGTGCAGCAACATTGCCGGTAACTATGGAAAGAGTTACAGAACATTTAGGTGTTGAAGAAGAGGTATCAAGTTTTGTTTTGCCAATCGGTGCTACTATTAATATGGATGGTACGAGTTTATATCAAGCAGTAGCAGCCGTTTTTATTGCACAAGCTTTTGGTATGAATTTAGAATTCGGAACACAATTAGGGATTATTGCCACAGCAACATTAGCATCTATTGGTAGTGCTGCGGTACCTGGTGCAGGAATGGTTATGTTGGTAGGCGTTTTGGGGTATGCAGGAATTCCTGAAGCGGGATTAGCATTGATATTTGCTGTTGACAGACCCTTAGATATGTGTAGAACCGTAGTGAATGTTACTGGTGATGCAACTGTTTCTATGGTTGTAGCAAAATCAGTTGGAAAATTAGGAGAACCACATGTAAAAGATTGGGATGATGATTATCCGAAGGCTGAGTAGATAGTATTTAGTCACATTTTAAAAACGAATTATAATTTTCTTTCAAATCCTAAGCTATCATCCACAAGACATAGATTTTCTTTGAGTATGTGCTGATTGTAATTTATTAAATGAATAATGTTAAAAATTGGCAATCCCTTAGTTTCTGTAAATTGGCTTTTAAAGCATAGAAATGAATCTAATTTAATTATTTTAGATGCTACTATTAAAAAAGTAACGGCTGATAATTCTTCTACAGAAGAAACAGAAAAAATACAAATTAAAAACGCTCGTTTTTTTGATCTTAAAAATAAGTTTAGTGATATAACTTCCGAATTTCCAAATACAATTCAATCACCTCAAGATTTTTCAGAATCAGCCAAACAGTTAGGTATTTGTAATGATAGCGCTATCGTAGTTTATGATGATTTGGGTTTGTATTCGAGTTCTAGAGTATGGTGGTTATTTAAAGCGATGGGTCATCACAATATTGCAGTATTAGATGGAGGTTTTCCGGCATGGCTAAAGGTAGCAATGCCTACCGAAAAAGCAATACCATATATAGGGAAAGCTGGAGATTTTACGGCAAGCTATGATGCTAATTTTATGAGTGATTTTAATGGAGTATTTAGCGCAATAGACAATGATAAAATATCGGTTTTAGATGCGAGGTCAGAAAATAGGTTTAACGGATTGGAAGCTGAACCCCGAGAAGGATTAAGAAGTGGACACATTCCTAATTCGATAAATTTACCCTATTCAAAGTTAATTGAAGATGGTAAAATGAAAAATAAAAAGGAGCTTAAAAGCATCTTTAAAAAATATATTAAAGAAGATGATACCCTTATTTTTTCTTGTGGATCAGGAATCACAGCCTGTATTCTCGCATTGGGAACAGAGGTGGCAGGATTAAGTAATAAAAAATCTATTTATGACGGCTCTTGGACAGAGTGGGGGAGTTTAAGTAGTGGGCTGTAAGCATCAACTTTAGTAACTCGGTCCGGCATAAAAATATCCGCATAATTTAAAGTTTACCGTTAAGCATTCTTATACATACGGTATTCTTATTTTAGTATTCTTAATTTCAATTTCATAGGCTTTATTAATAATCCTATTAGCACCAATAAATGAATTCTTTTTAAAATTATTCAACTGTGATCGTTTAGCAATAGTGTTGGGATCAACACCTAAAGAATGGATTAAACTATTTATCGTATATTTGTATACTTCAATCATGGATATATGCTGTTTTTAAATTAAATTAAAAACTCCCTGAAAACCATGATTTATAAAATTCCCTGATTACACTATTGGACATGTTAAAAATATGCTATACTATTGTAGTGTATTTCGTAATGATTCTCTTATGCTTTGCACAACTTATCACCCAGTGCGGGGTATATTAAACTCCCTCTTATTATTTCAAGTATTGAGTTCTATTTTGAAGTCTAAAGATTTTAATGGGTAAAGAAAAAGAAGCCTATAATCTTAAAATTTCATTTAAGTACTAGTTTAAAGTTTTTAAAATCATAATCATATATGATATTAAATATATTTATAACTACTTCATAAACAATTATGTTTATAGTATAATTCAATACAGTATAGTTAGATTGTGTTTAATTTAAATTTAATAGCCTATGGTATTATAAAACATTACATTCTTTTTACATTGCTGTGAAACTTATTTTCAATTTTTTTAAGGATTACTGCTTCGATTGTTGGTCTAATTTTCAACGAGTCGAGTAACAGCACTTTTGGCTAAATTCAGCGCGTTATCTGAATTGCCCTAGAATTGTAATGCCTTTTAATATCACGATTTAAGTTTTTTCGAATTAGTCATTTAGTTGTTATTTTCCTTTTGAAAAATAACGTAGGGAAAGTACGTCCTAAAATATTACGAAATATACAAATAAACAACTGAATATCAATTTATTACGAAATAAAATACGAAATATAGCGAAAAATTCTTTCTCCCCTAAAGAGAGAGATTCCAAAGAGGAATTTCTAAATAAAATAATAACAATATAAATTTAGAAATCATGAAAAAAGTAATTTTAACAATAACAGTATTAGCAATAGGATTTATAGGATTTGCACAAGATAAAGCAAATGCTCCACAGAGATTAAAATATGTAACAACAGGACCAGATGGATCTGTAGCGATGACCATAACAGATGATAGCAGCAAAGATGATTTACAATTAGAATCAGCAAATAATTTTTACAGATTTGAAGTAATAGATCCAACTACCGGTGAAGCTGTATTAGCATCAAGAAATCAAGGTAAAGAGTGTACTATAGATAAAACGAAATTAGCAGCAGGTAGCTATAATTTACGATTGTATACATCAAATTTTGTAATCACATCAAACTTAGCGATAAAAGCGACAAAAAAGTTACCAACTTCAGCACAATCAACAGGAGAAGTAGTAGCATCAAGGTATTAACATCACATGTATTAATAACGCAGCGAACATCCTTTCTCCCCTAAAGAGAGAGATTCCAAAGAGGAATTTCTAAATAAAATAATAACATTATAAATTTAGAAATCATGAAAAAAGTAATTTTAACAATAGCAGTATTAGCAATAGGATTTATAGGATTTGCACAAGATAATTCAAACTCATTACAAGAGTCAAAGTACGTAACAACTTCAAATGGTTCAGTCGTTTTTAGAATGACAGAAGACATGAACGATGATGAAATTAGAGTAGAGTTTATGAATAACTTTTTTAAGATAGAGTTATCAGATCTAGTTGTCGATCAAAATGAATCATCAGATAAAGCGCAACATAGTCTTAAGGACGAATCAAATATGTCAGGTCAGATTATCACATCAGATTTAGCAATTAGAACAACGATAGAAATGCGTCCTACATTATATTCGGCTGAAGAAATTACAGCATAAAATAAAAATAACACAGTATAAATTAATAACGCAGCGAAAAATTCTTTCTCCCCTAAAGAGAGAGATTCCAAAGAGGAATTTCTAAATAAAATAATAACAATATAAATTTAGAAATCATGAACTTTTCAAAGAAAAATCAAGAGCACAAAAATAACAATAGCTATTCAGCGATTAAAAAAGTAATTTTAACAATAACAGTATTAGCAATAGGATTTATAGGATTTGCACAAGATAAAGCAAATGCTCCACAGAGATTAAAATATGTAACAACAGGACCAGATGGATCTGTAGCGATGACCATAACAGATGATAGCAGCAAAGATGATTTACAATTAGAATCAGCAAATAATTTTTACAGATTTGAAGTAATAGATCCAACTACCGGTGAAGCTGTATTAGCATCAAGAAATCAAGGTAAAGAGTGTACTATAGATAAAACGAAATTAGCAGCAGGTAGCTATAATTTACGATTGTATACATCAAATTTTGTAATCACATCAAACTTAGCGATAAAAGCGACAAAAAAGTTACCAACTTCAGCACAATCAACAGGAGAAGTAGTAGCATCAAGGTATTAACATCACATGTATTAATAACGCAGCGAACATCCTTTCTCCCCTAAAGAGAGAGATTCCAAAGAGGAATTTCTAAATAAAATATTAACATTATAAATTTAGAAATCATGAACAAAGTAATTTTAACAATAGCAGTATTAGCAATAGGATTTATAGGATTTGCACAAGATAAAGCAAATGCTCCACAGAGATTAAAATATGTAACAACAGGACCAGACGGAGAGGTATCAATGACAATTTATGATGATACCAGAGAAGATAGTATGAAATTAGAATCAGCAAATGATTTTTATAGATATGAGGTTCTAGATCCAACTACAGGTGAAGCTGTATTTGCATCAAGAAATCAAGGTAAAGAATGTACTATAGATAAAACGAAATTAGCATCTGGTACTTACAATTTACGTTTATATACATCAAATTTTGTAATTACATCAAAGTTAGCAGTTAAAGCTACAAGAAAAATGCCTTCAACATTACACCCTGTAGGAGAAGTTGTTGCATCAAGATAATAACAACATAAATTTATTAAAGACACATACAGCCATGAAAAAGTCAACAATAATAAAAATTGCAATAACTATATACACGATAGTATTGTTTAGTATTGAACATAATGCACAAAACTTTAAAAAGCTTGATGAAAATCCGCTAGATATATCATATTACAGAGAGAGTAGAGCTATGCCACCAATTATAAAAGTAATATATGGGAGACCTACCTTGAAAAAAGAGAAAGCTTTTGGTAATCAAGTACCTTTCGATCAATTATGGAGAACAGGTGCAAACGAAGCAACAGAAGTTAAGTTTTATAAAGATATTATGTTTGGGAACAAACTCGTAAAAGCAGGAACATATGTTTTAGTAACGATTCCTGGAGAAAAAGAATGGGAAATCATACTAAATAAAAAATTAGATGTATGGGGAGCATTTCAATATGACCCTCAAGCAGATATTGCAAGAATAAAAATACCTGTAAGTAAAGCAGAAAGACTGGAAGTATTTTCTATAGCCTTTAAGAGAATTATTCATAACGAAATACAAATGGTTCTAGGCTGGGATTCTACAAGAGTCAAAATTCCTTTAAAAATTAGGGAAATAGTGGTTGCAAAATTATAGGTAATCAAACCAAACCATCACTTTTCTACGATGGTTTGGTTCTTTAAATTTATTATAAAGAAAGTATGTGAATTTTAAATATTTAAAATAAATAATACAATAACAGTTAAGTCACTTTAAGTAAAGCAAAAAGACTGGAAGTGTTTTCTATAGCTTTAAGAGAATTATTCATAACGAAATACAAATGATTCAAGGCTAGAAAACTCAACAAAAGTCAAAATTCCTTTTAAAAATTGAGGTATAGTGGTTGCAAAATTATAAGTGATAATACCAAACCATCATTTTTCTACGATGGTTTGGTTCTTTTTTAGTGAGACATTGTTTTGAAAGCTCGCAAAGCGGAATATTCAAAATAATTAGTCGAACTAATCCCGCTATAGAGCGGGATCTCATAAAATTGTGAACTGAGTTGAGACATTGTTTTGAAAGCTCGCAAAGCGGAATATTCAAAATAATTAGTCGAACTAATCCCGCTATAGAGCGGGATCTCATAAAATTGTGAACTGAGTTGAGACATTGTTTTGAAAGCTCGCAAAGCGGAATATTCAAAAATAATTAGTCGAACTAATCCCGCTATAGAGCGGGATCTCATAAAATTGTGAACTGAGTTGAGACATTATTTTAAAAATTCGCAAACGAAATAATCAAAATGATAGATCATCCAAATAGTTCAGCATTTCCATGTATAATCCCGAATCAGACAACATATAAAGTCTTTAATCTAAAAACCGCATTTTTAGCTCTTTCGTAGGTATCATACACGTATCTCTTTTACCAAACCAATTATATCTATTCTTTGCGATGAAGCTGTATAAAAAATCTCGGATAAATTTTGGGATAATAATAAAGACATAGCTTACTTTCCAAAAACCGGGTAAATATTTGGCAATCTTTAAAATAGCAGTAGATTTTTGATAAACCTTTCCGTTTTCAACTAAAATAATCGAATCAAAATTAGAATTACTTAATTGAAACTGTAACAAAATACTTTGAGCAGCGTCAGATTGTAATGAGGAGTATAGAAAACGTTGTTTTTTATCTCTTTTAATGATAAATTGTACTGAGTTATTGCATAAATTGCAAACTCCGTCAAATAAGATAATTGATTTGTTTTCTAAATTAAACATATAACAAAGTTACAAAATAGAGTTTGATTCGTCTTTTAACAAAATATTAGGAATCTCTGAGAATGTCAATTCTTATTTTCGTAATAAATAATTAACCAAATGATTGAAATAAAAAAACTACATAAATCTTACCCGATGGGTAAAGATTCACTTCACGTACTAAAAGGATTAGATTTACATATTAAGGAAGGAGAGTTTGTATCAATTATGGGATCTTCTGGTTCAGGTAAATCTACCTTACTAAATATTGTAGGTTTATTAGACATACATGACGAAGGTGAATATTATTTAAATGGTCAACTTATTGAGAAGTTAGATGAAAAAAAAGCGGCAATTCTACGAAATAAATTTTTGGGATTTGTATTTCAGTCGTTTAACTTGATCACCTATAAAACAGCCTTGGAAAATGTAGCACTTCCGTTATATTATAAAGGTGTTGGCAGAAAAGAGCGTCAGGAAGTAGCCATGGAATATCTAGATAAAGTAGAGCTTAAAGATTGGGCTAATCATTTGCCTAGTGAACTTTCAGGAGGGCAAAAACAACGGGTGGCAATAGCTAGAGCATTGGTTACTGAGCCTAAAGTAGTCCTTGCAGATGAACCTACAGGAGCCTTAGACTCTACAACATCGCACTCTGTAATGGAATTATTAAAAGAAATTAACCGTGAAGGTATGACCGTTTTTGTAATTACGCACGAAGAAGAAATTGCAGCAGAAACTGATAGAATCGTACGATTGAAAGATGGTGTAATCATAAGCGATGAAAAAGTTAAAAAACTAGAAAAAGCATAATCGATGTTTGATAGAGACGTCTGGACAGAAATATTTCACAGTATAAAAAAAAATAAGTTAAGAACTTTTTTAACTGGTTTTTCGGTGGCGTGGGGTATTTTCATTTTAGTGTTATTACTAGCTTCTGTAAATGGTATGAAAAATGGATTTACATCTCAATTCAATGATGACGCTACAAATTCTATTTTTATTTCCCCTTCAGTAACTACAATGCCATATGATGGTTTTGAGGCAAATAGAAGAATTAAATTTACCAATAAAGACATTGAATATATAAAAGGTAATTTTAAAGAAGAAGTTGAATTTATTACACCTCGTTTTCGTAAAGGAGTTTCTGCCAAATATAAAAAAGAAACGGGATCTTATTCAGTTAGAGCTGTCTCTCCATCACATCAATACATTGAAAAAACACTAATTCAATCTGGACGTTTTTTAAATGATAACGATATCAATAGTAAGTTAAAAGTTGTTGTCATTGGTCGAAAAGTAAAAGAAGATTTATTTGACGATGAAGATCCTTTAGGAAAAACAATCGTTGTTAACAATTCAACTTTTAGAGTTGTTGGTGTTTTTACAGATGAAGGGAATGACCGGGAAGAACGTTATCTCTATATTCCGGTAACAACCATGCAGAGGTTATACAGTAATACAGATGAAATAAATCAAATACTACTCACATATAACCCTACATATAGCTTTGCCGAAGCAATTAGCTTTTCAGAAACATTAGAAATTGTTTTAAAAAGAAGACATAGGATACACCCAGATGATCAAGGAGCAATTTTTTTAAATAATAATGCAGAAGGATTTTCTGATGTAACAAATTTCACTAATATGTTAAATTATATTAGCGTTGGTGTAGGATTATTAATTCTATTAGCTGGTATTGTTGGTATTGGTAATATTTTGGTTTTTATCATTAAAGAGCGTACCAAAGAAATAGGAATTAGAAAATCACTGGGAGCTCGACCTAACCAGATAATTAATTTAGTATTATTAGAATCTGTTTTTATTACCACTTTTTCAGGTTTTGGCGGAATGTTAGTTGCGATGGGATTAATAGGTCTTGTTGGTCCAAGTATTAAGGCACCTGCATTTGCAGATCCATCGGTGGAATTGTCAACTATTGTTACCGCAACCATAATATTAGTGGTGTCGGGAGTTTTTGCAGGATTGATACCTGCTATAAAAGCAGCACGTGTGAGACCAATTGTTGCTTTAAATGCTGATTAAAATAAAGTAAATGAAATTTTTTGATAGAGATTTATGGATTGAAGTTTTTAGTACGTTAACTAAAAACATTACTAGAACCATTCTAACTACATTAGGGGTTTTATTTGCTGTCATTATTTTGATAATGCTTTTAGGCACTACTAACGGAATGAAAAATGGGTTCGATAAACTTTTTACAGGTACAGCTACCAATAGTTTATTTGTTTGGGGACAAAGGACAGGAAAACCATATAAAGGATTTGAAAGAGGAAGACGGATAAAATATACTTTTGACGATGTAGAATTATTAAAAGGAAGCATTAATGAGATTGAATCTATTTCGCCAAGAATACAATTAGGAGATTTTAGAGGTACCGTTTCGGTGAACAGAAAGGGGCAAACAAGTGGCTCAACAGTTTATGGTGATTACCCATCTATCGATAATTTTGCAAAAAAGAATTTAGAAGAAGGTCGGTTTTTAAATCAAGATGATATTGATAAAAGAAGAAAAATATGTGTTATAGGTGATGATGTATACAAACTCTTATACAAAAAAGAAGAAGATCCAATAGGTTCTTACATTGAAATTAATGGTATTTATTTTCAGGTAGTAGGAGTTTATAGAAAGAATAAAAATGTAAATTTTGATGGCCAGAATACTGTACACATTCCATTTACTACGTATCAAAAAGCATTTAATAGTGGTAATCGTATTGGTTGGATGGCAATAACAGTTAAGAAAGAACATAATGCAGGAGTTGTTTTAAATAAAATTAAAAAATTATTAAAATTAAAACATAATGTACATCCAAAAGATGTTAGAGCTATTGGTTCATTTGACTTATCTCAAGTGTTTACGGGTATAAATGCCTTTACAATGGTATTACAAGGGTTTTCCTTTTTTATTGGCATATTCACCTTGCTAGCAGGAGTTATAGCAATAAGTAATATTCTATTAATAACAGTAAAAGAACGTACTAAAGAAATTGGTATTAGACGTGCTTTAGGTGCTACGCCCAAAATAATAAAAAGACAAATTATATTAGAAGCAACTGTCTTAACTGTATTTTCAGGTTTGTTAGGTTTTGTTGTGTCAGTTGCAGGGTTAAGTTATTTAGATGTAAAATATGGTGATGGAAAAGATTTTCCATTTATAAATCCGTCAGTAAGTTTTACACAAATAATAGTATCGTTTATATTGATGTTACTTTTAAGTTTATTAGTAGGATTAATACCAGCACGAAAAGCTGTAAAAATGAGACCAATAGAAGCATTAAGAGAAGAATAATCAAAATAAATCAACTAGAATAAACTATATAAAATGAAGAAAACATTAATATTTGTAGGTTTAGGAGTGCTAGCAATAGCTGTTTTAGTAGCAATAGCTAAAACGTATAGCTCGAATAAGAAGCCGAAAAAAGTTTTTAAAACGGAACAATTGGTTAAAAACAATATTGTCAATAAAGTAGTGGCAACAGGTAAAATAATTCCGGAGGAAGAAATTGAAATTAAACCTCAAATTTCGGGTATTATTAGCAAATTGTATTTAGAAGAAGGTACTGTTGTAAAAAAGGGAGACTTAATTGCAAAAGTTAGAGTAGTACCCAATGAACAATCATTAAATAGTGCCAAGGGTAGAGTTAATAGTGTAAATATTCAATTAACGAATGCTGAAATTTCATATAATAGGAATAAGGCATTGTATGATAAAGGTGTTATTTCTCGATCTGAGTTTGAAGTTATTGAGTTGACATATAACCAAGCTAAACAAGATTTGCGAAATGCACAAAATGATTACCAAATTGTACGTAGAGGTTCTGTTGGAGGAGGAGGAGCCAACACAAATATTAGAGCTACAGTTTCAGGTACAATACTTGAAATTCCTGTTGAAGAAGGAGATCAGGTAATACAAAGTAATAATTTTAATGCAGGTACAACCATTGCATTAATTGCCGATATGACAAAAATGATATTTGAAGGCAAGGTAGATGAAGCAGAAGTGGGGAAGTTGAAAATGGGGATGGATTTAGATATTACAGTAGGCGCTATTGAAGGCGAAAATTTTTTAGCAAAGTTAAATTTTATTGCCCCAAAGGGTAAAGAAGAAAATGGAGCTATTCAGTTTAAAATTGAAGCCGATTTAGAAACAGAAGAAGAAAGCAATGTACGGGCAAACTATAGCGGTAATGCTTCTATTGTAATTGAAAAAAGAGATAGTGTATTTTCTATTCGGGAAGCCCTATTGCAATACGACAAAGAAACTAAGAAACCATTTGTAGAAATTGAAAAAAAGGATGGTGAATTTGAGAAAACTGATGTAGAATTAGGCGTTTCTGACGGTATTAATGTTGAAATTTTAAATGGAATAAAAGAAGAAGATAAAATTAAAGTTTGGAACGCAGAATCTAAAAAAGATAAAAAAGAAGACGAAGATAATTAAGAATAATTTTAGTTAATTGAAAAGCCTTTCATCATATAGTTAGATGAAGGGCTTTTTTTATAAATAAGAGTTTATAAGTCTAAATTTATTCTAGAGGTTCAAATTGAACACAAAAGAGTAGACATATTTTATAGATAATCAGTTATTAATTTATTTTTTATTGAAATTGAGTTGCAATCTTTTCTGCCTTTCTATTTTCAGAATAATCATAAAATCCTTCACCAGATTTTACACCTAATTTACCGGCAGTAACCATATTTACCAATAAAGGACATGGTGCATATTTAGGATTTCCGAAACCATCATGCAGTACATTTAAAATCGATAAGCAAACATCTAAACCAATAAAATCAGCTAGTTGTAACGGCCCCATCGGATGTGCCATTCCTAATTTCATAACAGTATCTATTTCATAAACACCCGCTACACCTTCATATAAAGAATAAATAGCTTCATTAAGCATAGGCATTAAAATTCTATTGGCTATAAAACC
>Ga0209633_10002478_pt1 | contig 17786 bp, 17 predicted proteins | sample Cruoilmetagenom1_FD_187290 | JGI IMG/M metagenome (GOLD analysis project Ga0209633, IMG submission 187290) | Oil polluted marine microbial communities from Coal Oil Point, Santa Barbara, California, USA - Sample 1 (SPAdes) (version 2) | ecosystem: Environmental > Aquatic > Marine > Oil seeps ... | reverse complement strand
CCCCTTTTTTTTCTCTCCGCAAAAATTGAGAAAGTTTTTAAAATCGTCGGCTATTATGGCGAGAATGTAGGAATATCAAGTGAAAACAGCTGAACAAGAAAAATTACAAGGGTTCCCAGGTCATAGACCAAAAAAGGCGAATATTCCTGTACCTGACCAAAATATTCCTGATCCTCCAAAATGGATGGGACGTATAGGGAAAAGGGCTTTTTATGACCTTAAAGAAGTTGTTGGAAATACAGGGATGCGGGTAATGGCACGGTCTGACCGGCTTGCGCTTGTGATGGTTGCGGAAGCTTTTGAAGAATATAGGGAGTGCAAAAAAGAAATTGAAAAGACAGGGCGGTATTGGCTTGATGCTAAAGGTGTTAGTAAAAAAAATTCTGCTATTGTGGACATGCAAAATGCATGGGGACGGGTGATGTCTGGGTTAAGTAAGTTTGGTATGACTCCATATGATCGACAAAAAGTAACTGTTCTTTCTCCAGAAAAAAAAGAAAAAACACGAGAGGAACTTATGACTGAGAAACGAGAAAAAGCGCTTGCATCGGCTCAAAAAAGATATCATTTAAAGGCTGTGAATGAATCATGAAGTTATCTTCTGACATAACAAGTCATGCAGGGTTTAAATACCTGACAGATGTCCTTAATGGGGATATCCCAGCATGTAAATACACAAAATGGGCATGCCAGAGGCAACTTGATGATCTTTATCATGCACATGAGCGTGGTTATGTTTTTTCTACAGAGATGGCAGATTATTTTCTTGATACAGTCCGTACATATAAACATTATAAGGGGTCATTTGCTGGTAAGTTTTTTGAACCGACACCGTCCCAGATTTTCTTTTTTTGGTGTTTGTTTGGTTGGTTAAAAGCAATAGATGGAACACGGAGGTTTACAGAAGTCTATAAGGAAGTTGCCCGGAAGTATGGTAAAAGTTTTGAAGCTGCTTGCGTAGGGACATATATGTTTGAAGCTGATGGTGAATCTGGTGCAGAATGTTATACGGTAGCAACAAAGTTATCACAGGCAAGGATTATACACGAAAATGTGAAAGCAATTATTAAAATGACTCCAGAGCTTAATGATAAGGCCAGGATTTTAAGAGATAACATAAGTATAAGTTCAACTTTTAGTAAATTTGAGCCGTTAGGCAGAGATTCAGACACAGAAGATGGGTTGAACCCTCATTATGCGTCGGTTGATGAATATCATGCTCATAAAACAGATGGGATGTACCAAGTTTTAGATTCAGCTTTCGGTGCGCGGACTCAACCCTTAATGTATGTAATTACAACTGCAGGGGTAAATCCTTCTGGCCCATGTTATCAGCAGCGGGAGTATTGTACCAATATACTTAATCCTGATATTGATGTATTTAATGATTCCTTACTTTGTATTATTTATACTCTTGATGAAAAAGAGGATCCGTTTAATGAGAATGTATGGGAAAAAGCGAATCCTAATATAAAATATATTCCGACAACAATTAATAAATTAAGGACTATGGCTAAGAAAGCAAAAGAAAAGCCAAGTGATTTTATAAATTTTAAAACTAAGCATTTAAATATTTGGTGTTCTTCTGCCTCACCATGGTTAGATATGCAACAATGGTATGCTTGTTCTGGTGAATTTGATGAACAGTCATTAATAAACAAAAAATGTTATTCTGCTCTTGATCTTGCGACAGTAAATGATCTTGCAGCTTTAGTGCATGTTTTTCCGCCTGAGCAGGAAAGTATTTCTTCCCAAAAACAAAAATTTCGAAAAGAGATAGTTAAAGAGATTAAGAATCAACATCCTGAAATAAAAGAGAGGAACTTTCCTATTTTTTTAAATGACTATGAGGATGAAATAGAGATTGCTTTAAGGGGAAAAGAATATATCCATCCTGATCCGTATTATATAATCCCTCATAGTTTCGTCCCTGTGGGGAACATAAGAGAGAGAGCTAAAAAACATGGTGTTAATTATAATATATGGATGGATGATCCCTTTTGTCATTTTCATGCAACGCCATCAATGGTTACCGATTTTGATTTTATTGAATATCAGATTGAAAAAGATAATGCCAGGTATGATATCCAAGAGATTGCTTATGATCCATACAATGCTGCGCAGTTAATTCTTAGGTTACAGGAAAAAGATTTCACGTGTGTAAAAATGGTCCAGAATTGGTCAACAATGTCTCCGCCGTCTAAAGATTTTGAAATGTTGGTTTTGCTTGGTTTAATAGCTCACAATAACAACCCTGTTTTAAATTGGTGTGCTCAAAATGTAGTGGTTCATAGAGGGCCTTCAGGGAATTATAAACCTGATAAAGAAAAATCCTCTGAGAAAATAGATTTGATAATAGCATTGATTATGGCGCTTGACAGAGCAATAAAGAATGAATCTGAGCATAAATTGATTACGGAGGGGTTTTTGAGAATATGAAATGGCCTTGGCAAAAGAAAGTCATTAACCAGACATTTGATTTAAATGATGATAAGCTTTTTGATCTTGTAACGGAAAAAACGGGGCTTTCTATATCAGGGATATCAGTTACTGAGAAGACAGCTATGAAGTTTTCTGCTGTATATGCTTGTGTTAGTCTTCTTGCTGGGACAATTGCGAGTTTACCATGCGTAATTAAAACCGACAGAAAAGGTTTTGACGAGGTTTTACACAGCTCAAGATTACGGCCTCTTTTAAATAGGCAGCCGAATATTACAATGTCCGCGTATGTGTTTTGGGAAGCGATATATACGAATATGTTTTTATCTGGGAATGGATATGCTTTGATTATTCGATACAAAACAGGAGAACCACGGGCTTTGTATTGGGTGCCTGCTGAGAGAACAGAACCACGGCTTAACAAACAAAAAACTCGGCTTATATATCAGATGCGGATACAAAATAAATCATTGTTTTTTGATCAGGACGATGTCTTGCATTTTCCTTGTATCGGTTGGGATGGGTTAAAGGGGATGAGCCCTATTACTGCAGCGCGTGAAGGTATTGGCCTTGGTCTTGCTGGAGAGCAATTTAATTCTCATTATTTTACGAATGCGATTACAAGTGATGTGGCTATTACCTACCCAGCAGGGTTAACTCCTACTGCCAGAATTGAATTAGAGAAGTATTTAAAAGAGAGATATAGTTCTCTTGATAATTTAAGAAAACCATTTATTGGGATGAATGGTGCTGTTGTAACGAATCTTGGTATGAATGCCAGTGACGCTCAGATGATCGAAGGTAGAGATTACCAAGTTGAAGATATTTGTAGATTTTACGGAGTACCCCCATGGTTGGTAGGGGCTATGAAAAAAACTACCTCTTGGGGGACAGGGTTAAGCGAGCAAGTTTTAGGGTTTGTAAAATTTACGTTGCGGAAGCATCTTAAAAGGATTGAACAGGAGATAGATAGGAAGATAATCCGTGATTCACAAAAATTTTGTAAATTTAATCTTGACGCTCTTCTTAGGGCAGATATAGAAACAAGAAACAAAAGTTACCAGATTGCTCTTGGTGGCAATCAATACCCAGGGTATATGTCGAAAAATGAAATCAGAAAAATAGAAGGGCTCCCTCCTGATTTAGCACCTGAAAGTGACCAACTTTATAATCCACCAGACAAAATAACAGAAGGAAAACAAAATGCCAATGATTAATAAAAGATTTGGGCATCAAAAACAGAAGGCTTTTACAAATAGTCTTTCTTCAGATGGGGAAGAAGGAACTATTTATATTTATGATGAAATAGATCAATGGTGGGGCGTCTCTGCTAAGAGTTTCTTGAAAGAGATAGATGCTTTAAAAACGGCGAAACTTATTCATGTAAGGGTAAACTGTCCAGGAGGCGATATTTTTGAAGCAAGAGCAATACAAATGGCTATGGTAAACCATCCTGCAAAGTTTATTGTTCATATTGATGGGATGGCTGCCTCAGCAGCGTCTTTCTTGATTCAGGGAGCTGATTCTCGAATTATTGCTGATGGTGGTTTTCTTATGATCCACCGGGCAACTTCCGGTTTATGGGGGAATGGGGATGAGCTATTATCATGGGGAGAGGCTTTAAATAAAATGGATGCAAGCCTATGTGAAAGTTATGTCAAGGTCACAGGGCAAGATAAAAAGCAGATCCAGGAATGGATGGACAAAGAAACATGGTTTTCTTCAGCCGAGGCTTTAGAATTTGGGTTTGTTGATGAGATTGTCCAGGCAATACCAGTAAAAAATGAATTTGATTTATCAATATATAATCATGTTCCGGGACATCTTACTGCTGCCAAAAAAGAAGGCTCTAAACCGGAAAGTAAATATGATATGGACTCAATAGCCAGGCAAATAAGGCTGGCTGAGGTGTGTATATAGCGGGCTGTTCCGCAAAATTATTAATTTTTAAAAAAAGGATAAAGTATTATGACTATTCAAGAAATGCGGGAAAAAATGAAAGCACTTTCAGAAAAAGCCCGTGCACTTCACACAGAAAACCCGGACGAAAAATGGACGGATGAGGTCAACACACAGTTTGAAGATCTTTTGGCAGAGGTTGAAACTATTAAAGCAGCTATTGAGAGAGAAACAAGGCTATCAGGTGTGTTTGATGTTGCAGATGAGGGAGAATCTTTTATTCCGGCTGAAACTACTGTCGAAGTGAAGGCTAAACCTGTTTATGATACCATTGGGGAACAATTACTTGATTTTGTTGAGATGGCAAAAGATACCAAAGAAGCCCCTGCTGCAAGGGAGCGATTCCAGAAAGTTGTTAATGAATCAGGTTTTTCAACAGGTGTTGATTCTGAAGGCGGGTATCTTGTTGAATCTGACAAAGCAAAAACTATTGTTCAGACAGAAGTTGAAACAGGTGTATTAACATCGAGATGTGCTTCTCAACCCATCGGTCCTAATTCCGATAGTTTTGAGTATTTCAGGTTTGATGACAGAGACAGGAGCGCGGGTGTGTTCCTTGGAGGGGTTAAGGCTTACAGAAAAGCTGAAAGGGAGACCATGGATAAATGGGTAACTGCCGATATTGAGCCTGCTGAGGTCAAGTTATATGACATGTACGCTTTGATGAAAGTTACAAACAGGATGCTCAGGGACCATGTTGCACTTACAGGTATGGTAAAAAATGCCGTTCCCAAGGCTTTTGCTTTTAAGAGTGATCAAGAAATATTTGAGGGCACCGGTTCCGGTCAGCATCTTGGTATTATGAAAAGTGATCTTTTGATCACGGTTGCCAAAGAGACTTCCCAGGTAGCTAAAAGCATAAATATTAAAAATTTAATTAACATGTTTACCCGTTTTTATGGGAATTTGCAAACTGCCGCATGGTTTGTAAACCAGGATACGCTCGGTCAATTTCCATTAATGATTGTTGGAGACCAGCCAGTTTTTATCCCCGGTGGGTCGTTTGCTAATGCGCCATACGGTATACTTCTTGGCATCCCTATTGTCCCTATTGAATTTTGTGAAACTCTTGGGACAGCAGGGGATATTGTACTTGGTGATTTCAGTCAGTACCTGCGAATTGGGAAAGGGGCAACGGAAGAGGCAGAATCTATCCATGTAAGATTTCTTACAGATGAAAAGGTTTTCAGATGGATTAAAAGGAATAACGGCCAACCAATGCATGATAAACCGATAACTCCCCTTAAAGGGAGCAATACGTTGTCGCCATTTGTGACACTTGCCACAAGAGCATAATGATAATTTTTTTTAAAAAGGATATAACAAAATGAATATTTCTGAAAAAGCCCATCCTATTATTGCCATAACTCCTGCAGCGGGGGGGAGTGCTTTAGCCGGTGATTACATTTCCATAAAAAAAGCCGATCACGTCACAGTGGCAGTGCAAATCACACAAGGCAACGCAGCCACAGTAGCTTTAACCCTTTATCAGGCCACAGCAGTTGCGGGGACAGCGGCCAAAGCTTTAGCCCAAGATGTCAAGATTTATGCAGTTCTTGACGCTGCAGCATCTGATGTTATGGTGGAACAAACAGATGGAGTGGCGTTTACAACCGATGCCGCAGTGAAAAACAAAATTGTTGTTTTTGAGGTCCCAGCCGAGGCCATTGATGTTAACAATGATTTTGATTGTCTACAGGTCCGTGCCGGGGCTTCTAACGCTGCTAATATCGTAAGCGCGACATATTGGTGCAGCGGGGAAAGATATCACAACACAACTAAAATAGTTGATTAGAAAGTGGAGGCATAAGGTGGTTATGGCTGAAATACAATTAAAATCAAACTGGGCGGGTTTCGTGCCGGGATCGATTGTCTCTGTTTCTGAGGCCAGGGCCGTTTTGCTTGTTAAGAAGTTAAAAATAGCGAGATATACACCTGCATATAAAAGTCTTGCCAAAAAGAAAAAAGGTAAGAAAGGATAATCGCTTATGCCTTTTACTATTATAACACCACCTTTAATCTATCCCGTTTCATATACTGAAGCTATGCTGCACGCTGTAGTGGAAGATTTTGATGAAATAGATTTAATTAATAGTTACATCAAAGCCTTTACCGCCCATGGTCAGAATATTACAGGCCGGCAATTTGTGGAGGCTGAGTTTATGCTCTATCTCGAATCGTTCCCAGATGGGAATATTTTTTTGAGGCCAAATTTAAATTCTGTAACGTCTATTGAATATAAAGATACAGACGGGGAAACCCAAATAGTGGATACGAGCTTATATTCAATAAAAAAAACAGGGTTGGTGGGTTATTTGTCTCCTGTTACAGCTTGGCCTTCTGATGGGGATAGCCCGGCAGATATTATGATTAAGTTTAAGGCTGGTTGGCAGGTTGTTGAAGGCCTGCCAACCACTCCTGAAGATATCCGGATATGGATAATGGTCAGGGTTGCCGGGTTATATGAACAGAGAGAAAATTTTGTACTGGGTAAGAGTGGCAGATTTGGGGTTAGTAATATGCCCAGAGATTTTATTGATTCAGTTCTGGACAGCTATATCGTCCCTGGTATAGGAGCTGGCATATGAGGTCAGGAAAGATAGCAAGAAATGTTGTCACCTTCCAGAAACCTGTAACAACCATGGACGATACAGGGGACGCTGTTGTTACCTGGGTTGATTTTATAACCAGGAGATCAAGCAAAAATGTATTAAAGGGTTATGAATATGAAAGGTTAGGACAGACACAAACAGCGATAACTACTCTTTTTACATTGAGGTTTATAAGCGGTCTTGAATATAGTATGCGCATTTTTTCTGATGATAAATATTATGATATCAGAAAAATTGTGGACATAGACAATAGACACAGAGAGCTTTTAATTGAAGCTGTGGAGAAAAGCATTGATCAAAGTTAATGTTAAAACTGCTATTAATGACGATGTAGAGCGTGATTTTTTCCAAAAATTTAATGCTTTAACGGAAGATGTCTATAAAGATATGGCTACATCCTGCGCAAGCTATGCCCGTGGAAATATAAATAATGTCACTGGCAATCTTGAAATGTCAATTAAGGCGAAAAAAAGCAAGTATGAAGATGGCGGATGGGTTTGTATAGCCGCGAGCGGGAAAGAAGGCAAGGGAAATCATGCCTTTCTTGTTGAATATGGGACAGAAGGGCCGCGAAAGCCTCTTGTTAAAAAAAAAATGAGGTTTGAAATAGATGGGAAGGTTATTTTCGCTACAGTAGTTGCAAAAATGCCTGCAACTCCTTTCATGAGACCTGCAAGGGATAAGGTTATAGCTGAAACAAAGGTGACTCTAACATGAAAGCTTTTTTTGTTACGTTAAGAGAATACACAGTAACAGGCTTATTGTATGCAGCATTAAGCGGGAGGATGTACACGGACGTTGCTCCCCAGGGAACAGTTTGCCCTTATGCCGTATGGTCGTTTCCGTCCGGGTTTCCGGTTTATGATCTTGAAGACAATAAACAAGAAGAGTTCACAGCCCAGCTTGATATTTATTCTCAAGGAGAGTCAGAAATTTTAACTCTTTTTGACCAAGCTGATAGTGATTTTAATGGTTGTTCCTTAGTGGTCCCGGGATATGATTTAATAAGATTCAGGCGCGTGACTCAAAGGAAAATAAGAGAAGACAGCATAAAAAGATATATTATTGAATTTTCAATTCATATAGGAGAAAAATAAAAATGGCAAAAGTAACAGGAAAAGGTCCGATTTATATCGGGGCAACAGCAGTATTACATATGGGTAGCTGGTCTATTGACGGGGCGAATGCTGTGGAAGAGTTTGTTGATCTTATTGATAACTCGAAGTCAGCAGATTATGGTGTCCAATCTTATTCTGGAACAGGAAGTGGGGTAAACGCTTTGGCGGATACAACCGGTCAAGATTTAATTCGGGCTGCGTTTACCGGTAAGACGAAGATGACAGATATTAAATTTTATGAGGTCTTTACTGATGTTACGGGTGAGAAGGCTGTATATTGGACGCCAAAAACCGGTTCGCTTGGCCTTGTTATTACAAGCATAAAATCCGGCAAAGATGGCGGGTCTGAAACTTCCAAGTTCTCTTTTGATTTCACTTGTGACGGACTCATGGAATATAAAGTGGAGACAATAAGCTAATGCATATTGACATCGGTAATCCTAATCCCCCTTTAAAAATGTATCTTGAAGAAGAGGCTGAGGAGGCTGCGTTTGTTTTACTTCGGACAGCAACGGCGAATGTATTAAAAAAAATCCGGGGGAAGACTCATACACGGCGGTTTAAAAACGTAAAAGGTGTTGTTTATGAATATTATGAAATTAACGAAGACCTATATGATCTTCTTTTATGGGAGTATTGTCTCCCAGGATGGGGGAACCTAAAAGATGAAGAAGAGAAAAAGATAGAATATTCTTCTAAAATGGCAGTTTATCTTTTAGATAACTCTCCGGTTTTTGCTGAGTGGATTAATGAAAAACTTGATGAGATAACTGATTTGCTGAAAAAGAAAGCGGAAGCCAGCGAAAAAAACTGACGAAGCATGTATCCAGGTTGTTTAACCGGCCTGATTGTGAAGAATGTAAAGAGGCTTATAAGGCTATAAAAAAAATACCTCCCTGTGATACATGCACGCCGCCATTATTATCTGAAAATATAGATATAGTGAATGTTTACCTCCAATGTTGCAACCAGGTTATTATTGCTCCCATGGGTGGGGTTATCGACATTGACATTAAAGCTGTGGATATTACCGTTAAAAGATTAAACCCCGATAATCCGGACGCTGTTTTTATAGCTGTCCTTAAATTGGCACGACAAAGAATAAAAGAAGGGAACGTTGACCATGCTTAAAATCCCAGGCGTATACGTAGAGTTTAAAGGTGATATGTCGGAATTAAAAAGAGACTTCCGTAAGGTTAGGATACTTGCTAAAGAGGCCGGTACAGACATATCAAATGGTATGCGGAATGCAATTACTCCTTTGGTTGCACAGAAGGCGATAGCTAATCTTTATAAAGATCTTTCTAAATTGAATCGAGTGTCCGCCGTAACTTCTGCTGACATGAAAAAACTTGGAGTATCACTGGATAAGGATCTGCTTAAAAATGTAAAAATGACTAACTCTGAGTTTAAAGCTCTACAGAGAAGGCTACTTAACGTAAAGGCAGAGAAACAGGCTGAAAGAGCTATTAAAAATTTAGGTAGGTCATTAAAACTTACCTCGCTTGAAATGGCAAAACTCAGAAGGAAAGCAGGGGATACAAAAGGTGCTTTAAGGGAGATTGGAACAGGGATAAAAGCCGGTTTTAGTTCAGCTGGGAAAACAATTGGTGCAGCCAGTTTGGCTATGGTGGCTTTAGGGTATACGGTAAAAAGAGTATCTGGCGCTTTCTGGGATGCTGGGCTTTTATATAAGCGCCTTGTAAAGACCATGGAGGAAATAACCGGAAGCACTGCAAAAGCAACAAAGGAGCTTGAATATTTAAGAGAGCTGTCAAATAAATATGGGCAGGATATGTACGCTCTCTTACCGGCGTATAAAGATTTTCTTGCGGCAACTATAAAGACAGGGGTCTCATTAAAAGATATTCACACTATTTATAATGGCGTAATTAAAGCTACATCCACGTTGGGGTTAACAAGCGAGGACACATATCATGCCCTACTTGCAGTGCAGCAGATGGCTTCAAAAGGCATGAAAGGAATTTCCCAGGAAATTACCCTCCAGTTATCTAATGTTCTTCCCGGAGCATTTGGCCTATTAGCAAAGTCGGCGCATGTCCCAGAGGTAGCCTTTAGAAAAATGATGAAGCAGGGGAAATTAACCATGCAGACGCTTGTTGATTTTGGACAGTATCTGAGTGATAATTTTTCCGGGCATGTTGCAAAAGCTGTATCAGCTTCAAATCAGTTCTCCCAGGCATGGATGGATTTAAAAATAAAAGCGGGGAAAACGGGTTTTATTGAATCTGCTTCAAAAGCCCTTGAAAATCTTACAGAAGCTTTTAAAGATCCTGAAGTTATAAGGGGAATGCAAACCATGGCTACTTTATTAGGGAAGATATTGGAGACGGCATCGAAGATCCCTAAAGGAATTGGTAAGTTCACTCCGCCTGATATAACTACTCAAATTAAAAATGCACAAACAAGGCTTGAGGAACTTAACAAGGCATCTAAGTTTATGCAATGGACAAAAGCCTTAACAATGAACCCCCTTCAACCTGCACCATTTAACTCCAGTAAGGCTGAGATAGCTGCTCTGATCAGAAGGATAACCCTTTTAAAACAGCTAAAAACAGTACAGGACCAGGCTTTTACAGAAAAAAACAATCGAGCATATTTAAAAACCCTCGGGGCTGATCCTTCTCCGTTGCCACATTCTGAAGATACGATAGCTCAAAAAAAATATGGAAAATTATTGGCGGCTCTTGCAAAACAAAGAGAATCAGCACAAAAAACATACGTAGATTCATGGGCATTTGCATATAAAGACAAAGATGCGGTGCAGGCAAGATCAATACAGGCCAGCATTGACCTTGAACGTGCAGCGATAAAAGAAGGTGTTGCTTCTGCAGGTAAATATGTAGATTCATGGCGTTTAAAAGCAAAAGATATGGAGTCTGTAACAGAACGGTCAACAAAAATGATGTACGACAACAATAAGTCAGCTGTAACCGATATACAAAAAGCTTTCGACGGTTGGGCAAGTGGTTTTTCATCTACCTTGAATGATATGCTATGGAATTCAGACACGACTTTTAAAGACATTGGAAAATCTTTTGCAAAAATGTTGACACAAATGGTTATCCAAAAAGAAATTGCAGAGCCATTTATGACTTTTGGAGGGAATGCAATCAAAGGAGCTGGGAATTTTTTGTCTTCTTTTTTCGCTTCTGCCCAGGGGAACGCTTTTTCACAAGCCGGGCTGGTTCCTTATGCCCATGGAGGGGCTTTCACAAACAAAATTGTTGATCAACCGACAATGTTCGCTTATGGTGGGGGTTTTGGTGTAATGGGAGAAAAAGAACCTGAAGCTATCATGCCTTTAAAACGAACGAAATCAGGGGATTTAGGCATCGCAACAGACGGAAACAATAATGCCCCTGTAGTCCAGATCAACGTCATTAACAATACCGGTACAGATGCAGACGTGAAAAAGCAGCAACCAAAATGGGACGGCGAAAAATGGGTGATAGGTGTTGTGCTTGATGCAATACACAGAAATAGCGGATTCCGGTCAAACCTTAAATCAGCGGTGGTAGGATAATGGCAATTTTCCCGACAATAAAAATTTTAACAGGGCTTACAGTAAAAAACATTAAAATTGCAAATAGAAAAACATCTGCAGCCGGATATCCAATGTCCCGGGCAAGGGCGACCATTACGAAAAAAGAGTTTACTTTAAAATATGTATATGTGTCTTCTGCAGATAAGGCAACCGTTAATGCTTTTTTTGATACTAATCAGGGACTTTCTTTTAATTTAGATAACCCGGACCCGACAGATACAACGATTTTTACTGTCATTTTTGGGCAGGATTCCCTTGATTGGGTTTATGACAATCAAGGAATTGGCAGATGGGCAACCTCAATCATTTTTCAGGAGGTCTAAAATATGCCACTTGATATTTCAACAAATGCTATCATCGAAAAAAATAAGTTAACCTCAATTAATGTAGAATTATTATTAATTGAAGTAAAATATCAAGCAGAAGATTCTATTTATGTCTGTTTGAATAATGCTCAAATTGTTTGGGATGGTAATACATATCTTCCTGCTATTTTTAATTTAACAGGTAGAAACGAAACAAAAGAATCAGAAGTTCCAAAAGTAAATTTAACATTCACAGATATTAATAGATTTGTTATCCCTCTTTTAGAAGAATTTAATGGAGCAAATGGGGCAGTTGTAACAGTTTCCCTTGTTGATTCTAAGTATCTTGATAATACGACTCCAAAACTGCAAGAAATCCTGGAAATAATTGATGTAACAATAACAGATAAAGCAGATGTGAATATTTCCCTTGGAGCAGAAAATCTTTATAATTTAAGGATCCCCTTGAATAGATATTTAAAAAATAGTTGTAGATTTGATTTTAAAAGTACTCTTTGTGGATATGCCGGAACTGAAACTGAATGCAACAGAACTTATGCAAGATGTAAAGAATTAGAAAACGGGACTCGATTCGGTGGGTTTCCGTCTGTTGGAAGAAAAGGTTTTTTCTCATGATTAATTTTAGAGATTTAATAGGGATTCCATTTAAGGCTGACGGGAATGATCAGTATGGCATAGATTGTTTTAATCTGATGCGGGCAGTGCATAAAAAATATGGATACAATATTCCAGGTACGAATATTGCCGTATGTGCCAGCAGGAAAGTTTCCAATAAGGAAATTAAAAAAAATATTCTCACAGACTGGGTTAAAATTGAAAAGCCTGAAATACCTTGTGGGGTTTTAATCTCTTCTTCTAATCCTGATTTTGCTAATCACATTGCAACATACATAGGAGATAATCGTATCTTGCATATAATGTTTACAACAAACAGTACAGTTGAAAGGCTTTTTCCAAAATACAAAAATAGAGTTCTTGGCTTCTATAAATATATAGGGAAATCGGATGACAGTTAAACTCACAACAATAAAAAATCCTTTTGATCTTCAAAAAGTTGAAGAGAGAATCTTTACAGACACAAAAAAATCTTTGGATTATTATTTGCAGGATATCCCTCTTGATGATCCTGAAATGAATTTTTATATCACTGTGGATGGTGTAGATGTTTCTGTTGATGCAGTTGATAAGATAAATGTAAAAAAAGATTCTGAAATTGTTGTTGTTGCTAAAACTGAAGTTTTAGGGATGACGTCTTGGATTACAGGGATGACCTTCACGGCTGCAATGGAAGCAGGTATAGGGGCAGTCCTTGTGTATTCTGCTGTGTATCTTGCAGTTGCATTTGTGATGGGATATGGCGCAAGCCTTCTTGTATCAGCGCTGGGGCCGGATGTTCCCAAAGCTGATAATTTCCAATCAGAACAAACATATGGATGGGGCACTCTAAGAAATTCTATCACTGAAGGGGCTGAAATCCCATATTTATTTGGAACAAATAAAATTGCTGGGCAGCTACTCGATTCTTTTACGAAATATGAAGAACAAGACGAATATTTATATGCACTTTTTGGAATTTGTGATCATGAAGTAGATTCAATTGCAGATATAAAAATAAATAATAGAGCTTATACAGAATATTCAGATGCAGAAGTTTATACAAGGCTTGGAACTGCCAATGATGCGGTTATTCCTGGGTTTGGAGATATAATTACACAAACGAATATAAATACGAAATTAATAAAAGATACAGAACAAGTATTTACAGTCCCTGCATCCGGATCTTATGTTGAAGCTGCAAATATTGTGTTTTCTGCCCCTTCAGGATTATACAGGGTTAACCATAAAGGGAAGAAAGAACCAAGAGAAATTGATCTTAGTATCCGGTATCGTAAACAGGGAGAAACAACATGGATCCCGTTCCAAGATGTCGTTTGGTCTGGAAAATATACAACTGCGCAACATAAGGCTGTTGAAATTACTTTTCCTTCTTCAGACATATATGAGGTAGGAATAACAAGGACAAATGATGACTGGACAGAGGTTGACAGCTATCATAATTCAAACGCTTTTGAGGTGTGCCATGTTGGGTATATCCAAGAAATATTAAAAGATGAAAATATTATTTATCCTGGGCTTGCAAAATACGCAGTAAAAATAAAAGCAACAGATCAAATTTCTGGGGGGATGCCGGCTTTTACAGCCATTGCGTCTAAGAATAAAGTTAGAATATATAATGAAGATACAGAGCAATGGGAAGACAAGAGAGCCTCTAACCCAGCATGGTTATGTTGGTATTTATTAAGTGGTGTTATTGAAAAGGAAAGACTTGTTTGGGAAGATTGGAAAGGGTTTGCTGCTTTTTGTGATGAAATTATAGATGTGGATTATAGATTTTCTGATAATATAATTATTTACAAGTCTAATTTTTGGGATAAATTACAAAGCATTGCGAGGATTGCGAGAGGAGTAATAGTAAGACGTGGCGTCCGGTATGGAGTTTTTGTTGATAAATTAGAAACAAGTTCACCCACTCATTTATTTTCAAAAGGGAATATTGTAGATGGTAGCTTTCAGATGCATTATCTATCTCAAAAAGACGCGGCGAATGCTGTTGAGATAGAATATACAGACAAAGATAAAGAGTATACACGACAAGTAGTTTCTGTTTTTTCCGATGATTATTTAACTGATCCTGATATTCAAAAGAAAGCGAAAATATCATATGAAGCATCTATGCCACAAAAAGAAGCTGTACGGGCAGGGGTGTTTTTACTCAATAGCACAACTTTATTAAAAAGGGTTATCACGTTTGACGCTATGTGGGATTCCTTTACATGTGTGGTAGGAGACCTATTTTATTTTCAGGATGCAATTTTAAGTTACGAAGATAACCTTGGGGGCAGGATAGTTGATGCCGGTAATGATAATGGATCCGGGAGCCCCTTTGTAACTTTTGATCAAGACGTTACAATCAAGGTAGGGAAAACATACGCATTTAGAATAAGACTTGAGGATGATTCTCTTGTTGAAAAGACAATAAGCTCTTCTCCTGTTACAGCAAAAACATTTGTGTTGACGTCAGCATGGTCTGTTGTCCCGGATATAACAGAAAAACCTCCATACAATTTAGGTGTTGCATATAATTATGACCGTGTTTACAGGCTGACGGGGATTACAAGAGAAACAGATCAGAAGAGAACAATAACCGCCATTGAATACCTCCCTGAAATTTATACAAACAATGATTCTTATGTAATAGAGGATATCCCTTACATAGCTGATAGTTATGATATTTCAAACGTAACTATCAAAGAAGGATTAATTTATGATTTAGGGTATAAAAGTTTCATAAATGTATCTTGGAATATAGATTTATCGTATTCGGCCAATCCTGGTTTTTCTGTTTATATCCAAGATGTTACAGAAACAGGGCATAATATTTATTTTGTTGGGGATACAGATCTTAAAAAATATACAATTTCATCCCAAAATGAAGAGACTGACAGGTCTTATAAAGTTTACATAATGATTAAAGGAGCAGCAGCACAGGATTTAGGAAACAATACAGAGACTATAACAATCCAAGGACAAAAAGCAGCTCCTTCTGATATCACGAATTTTGCCGGAATATGGGACAACATAAAACGAAAAGTAGATTTTACCTGGGCCGCTGTTGAAGATGTTGATATTGATAAGTATGAAATAAGATCAGGAGCATCATGGGAAGTAGGAGTAAAAGTTGCAACTGCTCTTATTAATTCTGCGAGTATTTCTATACCTGAAGGTACAAATGAAGAAATAATATATTGGATAAAAGCGATTGATAAAACAGAGAATGAATCTGTTAATGCTTCTTCTGCATCTATTGAGGTCAATACTAATTATTGTGCGCTTTTAATCCCTACAGGGCTTGCGTTGACAAGCGTTTCAGAGATTGCAAGTGACGGTAGTGATGTTGTTACTTTATCAGCAACCTGGAATAATAATGCTGAAGTTTCTGCTGATTTCCATCATTATAATCTGTCTTTAATAAATATTGGCACTTCTAAAACATCTTCTTATGATACCTTTAACCTTGAATTCCATTGGCCGATTATACCTAACACTTCATACGGGGTGAAAATAAGGGCAATAGATGTTTCTGGGAATCATACCGGATGGTCGACTCAAATAAACATTACAACCACAAAAGATCCCAACGCTCCTGCTACGCCTACTTGGAAGGCGTCTTTACCTGTTCTTTCAGGTTTTAAAGTCATGGGTTTATCTTGGAATCAAAACACTGAAAAAGATTTATCGCATTATATAGTTGAAAGATCTACTGTCTCTAATTTTTCAAGTAATATAACAGTTTTAGGTACAGTTAAAGCTTCTTTTTATAGTGATAATGCAGGGTTAGATGTTTCTACAACTTATTATTATCGATTGAAAGCCGTTGACTCTTCCGGGAATGAATCAGGTTATAGTAGCATAAAATCAGGGACGACCTTACAGGTAGGTGCGTCTGATATTGCTATACATTCAATCAATGCAGAACATATTGATGTTTCATCAATATTTGTTGGTATGAATCTTCAAAGCTCTAATTATTCAGAATATTCGTCTGGATGGAAAATTCAAGCAGATGGTGATGTGTTTTTTAATTCTTCTGTCCTGATTAATACCGGTGATCAACTTAATTTTGGGAATAAAGGTCTTTTTATAGGAGATATCCCAGAAGGCACTGGATGGGTAATGAATAAGGTAGGGCTTGGTGGTTTTTTAGATGGTCTGTCTACCCATTGCTTTAATTCAGGTAATATTGATTTTTCATGGCAACAAGAAACAGTGGGAGATATTTCTCCTATCGGGGCATTTTCTTTGTCCCCCGGTGATGCAGTAATAGGTGGATATAATTACAAATTCACAAGTACCGGGGATCCTCTTGGTGGTTTATTTTGGGATCAGAGCACAGGGAAATTAAATATTAGAGGAATGATTGTTACAGACTCTGATATTGATTATTCAAATAATATAACAGGGACTAAACCTCCTACTAATGCAACAGCTGGAGCGACATGGGGAATAGATATTAATTCCCAGCCTGACGATGCTCTTCTTTTAAATGAATTAAATTGTGTGGGAGGTTACCAGGGAGTTCCATTGCCTAAAGAAAACGGGAGCCCTAACTGTATTGATTGTTTTGTTGATAATAATAGTGGTACAACATATTGGTTTAAAGTAGCTGAGTTTGATTTAACTGGAACACATAGAACTTGTAATTGGAATGGTCTTTTTAGTTATGGATATTCAGGAGGTCGTTATACTTCTCAAATACGAGTGAAAATAGGAGTACAAACAGATGGTGTAGGAGATATATGGATCCCACATTATAAATATTCAGGAGATAATATATCACAGTATTTAAAACTTGGATATGTTGGAAAAGTTGTTTCAGTATATGTTTATTTATATGGATGGACAAGTTGTCTTTTCAATGGTGCATGGACTTTTTGGGGAGAGACTGGAAATTCTTGGATACACACAAAACAAAACGCTACTGATAATATTGGAACTACATCACCAGCTGGAACATTCATTACACCAACAAGCAATTATACTATAGGTGCTGATGTAACTGGATCTAACACAGCAGCTAATATTGCTAATCAAGGTGATTTAGCAACCCAAAATAGGAACAATTTAAATTATACTGATGGTGCTGATGTAACTGGATCTAACACAGCTAACGATACAGCAAATGTAAATGGGACAGCAGCAAGTA
>Ga0209633_10002477_pt1 | contig 17787 bp, 18 predicted proteins | sample Cruoilmetagenom1_FD_187290 | JGI IMG/M metagenome (GOLD analysis project Ga0209633, IMG submission 187290) | Oil polluted marine microbial communities from Coal Oil Point, Santa Barbara, California, USA - Sample 1 (SPAdes) (version 2) | ecosystem: Environmental > Aquatic > Marine > Oil seeps ... | reverse complement strand
GTGCTAAATACCATTAAAGGCGCAATTATCACAAGTAAGCCCTCACTAGATGCCAAAGTGATAGAAGAGTATGATAAAGATGAACATATGATGCTCAGATTAACTATTCGAAATTAATGTAAAGTAATAAGAATGAGAAGAACAGTAATACGTAAAAGTTAAGGATATTAATATTATCAAATATACAAATGCACTTTTATAACTACTTGTTATATCCTATAAATTATACTATAATTATAGATATATTTTATACTTTCGGAAGGGTGTAATGATGAAAAGAGTATTGAATTTATTGGTAACACAAGAGGAAAAGTTGCGTAAAGCATCTATACCGTGGATTATGTTACTAGTAAGTACTACCGGTCAGGCATCTTGTACTAAACTTGCAAAATTTGCGGGTATGAGTACAAACAACTTAGAACATATAGTTAATAAACTTGTGAAGATTGAAACAACCTCTGGTGGCTACCATGTTAAAAATAAGAGCTCGGGTGCGTATGGACGTTATCAAATAATGCCTAGTACTGCAAATTTTTATGCGAAGAGACTGAATATACCAAGACACTTATGGAAAAAACCTTACAACCAAGATAAGATCTTTCGTGCCATTATGAAAGACAACATCAAGAGTCTCAAAAAGCGTGGCTATAAAGTTTCTGCATTTTCTCTTTATGCAACACATCAACAGGGTGCAAGTGGTTTTAATGCCATTATGAAAAACAAAACCCTTACTAAGAACTTAGAAAAAAACTTACGTCAAAACTTACCAGGAAAACTTCGAAAAGTGAAAAGGTCACAACTAAGAATGACATGGATTAATTATTGGAAGAAGAAGTTAGCGTAAGCTTATTTTTCTCTTTTTTTATAAAACTCAGATTTAAATGCTTCAAATCTCTCTTCTTCTATAGCTTCTCTCATCTGTTTCATTAAGTCAAGATAGTAGTAGAGGTTATGGATAGTTCCTAGTCTAAAGTAAGTGATCTCTCTTGCTCTGTAAAGGTGTCTTAAGTAGGCACGTGAATAGGTTTGGCAGACCATACAGCCACACTCCGGGTCTATGGGGCTTTCATCTGTGGTGTACATTTCTTTTTTGATGTTCACTTTTCCAAAGCTTGTAAAGAGTGTACCGTTACGGGCATTTCTTGTTGGCATGACACAGTCAAACATATCTACACCACGAGCAACATTTTCTACCAAGTCTTCAGGTGTTCCTACACCCATGAGGTAGCGTGGCTTATCTTTAGGCATGAACTGTGTCGTCCACTCTACAGTGTCATACATATCCTGATTGGCTTCTCCCACAGAAAGTCCCCCTATAGCAAAACCATCATAGTCCATCGCACAGAGTTCTTTAGCAGATTTTTCACGAAATGCCTTGTCCGTACCACCTTGTATGATGGCAAAGATGTTTTGCTCTACGCCTATGCCTTTACTTTGCTGTTCTCTAAAGTAGTCTATGCTCTCTTTTGCCCAACGTGTCGTTCTGTCAATACTTGCTGCGATACGTTCTTGTGTTGCGGGTAGGGCCACGAGGTCATCAAGTATCATCATGATGTCTGAGTTTAGATCCGTTTGTATGTCCACTACCTTTTTAGGGGTAAAATAAAGTTTATCACCATTTAAATGACTTCTAAAAGTAATACCATTTTCATCTATCTTAACATTGTCAGAGAGTGAGAAGGCTTGGAAACCTCCAGAGTCAGTAAGAAATGACCTTGGGTACTTGGTAAAACCATGTAATCCACCCATGGTTTTGATGGTTTTCTCACCTGGTCTGACGTGTAAATGGTAGGTATTGCCCAGTATGATGTCTGGTTTTATGAATGTATCTAGGTCTGTAGCATCGAGTGCTTTGACTGCTCCTACGGTACCTACTGGCATAAATACAGGAGTTTTGATGGTAGAATGGGCTGTTTTTATCGTACAGGCTCTGGCAAAGCCATCTGTTTTATCTATCTGAAAATGCATTGTGCTATAATAATCCTTAAAATAATTGAGAAATTATATCTAAATAGAGTTAGAGGGTTTAATATCAAAAATATTCTTATATTAGCTAGTGGTAGTATCGCTAAACATTTTATAGACTGGGTGGGTAAAAAAAGGGTGGCTGAAAATCAGTACCACGTCACTTGCTATAAAGCAGGGACTACACCTCCTAAAATGGGAAAAAACATTACACTGATAGATGCTGATCCTACAAGTTACTCTAAACTTTCTCGTATCATGAGAGACACACATTACAGCAACATATTTATAGTGATGGAAGACATAGAAGATGTCGAATATGTACTTAAAAATATTGGACTTATAGAGAACAATGCCAGAATCATTTTGGTAAACCAATGGGACAATGATGAGATAGGCAAAGAGTTTAAAAACATCACTATCATCCATAGCGATGAACTCATGGCTGCACATCTCTATGATAACCTACCCAATGTACCGCTTGTCGCTCAAAATGTTGGCTTAGGGCGTGGTGAGATCATGGAGGTGCATGTACCTTTTGGAAGCTCATATGCCTACAGACATGTAGGAAGTATACTGCAACGTAAGTGGAAGATCGCTGCTATTTACCGTGATGAAAAACAGATACTACCCACACCTGCAACTATGATACGTCCAAATGATACACTGCTCGTTGTGGGAAAGCCACTTGTACTTGATGGTGTCTACAAGACTATTAACAAACGTATAGGGCTTTTCCCTGAACCTTTTGGTAAAGATCTTTACTTGCTACTTGACTTACGATATGACCAAAAAAATGCACTCATCTACTTACAACAGAGTATATATCTACTTGAAAAACTTGAAAACAAGTCGCTATACGTTCGCATATACTATCCAAACAATTTTAAACTCATAGATGAGATCAAAGCGTACGAGTCTCAAAATATCATGATTTCTATTTCTTATGAAAGTGAGGATATACGTAACCTTATAGAGTATGACATCCATCAGTATGATATTGGGCTTGTACTAAATAGTATTAAAGCATTTGAATCAGAAGAGATTAAAGAAACGCTTTATGATCTTAAAAAGCTTGTGTATCTCTTTGGTGACAAATTACTTTATAATATCAATAAATGTGTGGTACTCATGGATCAAAATGAAAAGATGGAATCCATCTCTGCTACTGCATTTGACATCTCTGGGTCATTGGGACTCAGTCTTATGCTTGCTGACTTTGATCCTGAAGGAGACTTTGAGAGTAAAAAAATGACCATTGAGCATTACGAAACGATGACACACATCTTCAACATGAAGATAGACATCGAACAAAAGATGGCAAACCCCATCAGGGAACTTTCTGATATGCAAGAGATCCTCCAAGTTGCACCTTTCAATAAAAATCTAAACACCGATAGTTTTATGAGATTCATCTCAACCAAAGTACAAGACTTCATACTCACCACAAATAGACATCCAAAACTGCTTGTTCCTTTTGCACTCACTGAGGGAAAAGAAGAGGCGTAGACGGGCAGTACAACGAGATTTAACCACAAATGAGATAAAATAGATAAAATTCACATCTGTTGCAAGGTTTCTCTAAAAATGATAGTCCCTATAGAATTAGTCAATACACAAAATATAAAATATGATATCACCATAGATACATTAGCAAACCTTACATTTGATACATCTGTTGTTGTGGTTACTAATCCTACTGTGGCAGGACTCCATCTTGAAAGACTACTTTCTAAACTCTCTGCAAACAGCGTCAATGTGGTGACCATACCCGATGGAGAAGAGTATAAAACTTTAGAAACTGTAGTAAGCATTCTCAATGAGTGTTTTGAATATAAGCTTGATCGTAAGTCTTTACTCATCGCCTTTGGTGGGGGTGTTATAGGGGACATGACTGGGTTTACAGCCAGCCTTTACCAACGTGGTATAGACTTTGTACAGATACCTACCACACTCCTTTCTCAAGTAGATGCTTCTGTAGGGGGAAAGACAGGGGTAAATAACTCGTACGGTAAAAACCTTATAGGTGCTTTTTATCAACCAAAGGCTGTCTACATTGACCCCGCATTTTTGAAGACTTTACCTCCCCGTGAGTTTGCTGCAGGTGTAGCTGAAGTGGTGAAGATGGCAGTGATGTTTGACAAGTTGTTTTTCGAGTATTTACAGACTATAGACCTCTCTAGAGAAGAAGCCATAAAAGAGATGATACGTAAATCTGTAGAACTTAAAGCTTCTGTAGTGAACCAAGATGAAAAAGAAGCAGGCATACGAGCTGTACTTAACTACGGACATACCTTTGGACATGTGGTAGAAAATGAAACGAACTATAAAACCTACCTACATGGTGAAGCGGTGGCCATAGGTATGGTGATGGCTAATGCGTTAGCTGTAGAACTAGGGATGTTTACACAAGAAGAAGCGGATACAGTCAAAGCACTTTTGGAAAAATCTTCTTTGCCCACAGAGTATGTTATTGAAAATGTAGATGATTTTTATGAGCATTTTTACTTAGATAAAAAATCAGCCAAAGGCAGTATAAAGTTCATACTCCCTAATGGCATGGGTGATCATAAAATAATATCTGGCATAGATGAAGATGTCGTTAAAAAAGTACTGCAAGGCTTTGGAGAAAAAGTATGCGTCTAAATTTGATAAGAAGCTTGCTGGTTTTACTTCTCTCCTTTACATTAGCAAACAGTGAAGGCAATGAGACACAGATAGAGAAACTTGAAAGCAATGAAAGCAGCAAAGTTGAAAACATCAGAATAGAAACACTGTTACTTCAAAAAGATGCTCTAGAAAAAGACCTACTAGATAGCAATATATGGTCAAAAATTTATAGTAATTATCATACCTATCAAGAATTCAAACGACAACAACGACTACTTGAAGCAAAGATTATTGCTCTTGAGAAGAAAAAGCAAATAAGTAAAAAACAAAAAGATATCTTAGCAAAAGCAAAAGCAAATAAAATTACACTAGAAGGTAAACTGAGCCTGCTTAAAGAATACGAAAGTGATCCTTTTGAGAAGTTTCTTTCACCACCAGAAATAGAGGATGTGCCATCCGTAGGTAATCCACTTGCAGTGATTGGAGCCTTGTCCTATCAAAAGAAATTAAAATTTGATCAAGAAGAATACAGTATCCGCTTCAAGTCACTAGTAACGATGATGTCAACATTGAAAGACAAAAAAGATTTATCTGAAGAGCTTCTAAAACTTGATCCTGAGAATCCTGCTTATAAACTTGGATTTAAAGATATTGAAGAAGAGATTAAAACATTTGAACCAGTGATCGAGATCTTTCAAACAAGTAACAATGTCTATATTAAAAAGATGGATGAGATAAATCTTCAACTCGAAAATGACATCAAAAGAGAGATGAGTAAAGCCTTTACTATAGGTGCTATCATAATCTTTTTCCTTTTATTACTCTTTTTCATCAAGTACTTAGTACGTAAGTACATGTCTGACAATGAAAGATTTTATACTATCAATAAAGCAGTAAACATTACTTTTATTCTTATGTCTTTGTTTACACTGCTGCTTGCATATATAGAAAATATCTCTTACCTTGTCACCATTTTAGGATTTGCTTCTGCTGGTATTGCCATTGCGATGAAAGATTGGTTCATGTCACTGATGGGTTGGCTGACTATTATGGTAGGTGGTGCTATCCATGTTGGTGACAGGGTACGCTTTGTCCGTGATGGCGTCGAGTATGTGGGGGATATCGTAGATATTTCCTTGCTTCGTATGACAATGCATGAAGATATTACTTTAACTTCCTATATGGTTAACCATAGAGCAGGGCGTATGGTTTTCATACCCAACAACTTCATATTTACAGATATGATATCTAACTATTCGCATGCCGGTCTGAAAACAGTATGGGACGGTATAGATTTTGTGATTACGTTTGACTCAGATGCGCAAAGAGCGTCTCAGATAGCCAAAGAGATTACCAAAAAATATTCAAAAGGGTACACAGAGATCACAAGAAAACAACTCAATAAACTTAGAAGTAAGTATGGTATGAGAAATACCAATGTTGAACCACGTATCTTTACGCATATTGAGCCTTATGGTTTGAAGATATCGGCTTGGTATCTTACCAACTCTTACGCAACTATGACACTAAGAAGTACTATATCTATTGAGATCATCTCACGTATTCAAGAAGAAGAGAACATTCAACTTGCCTATCCTTCGCAGAGTATCTTTATGGATAAAAATACACAAAATAACAAACAAGACATGCATCAAGATCCTGATGATATGCTTGAAAATAAAGAGTTATAATAATGCAAAAAGTTTATTTTAAAACCTTTGGCTGTCGTACCAACCAGTTTGACACCCAAGTCATGATGTCTAAACTTAAAGACTATGAGCTTACAGAGGATGAACTCAGTTCTGATTTCATTGTCGTAAACTCTTGTACGGTGACTAACGGTGCAGACTCCTCTGTTCGTAACTATATTTCTTCTATGGAACGTAAAAACCCTAATGCAAAAGTCATCCTTGCAGGTTGTGGGTCACACTCCAAGGGAGAAAGCCTTTTTGAAGACAAAAAGGTCTTTGGGGTCATTGGACATTCAGAGAAAGAAAACATCAATGCAGTACTTCAAAATGAAAACCCTTTCTACCAGATAGGTGACCTTGAACACATAGATTCTACTATCGTAGAAGAGTTTGTAGGTAAAAGTAGAGCGTTCATCAAGATACAAGAGGGCTGTGACTTTGCCTGTTCGTACTGTATCATCCCACAAGTACGTGGAGCTGCACGTTCACACAAAGAAGAGACTATCTTGGAACAAATTTCTAAACTAGCCTCAAATGGTTTTGGTGAGTTTATACTGACTGGTACGAATGTAGGTTCTTACGGACGTGACCATGATACCTCTATGGCTAAGCTACTTAAAAAGATGAGTCAAATACGTGGCGTAAGGCGCATTCGTATAGGGAGTTTAGAACCCATACAGATAGATGATGAGTTCATGGAGTTACTCTCTGAACCTTGGATGGCAAAGCAGTTGCATATAGCCTTACAACATACTTCTGACAAAATGCTTCAGATCATGAACAGAAGAAATGACTACAAAACAGACTATGAAATGTTCCATAAGATAGCTGATCGTGGTTATGCTTTAGGTACAGATTACATCTTAGGACACCCAGGAGAAGATGAGGAAGCATGGCGTGAGGCTGTGGCAAGAGTAAAAGAGCTTCCTCTTACACATGTGCATGCTTTTTCTTACTCCAAACGTGACAACACAGCTTCTGCAACGATGAAGCCGGAGATACGAGGTAACATCGCAAAAGATAGACATAGAGAACTTACTGCCATTGTGAAGGCTAAAAACCATGCATTTAGACGTGCCCATGCTTCCAACTTAGAGGTTTTACTTGAAAATGGGAAAGAGGGTGTCTACCAAGGCTTTGACCAATACTTTAATAAAGTAGAAGTAAAAAGTGATGAAGACTTGTCTTCAAACTGGGTACTTTTAAATGATGTGGAGGTCACAGATGCAGGGAATAAAGCCGAACTTTAGTCAAGCCATGCTCAAGGTGAAAAACGTCAAAGTGATCATCGTGTTACTTGTGGTGTTAGTAGCACTACTTACCTTTGCTACCCTTAGAGACATGGATAAGATCATCACCCACACCCAAGCTAACAATCTTTTCACGCAAGGTAACATACAAAAAGTCATCGTAGATGGTGAGTATGTACGTTTGCAAACAGCCAGCGACAGTTACAAAGTATACAAAGAAGCCATCAACCAAAATGCTTTTTTTACCAAATACCCTGTAGAGGTAAAAGAAGATAATAGCTATCTTTACGATATCTTTTCTCTGCTTATTATACTTGCTGCTTTTGCCTTCCTTTATAAGCTCATCAAAGAGAACAAACTCCAACAACTTAAGCAGATACGGGCTTCCAACAAAGCAAATGATACTACATCAGGGGATGAATCCGTCGAAGCATTGACTTCTAGCGTTACCTTTGCAGATGTGGCAGGTATAAAAGATGTGAAAGAGGAGCTTGAGGAGATCATCGATTTTCTTAGAGAACCTCAAAAGTATCGTGATCTTGACATCCGTTTGCCTAAAGGTGTCTTACTCATGGGACCTCCTGGTGTGGGTAAAACGCTCATTTCTAAAGCGGTTGCAGGCGAAGCAGGTGTGCCTTTCTTCTATCAAAGTGGTGCTTCTTTTGTGCATATCTATGTAGGTATGGGAGCAAAGAGAGTGAGTGAACTCTTCAAAAAAGCCAAAAAAATGGCTCCAAGTATCATCTTCATAGATGAGATAGACGCGGTAGGTAAAAGCCGTGGAGAGTTTAGAAATGATGAAAGAGAAGCTACACTTAACCAACTGCTTACCGAAATGGATGGCTTTGAAGAGAGTTCAGGCGTCATTGTTATAGGGGCAACAAACAAGATAGACGTACTGGATGAAGCTTTACTTAGAGCAGGACGTTTTGATAGACGTATACATATCTCTCTACCAGACCTTGAAGATAGGGTCAAAACGCTAGAGCTTTACTTGGCACACAAACCAAACGAGGTTGACATCAATGAAGTAGCACGTATGACTGTAGGGTTTAACTCTGCTGCACTTGACACACTCACCAATGAAGCTGCTATCTTTGCCATGAGGGAAGGACGAAGTATCGTTGAAACCTCTGACTTTGAAGCAGTGAAAGAAAAAGTACTTTTAGGCAAACGAAAGATACTCTCTTTCACAGAAAAGGAACGAGAGATACAGGCAGTTTACCAAAGTGCAAAAGCGGTCATCGCTACATGGTTAGACATAGAGTTTGAGAAGATTGGCATTGTGACTACAAGACTTACATCTCTAGAACATGAGATACTCTCACGTTCAAAACTTATCAACAAAATCAAACTCTATCTTGCTGGAAGCATTGCAACCAAACTTCACTACAATGAGCAGTTCAGCAACGCTTCTGCTGACATAAAGTTAGCCAAAGAGCTTGTGCAAAAAGTCATTTATGAATATGCCATGAGTGAAAACTTCATAGTGACACCACTCCAAGAGGAAGAACTTTTACGAGAGTCTGTGTCTGAAGTGACTGCACTTTTAAAAACCCTTCAAAAAGCACTAACTGAAGTTTCAAATTATCTTTTAACCCATGAGAACATTACACATGAAGAGTGTAAAGAGATCTTACGTGATATATTTTAATGGCTTTTCACTAAAAGGTGAAGAGAATTTATGTGCTGAATATTTAGCACAGAGTGATCTTAGTGTGGCAGGTTTCAGCTATGGCGCTCAACAGGCATTTGAGTATGTTTACAATTCCCAAGAAAGAATAGACAGACTTATCTTGCTCTCTCCAGCAATTTTTCAAACACAAAAAACATCTTTTGTACGTACACAGATGCGCTACTTTCAAAATGGACAAGAGAGTTATGTAGCCCAGTTCTTACAAAATGTTTCTCACCCAAGTAGTTTTGACCTCACGGAGTACTTAAAAACAGGAACAGCAGAAGAACTTGAGGCTTTACTTACATACAAATGGGATACAGTTAAGATACAAGAAGTGTTAGATAGAGGCACAGTGATAGAAGTGTTTTTAGGTGCTGAAGATAAAATCATCGATGCTGACTCAGCATTTTCTTTTTTCTCTGAACTTGCTACGACGTATTTTGTGAAGGGAGTGGGGCATTTATTGAAATGATCATCCCTTCTTCATCTCCCCGATCATCTTCTGTAAAACCAATATCTCATTTTTAAGTTCTTGTAATTCTCCACTTGTGTGAACTTCACTTTGTTTGACCATACTTGATGTACTATCGATGATATGTTCCTCTTCTGTTTGGCTGAGTTGGCTCATGGCATCTACCACGATGGCTACTATAAGGTTAACCATGATGAATGTTGCCACAAAGATAAATATGATGAAGAATATCCATGATAATGGGTAAACTTCCATTACAGGGCGTACGATACCCATGGACCATGATTCAAGTGTCATAATTTGGAAGAGGGTGTAAAAAGACTCTCCCAAAGTACCGAACCACTGAGGGAATTGATCGCCATAGAGTTGTGTAGCCATGATGGCAAAAACATAGAAAAAAAGTACTAAGATAGCTGCGATGGAAAGCATACCAGGTATAACGCTGGCTAGGGCAGTAACTACTTTGCGCATCTGAGGTATGACTGTGATGAGCCTAAAGAGTCTGAGTACACGAAGTACTCTAAGTATCTCCAGTCCTTCGCCTGCAGGGATGACTGAAATTGAGACGATGGCAAAGTCAAAAAGACTCCATGGGTCTTTGAAGAATGAGACTCTATAGACAAAGATTCGAAGTGCTATCTCTATGACAAAGATGGTGATGACAATGGCATTGAAGGCATCTATAAATACGCCATACTCAGCCATAAAGCTCTTGGAAGTTTCTAGTCCCATTGTGATACCATTTAAAACGATGACGGTAACAATAAAGTTCTGGAAACTATGGCTGTCTACTAAATGTTTGATTTTACTGTACATAGTTTTTCCTAGGTAAAAATTTTTCGTCATTTTATGGCATGCTTGATTAAGTTGAGCTTTTTATGTAAGATTTCATGCAATAATAGTAAAATACCCCTATCTAAGCAAAAAAGGCAAAGTATGACCAACATAGTCATCACAGGATGTAGTACAGGTATAGGATTGGAGACTGCAAAGTATCTTAAAGATAAGTTTGTAAAAGTATATCCTACTGCGCGTACTGCCAAAGATGTAGTGATGCTTAAAGCCTTGGGATTTGAACATGCTATGCAACTTGATGTGACAAAAGCACAAGAGATCACCGATGTCATAAACGCTGTCTTAGAAGATGATGGGAAAATAGACGTATGGTTTAACAACGCAGGTTTTGGACAGCCAGGTGCCATAGAAGATGTGAAAACAAATATACTCAAGGAACAGTTTGAGACCAATGTTTTTGGCTTGCATGAGTGTACCAGACAGGTTATACCTGTTATGCGTAAACAAGGTCAGGGCAAGATCATACAGCACTCTTCAGTCTTAGGGATTATCTCACTGTTTGGAAGAGGGGCTTACAATGCCAGTAAGTACGCTATAGAAGGACTTACCGACACACTGCGTTTGGAACTTAAAGGTACAAACATATATGCTGTACTTTTAAACACTGGACCTATCAGTAGCCATTTTCGCCAAACGGCGATCAAAAAACTCGAAGAAAACATAGATATGGAACACTCCGTCTTTAAAAATAGATATAAAAAAGATTTAGTAGGGACACACAGAAAAGTGCCATTTAATGAAGAGGCAGTCAGTGTGGCACAGGTTGTACATAAGATCATCTTAACAGACAGACCCAACCCTCGCTACTACATCACTAAAGCTACGTATCTTTTAGGATATGTAAAAAGAATAGTGAGTAGCAGTATCCTCGACAAGATCCTATTTAAAATAGGCTAATCATGTACTTTTGGAAAATAAAATTACTAAAAGACGACATTAGAAATGATGTTGTGACTGAGAGTGATAATCTAAAATATCTTTTGTCTTACAGTGGACTAACAGTACTGCTACTACTACTTGCGGTTGTTTCTCTCTATAACACGTGGGGTGTGGGGATGGTAGTAGTGCAGATACTGGTTGTCATAGTTGGGACATACTATTCTTTTCATACAAATGGTGCTAGGCAGGGTAAAGATTTTGCAAAACGTTTTTTCTCTGTAGGGTGGATATTTCTTGTGCGATCACTTTTTTTCATGTTCATAGGTATGCTCAACCTTGTTTTTATGACCTACCTCTTTAGTATAGAGGAAATGCTTACGGAACAAAATACGATGATCATCGCACTTTTATTTGAACTTTTACTCTATTGGCGTATTGGTAGACATATAGCAAGTTTAAGTGACCTTGCTATTGATGTCTAGATGTAGTATTACGTCCTGCGGCTTTTGAGACGTACATTGCATTATCCGCATTGCCGATGGCATTTTCTAAATAGTGTTCATCATTGATCACTGCTACACCTATACTTAATGTCACGCTGATTACCGCATGTTCCTCATACCTTATGTCCAAAGATTCAATGGTTTTTCTAAGTTTTTCTGCTATGTTATAAGCCTCATCTGGTGTGACCTCTGAAAGAAAGACAAAAAACTCTTCTCCGCCCCATCTTACAACAATGTCATCTTCTCTTACACTGTTTTGAATGTTTTTTGCAACTTCCTGAATAGTAAAGTCTCCTGCATAATGTCCATATAGATCATTTACTTTTTTGAAGTTATCTATGTCACACATCAAGATAGCACCATGATTTTCACGCATTTTTTCTATGTTTTTATGATATCCACGTCTATTGTAAAGAGAGGTAAGCTGATCACGTGTAGAAGCATCTTCAAGTTCTTCACCTAGTTTTTCCATATGATTAAATGATTTTTCATTTGAGTATTCGTAGACAGAAGATAAAAAGGTAATAAGCAAAAGTGTAAGTATGATACGGACTTTAAACTCCTCACTATAGTTAGCAGTAAGTAAAGCATTATCTGGATAAAAAAAAATGATAGAGATAATAAGTAAAAACAACCCCGTTACAATAAGACCTTTTTTAAAACCATGTAAAAACAATGCCATAGCAGGAAGAGAGTAAGCCCAAAGTGGCCCAGTGTTGGACGCACCACCACTGTACACCAAATAAACCATTAACACGAAAAAGAAATATAAGATAACATAAGAGGATACATAATGATTATCTGTTTTCATTATATAGATGAAGTTAAGCACTAGAATTAATGCTCCAGAGAGAAGAAAAACGCTCAATACAATACTTGAATTTGATAAGTTGATCAAGCCCAGTATAAATGTAAATGTAAAACCAATAATACTAAACATATAAATCAAGTATAACCTAAGTGCATCTTTACTTCTTCTCCCAGTACAAAATCCACCTTGTAGATATTCGATCATGGACTTAATAGTCTTTGGCATCTGGTTGTCCTAGTAAAAAAAGTTAAAAGTTCAGTGAAAGAGGCGTAACCTGGCAATCTCTCTGGAGACCCATGGTTTTCCGTCCTTACCTCACGATAAGTTTGGCTATATATCAATAGCATATAATTGATAGTATTATTAGTACTCTATTCTAACATACATCTATAATAATCAGCTGATAACTATGTCTAAGTAGTTCTAATCTATAGTTTCTCAGATAACGAATGACAATAGTTTATGGATAAAAGGCAGATGTTTTTGTTTTGATCTTGGTATCTATGACTCGTAATGATTATAAGCATGAATATTATAGTAAACGTATAATTTCAAAGTATTAAATTAATACTTTGAAGTTCTGTTTCTACCAGTTTCCTTAGCCAAGTACTGCACTATCAGCATCTTTAATTGTTTGCTCTAAAGTACTATTTTCATTGATGGACGAATGGACTATACTAATGGTCACTCTTATCGGTTTATCATCATTATTATGTATGACCACATTTTCTATAGTTCTTCTATTCTTTTCAGTAACATTATATGCATTATCTATGATAAATGAAAGTATGATCCGTATTTTATAAGCTGTGGTATATTCTGCTTCTAAAAGCATATTTACAGGATAGAACATTAATAGACTGATAATACATAAAAAGATAAAAATATCTATGAGTCCCCTTCTAAACCCATGCAAGAATAGTGCTACAGGAGCAAGAGTATATATCCATAATGCTCCTGTATCATCGATGCCTCATGAATAAATAAGATAGACCATCAGTGAAAAATAGAGATAGAGTATCACTAGGGAAGCTATTTTGATGTTGTTCGTGACCTTTAGATAGTAAAGATTTATGAGAATCAGTGGTGACCCCATGAGTAAAAAATTGGTTAAAAATACATTTATATTTTCGCCAAAGAAGTGATATAAAACCAAGAATACTGAACATATATATCAAATATATTTTGAGCGAGTCATAAGCAGTGTCATTCTCACAGAAGTCACCTTTAATAAGATTACGTATAAATTGAGCTATAGTTAACAAGGTTTCTCCTATTCAATTAGTAATGTCTTGTAATATTATATCCATAATATGGACATTACAATATTTATTTATCATAGTATTAATATATTATAAAAACAATATATGTTTATGATTTGTTAGAGTATAGCTTTCTAAGCACATCTAAGCTATAGTTTCTAAAATTAATAATAGGGTCAATGATAATGGATAAAATCAAAATAGGTGTTATCACCACAAGCGACAGGGCATCACAGGGTATCTATGAGGACATCTCAGGTGTAGCCATCATGGACACCATGAAAGAGTATTTACTGAATGAGTGTGAGTACGAATATAGATGTATTCCTGATGAACAAAGCCTTATAGAGACAACACTCATACAACTTTCACGTGATGAGAACTGTGACATCATCGTCACTACAGGTGGAACAGGCCCTGCAATGAGAGATGTGACCACTGAAGCCACTGAAAATGTCTGTCAAAAACTTCTTCCAGGTTTTGGCGAGCAGATGAGGGCAGTGAGTTTACAATATGTACCTACAGCCATACTCTCACGTCAAACTGCGGGCATCTGTAACGGGGCTCTTGTTATTAATCTACCTGGAAAACCGAAGTCTATCCGTGAATGTTTAGATGCAGTTTTTCCTGCTGTACCTTACTGTGTAGACCTTATAGGTGGTAGTTTTATGGAAGCCAATGAAGAAGTGATAAAAATCTTTAGACCAAAGTCAAAGTAACGTATATACGGAGTATACTATTTAATATGAATATAGCTTTTATCGAAGAAAAACTAAACGAGATTATCAAAGAACTAGAAAAAGAAGTGATGGAAGTCTTAATGGATGAGAGTTTAGACAAGAAGCAAACAAACCTTCATATGAAGCCACTTACCTCCACAAAGAAGATACTGACTAACGCATTAGATAGTATCAAGATGGTAGATAAACTAGGGCGTGAAGAGTTAGGAAAGTGATATGCAAAATATTTTTATTTTAGTGCTTTTTATAGTAACTATTGCATCATTTTTTTGGGGTATTTATAAAACAAGTAAAACACAAAAAAAGGTGTACTTGTGGTATGCACTTCCTTTCATGCTACTCATTTTAGGAATGTTTTTTATTTAGTTGTTCTGGTTGTGGTCATTCCTGTACCCAACCATGCCTGTATGCCACCTCTATACCACTTGAGGTTTTCAGCAGGATAGCCCATTTCAAGTAACGCATATATCATGTCAGGTGACTGTGAACACCATGAGCCATTACAAAATAAAATTAACGTCTTTGCTTTTGAAAAATCATATTGGTTATCTTTATGTATGGTCACACCAAAAAACTTCAATGCCTCTTCAAACTCAAACTCAAATTCTTTTGGACGTTTAAAATAGACAAAAGGTACATTGCTGGCACTAGGGATAGTAAGCTGAGTATACCATTCTTCGGTACGACTATCTATGAGAAGTATTTCTTTGTTGTGTTGCATATCTTTGATGAAAGCAAGTACTTCAAGTTCCCCATATGTTTCTACGTCTGGGTCTAATGAGATGGCTAAAAGCTTTCCTTTGGTGTGGACATACGTTGATTTACAGACATCAGGGACACTTTTATGTGCAAAATGTCCACTCCATAGTGTGTCATGCGTGATAGGTACTTTTTTACACGCTTTAGGTATGTGTCGTTTGATTAAAAAGGTTTTTTGTTTTTTGTCTGCTGTGGTGGCATTGACTTCTACGCCAATGTACTCAAACTCTTCATCTGCCATCACTAGAGAGATACATACAAAAAATAGTAGTAAGTATCTTTTATACATTTATACATCCTTTTTAGTACTTTTTTGTATTTTAACATAAAGTTTGGAGATATAAATGGTACTTGCTATTGTCACTTACAAGAACAAATGTTATTGAGTAAATATGTATAGTGATAGTATAACTTTTAGCATAGAAGCACATCAGCTCTTCAAACATACGCATTATAAACTTTAGAAGATTTCATTCATCACTCAACTATCAAAAACCGATGAATGTTTATCTTGATTATTTAAAAAATGTAGGATAAAATACTGGTTACATGGTAGAAATAAATCGAGCTATGTTGTTGTCTTGATTTTTAGGCGCATTATAAGTACTTCATTCCCATTTATAAAAGACAATAACCCTAAAGGCAAAGTAACTAATATACCGATAACACCAAATAGTTTAATGATAAAAATTTTTCTTAAACATTCAGGTTTTTCATCTGATAAGTTCACGGATGTTTTTGATTTGTTGACACATGCTGCATAGTCCATATCTTTCTCCCTAAGAAATATGATAGTAGTATATACAAAAAATATTAAAGAAATGTCACAAAAATGTCATATTAGCTCTTTTGATCAGATTATAATATTTGAATATTTATCACTAAAAATATGGCTTAATACCCTCCCAAAGAAAGTTTGGAAGGGGTTGGGTAATATGTCATTTACAAAAACAAATGTAAATGAGAGTAGCCTATACTCTTATATATTTGTCGCAACCTTATAAGTAGGGTCATCTTCTTCATAGGTACAAAATGGACCAGCAGAATGTAATGTTTTCTTACAATCCTCAGAGAGATGTCTGAGCGTAAGTTTTTTACCTGCTTGTTTATATTTCTCAGTGATACCATCGATCGCTTCAGATCCTGATGAGTCCATGACCCTTGCATTTTTAAAGTCAATAACAACTTCATCAGGGTCATCGTCAACACTAAACTGTTCGTTAAATGATGTCACAGAACCAAAAAACAGTGGACCATCAAGTTCATAGACTTTTTTACCATTTTCTTCTTTAGTACGTGCCATGATCTTTGCATGGTTCCATGCAAATACAAGTGCAGATATAATGATACCTGCGATGACTGCCACAGCTAAGTCTTCTAGTACCGTAATGATAGTCACGACGATGAGTACAAAAGCATCCGATCTAGGCATGTGTTTTAGACGCTTCACTGATGAGAACTCAAAAGTACCGATGCTCACCATGAACATGATACCTACAAGTACTGCCACAGGGATAGCTGCGATCACACCTGAAAAACTCACCACAAGTATGATGAGTAATACAGCTGCTGTAAAGGAAGATAAACGTCCAAGACCACCAGAGGTGAAGTTGATGACAGATTGACCTATCATCGCACACCCTGCCATACCACCAAAGAGTCCTGAAGTAGTGTTACCCACACCAAGAGCGACACACTCTTTGTTTCCTGAACCACGTTCTCCACCCATTTCATCAAGTACTGAAAGTGTAAGTAGTGACTCTATGAGCCCGACTAGAGCCACGATGAGTGCCACAGGTAAGATAACAAGCATAGACTCCCATGTGAAGAGTGAGGCATAAGGCATGACAAAAGAGGGCATAGAGACGTTAGATAAGTCTGCTAGATCACCAACCGTTTTAGTCGCGATATCTCCAAAGTACACCACAAGTGTGACAACGACGATGGCCACAAGTCCTGCAGGCACTGCTTTAGAGACTCTAGGTAAAAACTGCATCGTTGCCATGGTTACAATGATAATAACGTACATGATGTAGTTTTCTGTGAAACTCGCTTTTACGATGTCAATCCAAGAGCTGTACTGCTCAACATTCGCAGGTGCAAGGAAGGTGAGTTGTGCCAAAGCAATGACGATGGCCAGTCCATTTACAAATCCAAAAAGTGCAGGCTGAGGCACAAGACGGATAAACTTACCCATCTTAAATACCCCAATGACTATCTGTATGAGACCCGCGAGGATGGAGGTAAGTAAAATGTAGTGTAGCACCATCATAGAGAGTGCTTGAGCATCTAAGTCCGGGTATATACTCTTC
>Ga0209633_10002476_pt1 | contig 17789 bp, 14 predicted proteins | sample Cruoilmetagenom1_FD_187290 | JGI IMG/M metagenome (GOLD analysis project Ga0209633, IMG submission 187290) | Oil polluted marine microbial communities from Coal Oil Point, Santa Barbara, California, USA - Sample 1 (SPAdes) (version 2) | ecosystem: Environmental > Aquatic > Marine > Oil seeps ... | reverse complement strand
CTGAAAAGGTTTGATGGGTGAAACTAATAAAATCTCCATTGTACCAATTTCTTTTTCGCGTGTGATAGAAATAGAGGTCATCATGGCAGACACTAACATTAAAATGATAGTCATCACACCAGGGACGAACATAAAAACACTTTTTAATTCGGGATTATATAACATACGGGTTTCCGCCTTAATTTGATACGGCATTTGTATGGTTTTATTTAAACCAGCTTGATGTTTTTGTAGAATTGCTCCGATATAATTGTTTATTGTTGTGGCAGTATTTGGTTCCGAAGCATCTGTAATGACTTGAATATTGGCAATACTTTCAGTAGTTAATTTTTTAGCAAAATCTGCTTCAAAAATTAAAACAGCTTTAACTTTTCCTTGTTTAAAAACCGTTTCTACATCCGATGCATCATAAATCATTTTTTCAACTTCAAAATACTTAGATGCTGCTATGTTTTGAATGATTTTTTGACTCTCAATATCATTAGCCTTATCATAGATGGCTACTTTAACGTTGTTAATCTCATTAGTCACCGCAAAACCAAATAAGAATTTGCGCAATGGGCATCCCAAAGAGAATAAACAACGAACGCCTATCTCTAAAGATGTGGTAAAATTCTTTTTTTATAAATCCTATAAATCGTTTCATTTTTTTTTTAGTTATAAAGTTTATAAAGTTGAAAGTTTATAAAGTAATAAGCTTGTACAATTTCTTTTTTGCAAATAACTTTATACTTTTACCTTTCAACTTTTAACTATATTTATCCTCGTGCCAATTTTAAAAACACCTCATTCATGGAGTTGACATTAAATTGTTTTCTTAAGTTCTCGGGAGTGTCTAAAGCTTCTATTTTACCTTCAACCATAATAGAAACTCGATCACAATATTCTGCTTCATCCATATAATGTGTGGTTACAAAAATGGTGGTGCCGAGATTTGCTTGTTTATATATCATCTCCCAAAACTGTCGTCTTGTAATGGGGTCAACGCCACCCGTTGGTTCATCGAGAAACACAACTTTTGGTTCGTGAATTAAGGAAACTGAAAAAGCGAGCTTTTGTTTCCAGCCTAATGGTAATGACCCAACTAAGTTATCGGCAATTTCTTCAATACCTAATTCCGTAATAAATTCATCTGTTTTTTTCTTAATTTGTTTTTTTGATAAGCCATAAATCCCACCATAAAACCGTGCGTTTTCTCGAACTGTTAAGTCATCATACAGAGCAAATTTTTGACTCATATAGCCAATATTTTTTTTGATTTGTTCGGTGTCCTTATATACATCAAATCCAGCCACTTTTGCTTCTCCTGATGTAGGTTTCGAAATACCGATAAGCATTTTCATCGCGGTTGTTTTTCCAGCGCCATTAGCACCAAGAAAACCAAATATCTCTCCTTTATCTACTGTAAAAGAAATGGTATTTACAGCAGTAAAGTCACCAAATTTTTTGGTGAGATTTTGTACGGATATGGATTTGTTATTGTTCATTATTTAATGAGATAATTTGATAATTAGCTAATTTGAAAATGCTTAATAACGTATTAATTATTGCGTTTTGATGAACTAATTATTTTATTTACAATTTTTACTATTTCAAGCAACTGTTCTTTTAGGTTATTTGTTGGTGGATAATTATCTGATAAATGGCATAATTCTAGCCAATACTCTGTTTCATCCATTTCTTTAGCTGCAATTTTAAATTTATGGATAAAATCTTTTTTACTTTCTGCATTTTGCGCTTCTCTAATGTTTGCACCTATTGAAGTTCCCGATTTTAGCAATTGTCTAGCAATAACATATTTCCGTTTCTCATCTAGAGTCTCACAATATTTTATAATTTCTAAAGCAAAATTTAATGTCTTTATTACAATAATATTTTCTTTTTGTTTCATTTTTTTTAATTTTTTAATTATCTAATTTTCAAATTAACACATTAACTTGATAATTCCATAAAAGTATCTTCAATACTTGGCTCTGTGAGTGCTATTGTAATATTGGTATGCTTCTTTTCTTCTAGATAATTTTGTAAATCTATCGGGTTAAAATCTTTATCACTATCGGCATAATGTACCCATTCCCCAAAAGGGAAAACAGAGTGCATTGATTCATATAATTTTAAATCTTGAATAAGTTGATAAGTGTTATCCGAACTTACATTATAGAGCTTTTTCGGAAACCTTTTTGAAATATTTTCTGGTGTATCAACTTCTAATATTTTTCCGTCTTGGATTAAAGCAATGCGGTCACAAAGCGCTGCTTCGTCCATATAAGGTGTCGATACCAAAATGGTAATTCCCTTTTCTTGTAATCGTTTGAGCATGTGCCAAAATTCTTTACGTGAAACAGGATCCACTCCTGTTGTAGGTTCGTCTAAAAACAGGACTTTTGGTTTATGAATTAAAGCGCAAGACAAGGCTAATTTTTGCTTCATTCCACCTGATAATGTACCAGTTCGACGCTTTTTAAAAGGCTCAATTTGCACATAGATATCTTTGATGAGTTCGTAGTTTTCTTCAATAGTTGTCCCGAATATTGTAGCAAAAAATTCAAGGTTTTCTTCAACGCTCAAATCCTGATACAAAGAAAATCGACCTGGCATATAACCCACGTGATTTCTAATATCTATATAGTCTTTAACGACATCTTTCCCATCAACCGTCGCTTCGCCAGAATCGGCTAAAAGTAAGGTGGTTAGGATGCGAAACAAGGTTGTTTTTCCTGCGCCATCTGGTCCAATCAATCCAAAGATTTCTCCTTCTTTAACTTCAAAAGAAATATCTTGTACTGCTTGTACTTCACCGTATGATTTTGATATGTTTTTTACTGATATACTCATTTTTTACCGCTAAGACGCAAAGGCGCAAAAAGTTAGTTTTATTACAATAATTCTGAATTCTACATTCTGAATTCTTAATTGGTAAGCCACATTTCTCCCGGCATTCCTATTTTGAGTGAGCCGTCGTTTATAACACTTACTTTGATTGCATACACTAAGTTTACACGTTCTTCTTTAGTTTGAATAATTTTAGGCGTAAATTCTGCTTGAGAAGCAATCCAACTCACGTTACCTTTATAGTTTTTCATGCCATCTGGTGCATCAATTTTTAGGTTCACTTCTTGCCCTATTTTTAGATTCGCCATTTGTGGTTCACTGACATATCCTTTAAAAAGCATTTTTGACATATCGGCAATTTTGTATAACGGACGTCCAAAGCCTGTGATCTCGTTAGGTTCGACATATTTAACTAATACGGTTCCATCAATAGGGTTTATTACTTTGCTTTTGCTAATTTGATGTTCGATTTCTTTAATTTGTGCATCCAATTTTTTAGCTTCATTGACCACTCCAGCGTTTTGCACTTCAATACTTCTAATCTGTCTGTCAATGACTGAAATTTGTCCATTGACATCGTCTAGTTGTTTTTGTGTTCCTACTTTATCTGCTATCAAGTTTTCAACTCGTGTCTTGTTGATTTTTGCCGTTGCCTTTTGTGCATTTAAAACATTTATTTGTGATAATACTCCTTTTGATTTTGTGTAAATCACACTTTTAGCGACTTCTAATTGCTCTTTTTTTAATTGTAAAGCTATGGTGTCTATTTGTGCTATTGTTTTTCCTTTTGAAATACTTTCACCTTCTTTTAGGTCTAAGTGAATTATTTTGCCATTACTTTCTGACGAAATAGTTATTTCAGTTGCTTCAAAATTGCCATAAGCATCCGCTTTTTGGATGTCATCACTACAAGATGTTGCTACGAATAGGCTGATTAATAATATTGCTAGTTTTTTCATTATTGTAAGTTTGTAAAGTTCTTAAAGTATAAAGTTCAAAGTTTTTAATGTTATTATTTGATTAGTTAGTCTATCGTCTATCAGTCTAACATCTATTAGTCTAATTAAACATGGTTACTTGATAATTCGCTTTTGCCAAAGCAAGTTCAATTTTGTGTTCTTTTTGATTGATTTCCGCAGTGAGTAGTTTGTTGATTTCTGCTGTATAGTCGGCTGTGGTTATAATATCGTGTTTCAATTGTTTGCTGGCTGTGGCAACTATTTTTTTGTGTAAAGTGATTAGTTCATCATCTATTTTTAAAAGGCTTTGATATTTCTCAATTTCAGCTACATATGCATTGGCAGTAATAGTTTGCAGCCATTCAAAAACATCTTGTTGATTGTCAATAATATCTTTATTTATGGCTAAAGCCTGACATTGTTTTTTGTTGGCATTCCAATCAAATACATTCCATTGCAATTTTGCGCCGACGATGTAAAACTCTTGTGTAGCATTATCCAATATATTCAACCCAGGGTTACCAACGCCGCCAGTTCCAAAAGCAGAAATTTTAGGATAATTTTTTTTGCTCAACAAGTTGGCATTTTGTGAAATCACTTCTTTTTGTAAATCAAACAAAGCAATCTCAGGACGTTTATTCTGATGTTCACTCATAAAAATTTCAGGAACATTCAATTGTGTGGTTTTCGAAATATTTTGACCAATTACTAAGCCCAATTTATCAACTAATTGTTGGCGTGTTGCATTAATTTCTGTTGTTTTTTGTTGTAACTCCAATACTTTAACCTGTAAAGACTCTGTTGCATTTTCTGGAGCTACGCCATGTTTAATACGACTTTCAATTTCGCTAATTTTATCTTGTAGTTGTTCAATATTTTTTTGCAAGACTGTTTTAGTTTGATCGATGAGTAAAACCGAAAAATATAGTTGGTTGATTTGACTTTTGATTTGATGAAACTGCACATCGATTTCTTGCTGTTTAGCATTTGAGGTCGCTTCATTGATATTCTTTTGTAAATCTATAAGTCCGCCGTTATAAATAAGTTGACTTGCAGTTAGCGTAGCCTTCCATTGTTCTTGGCTAAGTGATTCAATATCCATATTAGGGATGCTAATGGGTAAACTCACCACATCAGATTGATAAGTAGCCTGCGCGCCTAAATCAAACTTCGGTAATTTTTGAGTGGCTAAAACTTCTTGTTCTAACGCAAGTTGCGTGTCTAACAATTCTTTTTTAGCTTGTTGTGGATAATTTTTTTCGGCTGCTTTATAACAATCGTTTAAAGATAAAGACTCTTGTGCTTGTATGGTGATTGTCGCAAACAAAATTGCCAGTAAAAAATTTATTTTATAAAACATATTAGTTTGTTTTTATTGAATTAATGACAAAATCAGCTACATGCGTTTTTCGTTCTTCTAAAAGTATCTGATACTCTTTTTCGTCTTTTTGTAAAACCGACTTTAAAATAGGTTTTGCCACAAAAGGGAAAATACTCATAGCAACAACATTCATAATTAAATGTTCGGGTTCGATGGGACGAATTTCTCCTTTTTTAACCATCTCGTTCACTTGTATTTTCATTTTGTTAAAACTATCTCCGAACTTTTTCACAAAAACATCTTCAAGAATGTGTGGATTCCTATTTAGTTCGTGTATAATGAATGTTGGGATATAAGAATGCTTACTGATCAGACTGATATAACTATTGGTAAAATGTCTAATTTTATCAAATAGTGGTTCATCTTTTTCCATTATCTCTGTCAACTTGGGAGCCATTATAGAAATAGCCGTCTTAAAAACCGCTTCAAACAATTTTTGTTTGCTTCTATAATAATAATGAAGCATGGCTTTGTTAATATTTGCCTTATCAGCAATTTCTTGCATACGCGCACCGTCCATGCCTTTAGATTGAAAGACTTCTGTAGCAGCATTTAAAATTTTATGTTCTGTATCTTTATGTGACATTTAACTAAATAATTTAACCGTTCTGTTTAACTATATTGTTTAACCATTTGGTTAACAAAAGTATGATGGTATTTATTATTAACCTAATAATTATAGTGAAAAAACACAAAACCAACATATAACGTTGATTAACAATTAAATACAATATATTTAAAATGTAATTATTTTTCTTATTTTTGTCCAAACTCTAAATTTAGACACCTAAGGAAATGATTAAGAACCAGCTTAGCGTCTTTGCGCCTTTGCGAGAAACCATATAACAAATGAAAATTATAAAACCACTCTTATTGCTCACTGTTTTTGCTATCGGTGTTTTTATCTATCTAGAATTTCCAAGATTAAATATTATTTCAGGTTATGGTGCAAAAAATATGTGTTCGTGTTTATTTGAAGCAGGTCGTTCTCAAGAACTAACAGAACAAACTGATAATAATTTTGCTCCGATTGATATCGCTAAATATGAGGTAGATACTATTAATCAAAAAGTTACTGCTTCTGTTTTTGGTTTGATGAAGCGTACCGCAGTGTATCATGAGGATTTAGGTTGCCAATTAGTACAAAAAGGAAACCAACAATCAGATATAACGTATTTTCCTGTGCCACATAATTGTCCCGATGAAGCGCCTTATCCTTATGGAAATGAAGAGCAAAAAGACAGTGTTTTCTCTAACATTAATTATACTAAATTACAAGATGTCGTTTCTAATGCATTTGACACTGAAGGAGTTGATAGCTTAAAAACACGTTCTTTATTAGTCCTTTATAAAGATCAAATCATCGCTGAAAAGTATGCACAAGATTTTAATAAAAAGTCTGTTATATTGGGATGGTCCATGACTAAAAGTGTCATGGCTACTATATTTGGTGTATTAGAAAAACAAGGTAAAATAGATATTAATGCAACGCATTTATTTCCCGAATGGAATAATGATGAAAGAGCAAATATTACGCTTAACGGCTTATTACAAATGAGTAGTGGCTTAGAATGGGATGAGAATTATGATGAAATCAGCGATGTTACACAAATGTTGTTTTTAGACAAAGATATGTCGCAAATGCAATTGCATAAACCTTTAGAATTCGAAATCAATAAGCATTTTAACTATTCTTCAGGAACCACAAACTTGTTATCTAGTTATTTAAGAAAACAATTTGAAACCCATGAAGCTTATTTAGATTTTCCTGTAAAGCAATTGTATGATAAATTGGGTATGTCATCGATGATGATAGAAACCGATTTGTCAGGAAATTATGTGGGTTCTTCCTATGGATGGGCAACCACACGCGATTGGGGTAAATTAGGTTTGTTGTACCTACATAATGGTAATTGGAATGGCGAACAAATTATCAATGAATCGTGGGTTGATTATGTACGTACACCTTGTGCTAATTCAGATAAAATTTATGGCGCTCAGTTTTGGCTGAATGCTGGAGGCAGACGACCCGATGTACCACTCGACATGTATGCCATGGAAGGTTATCAAGGTCAGATGGTTTTTATTATCCCATCTAAAGATCTAGTTGTCGTTAGAATGGGATTAACCGAAGAACCTGTTATTGATTTTAATACAATGCTAAAGGAGCTAATTGCAGCCGTTCACTAGATATTAATTCCTAATTCTACGCCTAGTTTTTGAGAAATTATTTTAGTTATTAATGTTTTTAAAACTGGAATTCTAATCTTATCTACGACTTCATTCGTAAACGCATATAACAATAATGCTTTGGCTTCTTTTTCTGGAATACCTCTTTGACGCATATAAAATAAAGCATCCTGATCTAATTGTCCAATGGTACAGCCATGTGAACAAGCCACATCATCCGCAAAAATCTCTAATTGAGGTTTGCTGTTTATGGTAGCATCATCCGTTAACAATATATTGTCATTTTGTTGATAGGCATCGGTTTTTTGTGCTATTTGATCTACCAATACTTTTCCATTAAAAACACCTGTCGATTTCCCGTCGAAAATACCTTTGTATAATTCATGGCTTTCACAATTGGGTTGTTGGTGATACACATTGGTTTGATTATCAACATGTTGGTCGTTATCCAACATCGTAATTCCATTTAAAATAGAGTTTATTCGTTCGCCTTTTTGATAAAAACTTAAGGTATTTCGGGTCATATCTCCTCCAAATGAAAAAGTACTTACAGAAACCACACTCTGTTCTTTTTGTTCAACAAAAGTGCTATCAATCAATGATGCATTTTGTTGGTCATTTTGAATTTTATAATAATCAATATGGGCTCTTTTATTAGCAAATATTTCGGTTACGGTGTTGTTTAGAACATTTTTATTGGATAAACTTTGATGACGCTCTACAATTTGCACTTGCGAATTTTCATCGACAATAATGAGGTTTCGCGGTTGCAATAAAACATCTTTTTCGTTATCGGTCGTGAAATAGACAATTTGTATGGGTTTTTGTAAAACGGTGTTTTTGGGGATATGAATATAAGCACCTTCACTTGCAAAAGCAGTGTTTAGTGCCGTTAATCCATCTGATTTTGAAGCTGCTTTATTGAAAAAGTGCTCCCGCATAATTTTATATTTTGGCTTGTTGATGGCTGATGAAAGCAAACAAATATCCATTCCATCATGGGTCGTTTCTGATAAAAACGAGTCGTAAACTCCATCGACAAATACAATTTTGTAACTATCAATACCTTTTAAAAAATAGGTGTCGACTTCTGCGAGTTGAATCTCGTGTTTGGGCAGTTGTGGAAACAAACTATAGTCATTTTTTAGCAGCTTTTTTAAAGATGTATATTTCCAATCTTCCACTTTTTTGGTGGGAAAACCTACATTTTCAAATTGTTGCATGGCTGCCGAACGAACTTTATGAAATTCGGTATCTGTTTGTATAGAGCCTTTATTTTCAAAGGCCATAAATGATGCTATTAATTTATCTTTCATCGGTAGTCTAAAGTTTATAAGGTTAAAAGTTAAAAAGTATTTCGTAAGTACATTTAACTTTAACTCGGAATTTTGAACTAAATAATTTACTGCTGCAAATTATTTAACCCATTCGTAACCTTTTTCTTCTAATTCTAATGCCAATTCTTTTCCGCCTGTTTTAACAATTTTACCATCAGATAGTACATGTACAAAATCAGGGACTATATATTCTAGTAAGCGTTGATAATGCGTTATCACAATGACCGCATTGTCTTTGCTTTTTAGTTTGTTCACGCCGTTGGCAACCGTTTTTAAGGCATCGATATCTAAACCAGAATCTGTTTCATCTAAAATGGCTAGTTTAGGTTCTAACATGGCTAATTGAAAGATTTCATTCCGTTTTTTTTCACCACCAGAGAAACCATCATTTAACGATCGCGATAAAAAGGAACGATCCATGTTGAGAAGTTGTGCTTTTTCACGAATCATTTTTAGCAAATCTGCTGCAGGCATATCTTCTAGTCCTGCTGCTTTACGTTTTGCATTGATTGCAGTTTTAATAAAGTTGGTGACTGTTACGCCTGGTATGGCTACAGGATATTGAAAAGACATAAAAACACCTTCATGTGCACGTTCTTCGGGCGCTAATTCTAATAAATCTTTATCATCTAAATCAATACTACCTTCTGTTACTTCATAGTCTTCACGACCTGCTATCACAGATGAGAGTGTTGTTTTACCTGAACCATTTGGTCCCATTATGGCGTGTACTTCACCAGCTTTTATAGTAAGATTAATCCCTTTTAGGATTTCTTTGTCGCCGATATTGGCATGTAAATTTTGTATTGTTAGCATTCCTTTAAGTTGAAAAGTTTATAAAGTTAAAAGTATAAAGTTGGTACTATATTTATCCAACACTACCTTCTAAACTAATTTCTAATAATTTTTGTGCCTCAACGGCAAATTCCATCGGTAATTTATTGAGAACTTCTTTGCTAAATCCATTGACGATTAGTGCAATAGCCTTTTCGGTATCTATACCACGTTGGTTGCAATAAAAAAGTTGATCTTCACCAATTTTACTCGTCGTTGCTTCGTGTTCTATCTGCGCGCTAGAGTTTTTAGTTTCGATATAAGGAAATGTGTGTGCACCACATTCATTACCCATCAAAAGGGAATCACATTGCGAGAAATTACGTGCATTTTTGGCATTTTTTCCTACACGAACTAATCCACGATAGGAGTTTTGCGATTTTCCTGCAGAAACACCTTTAGAGATGATCGTACTTTTTGTGTTATTGCCTAAATGGATCATCTTAGTTCCTGTGTCAGCTTGTTGGTGTTGGTTGGTTACAGCAATGCTGTAGAATTCACCTACTGAATTATCTCCTTTTAAGATACAACTTGGGTATTTCCAAGTGACGGCACTACCAGTTTCAACTTGCGTCCAAGATATTTTGGAATTTGTATAGGCAATGGCGCGCTTGGTTACAAAATTATAGACACCACCTTTACCTTCTGCATCACCAGGATACCAGTTTTGAACGGTAGAATATTTTATTTCTGCATCGTCATGTACAATTAATTCGACGACGGCTGCATGTAGTTGATTTTCATCACGTTGCGGTGCGGTACAGCCTTCTAGATAACTTACATAACTACCTTCGTCGGCAATAAGAAGGGTACGCTCAAATTGCCCTGTTCCGGCTTCGTTAATTCTAAAATAGGTTGATAATTCCATAGGACATTGCACTCCTTTTGGGATATAGCAAAATGATCCATCTGAAAAAACAGCTGAATTTAAAGCTGCATAAAAGTTATCTGTTCGTGGAACTACAGAACCAATGTATTTTTTGACTAATTCTGGATGCTTTTCAATTGCTTCAGAAATCGGACAAAAGATGATGCCTTTTTCATTGAGTGTTTCTTTAAAGGTGGTGGCTACAGAAACGGAATCTACCACAATATCCATAGCTACACCAGAAAGGCGTTTTTGTTCATCTAAGGAGATCCCCAATTTTTCAAAAGTTTTAAGTAACTCAGGATCTACTTCGTCTAAAGATTCTAATTCTGGTTTTTTCTTAAAAGCCGAGTAGTAGCTAATAGCTTGAAAATCAGGTTTTTCATAATTGACATTTGCCCAATCAGGTTCTTCCATCTTTTCCCAAATACGAAAGGCTTCTAGACGCCATTCCGTCATCCATTCAGGTTCGTTTTTCTTTTTAGATATCGCCCGAACAACCTCTTCATTTAAACCGACTGGAAACTTTTCAGATTCTATATCGGTATAAAAACCATATTCATACTCCTTGTTTTCAAGATCACGTTCTAGTTCGTTTTCTGTATATTTTGTAGGCATAAATGCTTTTTTAGAACGACAAAGATAATTAGTTTTTTATGATAATTGTCATTTTTAAAGGTTTATTTAGAATAATTCTTAATAAGATTAGTTGCTTTTACTGTTGCTTAAAATCAGTTTTACTTTTATAGAAATAATAGTACTTTCGTTAAATGATAAAAAACGGATTCATTTTTATACTTGCTTTTGCTATTAGTTCCATAAGTTTTGCGCAAGAGCAAGCAAAAAAAAGCATAAAACTTTTATTTTTAGGAGATATAATGGGGCATGGGCCACAAATTAAGACTGCCTATAATCCATTGACAAAAACCTATAATTATGACCCTAATTATCATTACATAACATCTGTTTTATCAAATGCAGATTTTACATTAGGAAATTTAGAAGTTACTTTAGGCGTAAAACCGTTTACAGGATATCCTACTTTTAGCTCACCTCCAGAATTGGCAGTTGCAACCCAGAATGCAGGGATTGATGTGTTGGTTACAGCTAATAACCATTCTTGTGATAAAAGAAAAAAAGGAGTCGAAAAAACAATAGCTGTTTTAGATAGTTTGCAAATAGCTCATTCTGGCACATTCATCAATCAAAAAGTAAAGGATAGTCTAAATCCGTTAATCTTAGAAAAAAATGATATTAAGATTGCTATCTTGAACTATACGTACGGAACAAATGGTATTCCTGCAACCTACCCAAATATTGTTAATTTATTAGATAAGAAAACGATTTTAAAAGATATTGCACAGGCCGAAGATAAAGAACCTGATCAAATTATTGCTTTTGTACATTGGGGTTTTCAATACAAAGATTTACCCAATCAAGAGCAAAAAAATTGGTTTCAGTTTTTTAAAGATAACGGAGTTTCGATTGTGATTGGTTCACATCCGCATGTAGTACAACCGATGGAATGGAATAAAGAAGAGAATAGTCTAGTAGTGTATTCGTTGGGTAACTTTATTTCTAATCAACGCACTTTTCCTAGAGATGGTGGCGCTGTTTTTGAATTAACTTTAACGAAACACCAAGACAAAACAAGTATTACTGATGCAAATTATCAACTAACATGGGTTTACAAACAACAGATTGAAACGTATACTGAGTATTATATACTTCCTGTCAATGAATTTGAATATAAAGCTCATTTTTTTCATAACGGAAATGATTACAAAAAAATGATGCGCTACACGAAACATGCGCGCACTTTATTAGATGAACATAATTTGAATATTCCTGAACAAAAGCCATTTACAGATGGCATGTTTCAGTTGATGCGTGAGTTGTATTTGAATATCTGATAAATTGTTAAATATTGCCTAAATCAAACGAAGCTTCGTCGTAAAAAGCTTATCCTACAAATAAATCCTTAAATTCGTCGCAAATTATAGCTATATGCCATTTAATTATTCAAAATACAACAAAATTTTAGGTTGGGTTACTTTTGCCATTGCCTTGATTACCTATACGTTAACTTTAGAACCGACAGTTAGTTTTTGGGATGCAGGAGAATATATTTCGACAGCTTCCAAATTAGAAGTTGGGCATCCACCAGGAGCGCCTTTGTTTCAAATGCTAGGGGCCTTTTTTGCGATGTTTGCAAGTGATGTAACACATGTAGCCAAAATGGTCAACTTTATGTCAGCACTATCGAGTGCTTTTACCATTCTGTTTTTGTTTTGGACCATAGCTATGTTAGCAAAAAAATTATTGCTCAAAAAAGGAGAAGAGATGACTCAAGGTATTGCTATTGCCATTTTGGGTAGTAGCTTTGTGGGAGCATTGGCTTATACCTTTTCAGATAGTTTTTGGTTTAGTGCTGTTGAGGCCGAAGTATATGCCATGTCCTCATTATTAACCGCATTGCTTTTTTGGCTGGGTTTACGATGGGAAGCCGAGATGGATAAACCACACGGTAATCGCTGGTTGTTATTGATCAGTTTAGTCGTTGGGATGTCTTTTGGGGTACATATCTTATCCTTATTGGTTATACCGCCAATCGTATTCTTATATATTTATAAAAACTACAAAGCATTATCGCCCAAACAATTCGTTATAGCGAATGTGGTATCGATTTTATTCTTAGCATTTACCTTCAAATTCTTATTTCCATTTACGCTCAAATATTTTAGTGCAATGGAGTTGTTTTTTGTCAATAAAGCAGGATTACCATTTAACTCTGGATCTATTATTGCGGGATTATTGATGATCGCAGTTTTTTATTACGCTATTCATTTTACTCGAAAAAAGAATTACGCAGGCTTAAATACGATTGTACTTTCTATCTTATTTATCGTCATTGGATTTTCATCATGGCTCATGTTGCCTATACGAGCAAATGCGAATACAACCATCAATGAGAACAATCCATCCAGTGCGCGTGAACTTTTAGCCTATTACAACCGAGAGCAATATGGTGATGCCAATGTTTTTTATGATAAGTATTATTCGTTTTCATTTAGAAAAGAACAAAATAGAGCCAAACCCTACCGAGATGATATCAAAAAGTATGAAAAAGATCACACAACTGGTAAATACATTATCGTTAATAAAGACACCTATAAAAACTATTTTCCTGAGTATAGCAACAAACACAAAGGCTTTATTCCGCGGATGGTTGCTACCTCACCAACGGCTATTCAACATTACAAAGTATTGACAGGAATACCCGAAAACTCTATGCGTCGCCCTACATTTTTAGAAAACATGAAGTTTATGTTTAGCTATCAATTTGGCTATATGTACGGACGTTATTTTATGTGGAATTTTGTCGGACGTCAAAATGATGAGCAAGGTCATTTAGGCATACATAATGGTAATTGGTTGAGTGGAATATCCTTTATAGACAGCGCATTTTTAGGGCCGCAAAATGATTTGCCCTCAGAGATAAAAGACAACAAAGGACGAAATACCTATTTCTTTTTACCCTTACTCTTAGGATTAATCGGTGTGCTCTATCAACTCAAAAGAGATCCGAATAATTTTTATGTTCTGTTACTGTTTTTTGCCTTTACAGGATTAGCGATTATATTTTATACCAATCCAAAACCATTTGAACCTCGAGAGCGAGATTATGCCGTTGTGGGTTCTTTTTATGTGTTTGCAATCTGGATCGGATTAGGAGTTGCAGCCTTATTTAATTCTTTAAAGGACAAACTAAATCCCAAAACAGCAGCTTTAGGCATTAGTTTAATTTCCTTGCTAGCCGTACCCGTTTTAATGGGCTTCCAAAACTGGGATGATCATGATCGCTCCAACAAATATACGGCACATTTAAACGCGCAAGCCTATTTAGATTCTTGTGATGAAGATGCTATATTATTCACCATAGGTGATAATGACACCTTTCCGTTATGGTATTTGCAAGAAGTTGAAGGCTATCGCACAGATATTAAAGCGATTAACACAAGTTTATTTGCAACCGATTGGTATATCGACCAAATGAAACGGAAGACCTATAAAGCGGATCCAATTCCTTCACAATTGGAGCATTATGATTATAGATATGGAACTATAGATGTGGCTTATAACATGCCATTTGAACAGTTCAAAGATTCGGTCATGGATATTGGTGTGTTTATGGATTGGATGCAAAGCCAAAAGGATTTTACATTCTACGAATATGATGAAGATCATCGAGAGAAAATTTATCCAACGAATAAGTTACGCTTACCTGTTGATAAGGAAGCTGTGTTGAGAAACGGAATTGTGGCGCCCGAAGATGCCGATTTGATTGTTCCTTATATTGATTTTGAGGTAGACGAAAATGGCTTGACGAAAAACCGTATTTTGATGTTGGATATTTTAGCAAATTTTAACTGGGAAAAGCCGATTTATTTTACAGGTGGTAGTTATGATGATGCCGAATATATTTGGTTGAAAGATTACCTTCAAATGGATGGTTTAACCTATAAATTAGTGCCGATAAAAACACCTTATGGTGGCAGTCCATTTAATATGGGGCGTATTAATCCTGACGTGATGTATGAACATGTCAAAAAATGGAATTGGGGCACCATAACCGAAGATATTTATCTTGATCCAGAGACTCGTAAAAATTCTGTTAACTTTAGGAATTCTTTATTGCGTTTATCCGAAGCTTTTATGGAAAAAGGAGATACGCTTAAAGCAGAAGAAGTTTTAGATTTATCTCTCGAAAAACTACCTGCTGGTAAGTTTTATAGTACTGGTATGTTAATGGATTATGTGTCTAATTATTACAAGTTGGGTAAAAGAGACAAGGCACGTGTCTTAGCGACAAAACTCATTGGTTTAAACCAAGAAATGTTACAACATTATAGCCGTTTTGGAGATGATTTTTTTCCGAGTTATTATGATGAACTTGAAAATAATTTATTGATGTATGGTGAGCTAGTTCGTAGTATTTCTGAATATGATGAGGAAGCTTATTCAAACGAAGCACAAGAAGTTTATGTGCAGCATTTAGATTTATTTAAACATCTAATTGATGAATAATACAGAGTTTAAAAAGATAAAAGTATAAAGTTCATAAAGTTAGCTTAGTTATTTATATAGCCCAAATTTGGGTTAAAATTTTTATTTATACTTGAGTGTAAACTTTTAACTTTCAACATTATAACTTTCAACTAAGAAATATTTATGAATTTTTCGGGTTAAATATGTTTTATCTATTCAAAACACTTCAACTAGTTCAAAAGATTTTTCCGAGCTATGTGTGGAAAAAAGAAACGAAGAGCAAGACGATCTACCTTACTTTTGATGATGGGCCAACACCCGAAGTAACTGATTGGGTTTTAAAAACACTTGAGAAATATAACGCAAAAGCTACTTTTTTTTGTATTGGCAAAAACGTAGTTGAAAATCCAGAGTTGGTAAAGTCAATTGTGCAAAAAGGACATACAATCGGCAATCATACCTATTCGCATTTAAATGGTTGGCGTACGAGTTTTAAAACTTATACTGCAGATGTGTTAAAAGCTCAAACAAAACTGAAAAGTATTTTAAGGATTGATGATCCGTTATTTTTTAGACCAGCTTATGGAAAAATAACAAACAAACAAGCTGCTTTCCTTCAAAAAGAGGGATTTACTATCCTAATGTGGGATGTGCTAAGTGGTGATTTTGATGTGAATTTAGTTCCTGAGAAAAGTTTAAAAAAGGTCTTAAAACATGTTGAGTCAGGCAGTATCATTGTTTTTCATGATAGTGTCAAAGCTAAAAACATACTACAATATGTGTTACCTAAAGCTTTAGCTCATTGGAAAAAAGAAGCTTATGAATTTTTGGCTTTGTAATAGAATGTATTTGCAGATTTAAGGTGTTATAAAAACTGCTCCACTAGATTTATTAAAGTAGAAGCTTTTTGAGAGCCACTTTGCCGCCATTTCATTTCATTATTTTGATAGATAATAAAAGTAGGATCATTTTTGATCTGTAAAGCTTTGGTTAAAACTTCATTTTTTTCAATATTAATTTTTATCACCCGAGCTCGTTTGCCAAGATTCGTAGCTACTTCTAGTAGCACTTCAGTTGCTTTTTCTTCTTGAGCTTCTTCTCGGTTGGAATAAAAATCAATCAGTATAGGAATATCCGATTTTATTAAATCACCAAATTTGGACATCGTATCAGGTTTTAAAAATGTATAGGTTAAACACAGGTAACTTATGTAAAACCAAAAGAATAGCTAACTCTATTTCTACAAATATAGTTGATTTTTTATTTTAAGTTTTACTTTTTTAACAAAAGGATTATAAACTTCACCAAAAATCTACAAGTATAAAGTTTGTACCTTTGGAAAATTATACTATTTACATATTAGATGAAACAAAAAAGACTATTTTTAATTGATGCTTACGCTTTGATATTTAGAGGCTATTATGCCTTGATAAAAAACCCAAGAATTAATTCTAAAGGCATGGATACTTCTGCTATTTTAGGTTTTATGAATTCTTTATTGGATGTCATTCGCCGTGAAAAACCCGACCATTTGGCTGTGGCGTTTGATAAAGGTGGTTCGGTAGCTAGAAATGAAGCTTTTCCAGAATATAAAGCCAATAGAGGTGAAACACCTGAAGCCATAAAAATAGCCGTTCCTTATATCCATAAAATATTAGAAGCCATGGAAATTCCCATTATTGAAGAAGCGGGCTTTGAAGCCGATGATTTGATAGGAACTTTGTCTAAGCAAGCCGAAAAAGAAGGCTATCAAACTTTTATGGTCACACCTGATAAAGATTTTGCGCAGCTGGTCTCTGAGAATATTTTTATGTATAAACCATCCCGAATGGGAAACGGCATTGAGATATGGGGGATTCCTGAGGTTCAAGCCCGGTTTGAAGTAGAACGACCCGAACAAGTTATTGACTATTTAGGTATGATGGGTGATAGTATTGATAATATTCCTGGTTTACCTGGTGTTGGTGATAAAACAGCCAAGAAGTTTTTAAAAGCATATGGTAGTTTAGAAGGTCTTTTAGAAAATACGCACGAATTGAAAGGTAAGATGCGTGAAAAAGTTGAAGCCAATGCTGAGTTAGGAAAACTATCCAAGAAACTAGCTACCATTATGCTAGATTGTCCCGTGACTTTCCAGGCCAAAGATTATGAGCTGTCAACACCAAAATTTGAGGATGTTCAAGTACTGTTTCAAGAATTAGAATTCCGTAGAATGTGGGAAACATTCAACAGAATTTTTAAAATACCAGAAGAATCTACAGATACTACGGCATCCAGCCAACAGCCACCAGCAAAAAGCCAAGAGCCAAAAGCCAAAGAGCAAGATGGCATGCAATTAG
>Ga0209633_10002475_pt1 | contig 17794 bp, 19 predicted proteins | sample Cruoilmetagenom1_FD_187290 | JGI IMG/M metagenome (GOLD analysis project Ga0209633, IMG submission 187290) | Oil polluted marine microbial communities from Coal Oil Point, Santa Barbara, California, USA - Sample 1 (SPAdes) (version 2) | ecosystem: Environmental > Aquatic > Marine > Oil seeps ... | reverse complement strand
GTACGAGGTCGTGCAAAATTATCGAAGGCTGGCAGCGGTATTGTGAGAGCGAAGCTTTATATGTCTGCTATTGTTGCGATTCGCTACAACCCGGATGCGCGTGATTTATACCAGCGCCTATTGAAAAAAGGCACGCCAGAAATGTCTGCCCCTGGCGCTGTGATGCGGAAGTTGGCTCATATTTGTTTCGCTGTGTTAAAACACCAAAAAGCGTATTGTCCACGTGTCACACAGGGGCTTGTGGATATACATGGGAGATGGTATCTGATCAAGTCTGGGCGAGGGTGATATGGTGGTCATTATGTTCCATATTCGAGACGACAATCGCGCGGGTCAGCAGAGCTATTGCGGAGATTGTCAACACAACATAAGGGCCGCAAGCGGGTTCGACTTCGCTCACCGCAGGCACCGGGTTCATGACTTAATCAGAGGTTCCCTGGAAATAAAAGCCGAGATTCCGGCGCTGGCCACCATGAATCCGAGCACAATTCTTGCGGGTGAAAAGCCAACATGATTGATGATGTGGAGCGCCATTCGTCGGTGTAAATGCCATCTTTGCATGGCAGGCGCCAATATGAAACCACCCATGAAAAGAAAGATCGAATCGCTGGCATAAGGCGCACCAGCTTCATTGATGCGCAGGATTCCGAGCCATGGCATCAGAGCCAGAGGGATTAAACCCGTCGCCGGAATGGGGATGGATTCACAGATCCACCAGGTTCCCATCAAAATGGTGATGGCGGCCATGCGTTGTGCCTGCGGAACCATTCCGGGAATCGGTATAATCAACATTTAAAAAAAACAACACTGGACCCAGAATCAGACCTATGCGCTTACGTTTCCCGTATAGTATGGTGTGAAATTATTCTTGCTGGCGTGGTTTATCAGTCTGCACGGACTCATCTACCCTCAAACATTGGCTCAATGCGCTGAGTAATTGGTCGATGTGTTCTTTCTGATGCGCCGCGCTTAAACTGATGCGCAACCGGGCCGATCCTTCTGGAACGGTAGGCGGTCGAATTGGCGTCACCCAGATTCCCTGCTGTGCGAGTTGTCTCGAAATCATGAGAGCCCGCCGGGAATCGCCACACAGGAGCGGTTGGATAGGGGTTTCGGATGCGCCAAGCGCCAGACCCAACGCGGTGGCGTTGTGGCGGAAATACTTGATCAGACTCATCAGATGATCGCGTCGCCATGATTCTTCCACGACAAGGCGCAGCGCAGCTCTGGCTGCCGCCGCCAAAGCAGGGGGCGGCGCCGTGGTGTAAATATAGGTGCGTGCCCGTTGCACCAGAAAATCGATCAGTGTATCGCTGCCGGCGACAAAGGCTCCGAAAACGCCAAAAGCTTTGCCCAGCGTTCCCATGATGATCGGAACATCGTGGAAGGTCAAGCCAGCCTGTTCCACGCAGCCCCGACCCTGAGCGCCGAGTACGCCGATGCCATGCGCATCATCAATCATGAGCAGGGTCTGTGTTTCCCGCGCCAGCTCCGCCAGCGCCTTCAAAGGCGCTGTATCACCATCCATGCTGAATACGCCGTCGGTGACGATCAGGCTGCGGGACGGGTCACAGCCCTGCATAAGCTGACGCAATGCCTCTATGTCGCGGTGGGGCCAGCGAATCATCCTGCCCCGGCTTAGCAAGCCGCCATCAAGCAGGGAAGCATGATTCAGCGCGTCTTCAAACACATGGCCTTTCGGTTCGATCAATGCATTAATGATACCCATATTGGCCATATAGCCGGTGGAAAACAACAGCGCTCGCTCCGTTCCCAGCCATTGCGCCAGTTCTTGCTCCAGGCGTTGATGTTCATCAGTATGACCCACAATCAAATGTGCGGAACCACTGCCAATCCCATACCTTTGTATGGCTGAAATCGCGGCGTCTGCGATGCGCGGATCTCCGGCCAGCCCCAGATAATCATTGCTGCTGAAATTCAGATAGGTTCGACCCTCAATCTCGATTTCCGCGCCCATGACGCCCGTTCGAGTCGAGTAGTCTCGATACAGGTCACAGGCTTGCCTTTTTCGGATCAGATCCTCAAACCGTCGCATCGATGGAAGCATACAGGGATTCGTCGGTTGGCATCGATTCGGCTTCGAGCCCGAGACGCTGAAACAGCAAACGATCCTGCGCCTGTTCCGGGTTCTCGGTGGTCAATAGTTTATCGCCATAAAACAGCGAATTGGCGCCAGCAAAAAAACACAATGCCTGCGTGCTGTCATCCATTTGGCGCCGTCCGGCGGATAAGCGAACCCGAGCGGAAGGGAGAACAATACGGGCCGCGGCGATGGTTCTTACCACGTCGAAAGGATCAATATCCGGGCTCTGATGCAGAGGCGTGCCTTCCACTCTGACCAACTGGTTGATGGGGACGCTTTCCGGATGCGGCGTGAATGTTGCAAGGCGTACGAGCAATCCCGCTCGGTCGAGCGATTTTTCGCCCATACCGATGATGCCGCCGCAACATACTTTCATGCCTGCATCGCGCACGTTTTCGATGGTTTGGAGTCGCTGCTCGTAGGTTCTTGTGGTAATGATGGTGGTGTAATGGTCGGCGGAAGTATCCAGATTGTGGTTGTAATAATCCAGCCCGGCTGCAGCCAGCGCATTTGCCTGATCGTGGGTCAACATGCCCAGGGTCATGCAGCACTCAAGCCCATGGCTGCGTACCGTCTCAATCATGCGCGCCAGAACCGGTAGATCCCGGTCTTTCACGGATCGCCAGGCTGCACCCAGGCATAATCGTGTCGCCCCCTGCGCCTTCGCCGCGCTGGCAGCAGCCTCGACCTCACCAATAGCCATCAGTGGCTGATTGTCCACGCCGGTTTGATAACGCGCGCTTTGAGGGCAATAGGCGCAGTCCTCCGGACAGCCCCCGCTTTTGATATTCACCAGGGTGCTGATCTGAATCTGGTTGGGATTGAAATACTGCCGGTGAACCTGATGGGCCGAAAACAGCAGGTCATTGATGGGCATGCGCCACATGGAAGCGATTTCCTCCGTGGTCCAGTCATGTCGTATATGACCTTTGCTCCATTCTTTCCAGTGCTTCATATTTCAATGTACCTCGCCCGATTTAAAGTATCTAACCATGGTTCTACCTATGCAGCCACGAAGGAATCTCTGAACAAGTCATGAACCCGGTTTTTGCGTTCCTTATGCCCAGTTTCATTGTTGATAATCTGAACATAATGAATCGCGCCTTAGCTTCGTCCAGACTTGTTCAGAGCTTCCCTGGGTGAAATATGGCATCAGACCCACTCTATTGTCAACCTGGTTTGCGGAATAAAGTTGACAATGGATGAAAGCAGGCTGCTGATATAAAGATCGGGCAACGCGAAAATCAATGGGCTTTCTGAAGCGCCTCGAGATCTTCGATCACCTGTTCGGCATGATCGTCCGGATCCACATGGGTATAAACCTTGCGCACCCTCCCCTCCGGGCCGATGATGAACGAGTGGCGTCGCGCCATTTTCATGCCCATAAACAGGCGTAAGGCACCATATTTTCCCGCTACCACGCCCTCCGGATCGGCGAGCAGGGTGAACGGCAGTTTGTTTTTTTGCGCGAAAGCCTTATGGGTAATTGTGTCGTCGACACTGATTCCTACGACGCTTGCACCCATCGATTCGATCTGCCGCCAGTTGTCTCGAAAGGAACAGGCTTCCGTGGTGCATCCCGGGGTAAAATCCTTGGGATAAAAATACAGCACCAGCCATTGCCCACGGAAGTCAGACAGACTTCTCTTTTCATTTGTTTGGTCGAGTAATGTGAAATCTGGCGCTACTGCGTTCACCCGAATCTGATCGCCGCTGGAGCTACAGGCAATCAGGGTAATAGTGAACAGACAAACGGTAAAGATGTGATGAATGGAGCATTTTGTGCTGACGGAAGTTGTATGCATGGTGTTATCCATTAAAAATTGCTGTAACATGCTAATGTTAGTGAGTACAGACGGGAATGCAAGCAATGGTGGCTGATAAAATTATTGTTGCTGCGTTGACAATCTTCGCAATAGCTTGGCTATTACGGTCGACAAACGCCTCGAATCTGAACATAAGGAATCACAATCACCTTCGTCCAGACTTGTTCAGAGGTTCCCCGGGTTATGAATAGTGGTAAGCTGTCCTGAATTAGTTATGAGGTTCTATGAAGACACAGGCGATGCTGCTGGTGCAACAAGGGGAACCGCTGAGCTGGGAAGAGGTGGAAATTCCTGATCCCGGGGAAGGTGAGGTACTGCTTCAGGTTCTGGCTTGTGGCGTGTGCCGGACGGATCTGCATGTGGTGGATGGTGATTTGCCCGATCCCCGCTTGCCGCTGATCCCGGGACATGAGATCGTGGGGCGGGTGCTGGAATGTGGCGCGCATGTGAATGGTATCAGGGCAGGTGATCGCGTCGGCGTTGCCTGGCTCGGTCAGACCTGTGGCGGCTGTTCTTTTTGCCGGGGAGGTCGGGAGAATTTGTGCGATCATCCGCTGTTTACTGGTTATACGAAAAACGGGGGGTTTGCCCAGCATACCCTGGCTGTTGCACAATATTGCTTTCCTTTACCCGACGCTTTCGATGATGTGCATGTCGCCCCACTTCTTTGCGCCGGGCTGATCGGTTTTCGCTGTTATCGATTTGCTCCGGGCACCAAGCTCGGCATCTACGGATTTGGCGCGGCAGCTCATATTCTCGCCCAGGTCGCGCTTGCGGATAAGCGGGAGATTTACGCTTTCACCCGCTCCGATGATGAGTCGGCGCAATGTTTCGCCAGAGAGATAGGTGCCGTATGGGCTGGATCATCGGCCGAATCGCCCCCGGAACTTCTCGATGCCGCCATTATTTTTGCCCCGGTGGGCGAGCTGGTTCCCCTGGCATTGAAGAGTGTTCAAAAAGGAGGGGTGGTGGTTGCTGGCGGCATTCATATGAGTGATATTCCGTCTTTCCCTTACAGGATTCTCTGGGAAGAACGCAGTGTGCGCTCGGTAGCCAATCTTACCCGCCAGGATGGCATTGATTTTTTTGCACGGGTTACGCGGACGCCAATCCATGTTCATACTCATAGCTACGCGCTCAAAGACGCCAATCAGGCGCTTTCAGACTTGCGGGAAGGTAGAATCAGCGGGGCAGCGGTTCTGGTGCCTTGATTTGAGCTTCGTCCAGACTTGTTCAGAGATCCCCTTACAATAAATGATCCATTCATCTACAATTTATTAAAATTTATGTAGAGATAAACTTAATTGGAGATTGACGCATGTCCTCCCAGAGTCGATCAGGCCATGCTCCGTGGTATTACTTTTTTTTACTCAACCATCTTAGTTTTAATCTGCGCATCGTGATGAGCATCATCCTGTTTTGGGCGGCATCTGTCGGTTTTTTTGTCCCGTTTATGACGTATGTTAATGCGGTAATTTATCCGGATATGCAGGGGACAACCGGTCATGGCCTGGTACCTTTGGCTGTTGGCGGCGAGATGCTGGAGCAGGGCATCAAACTCGAGCATATTGCCCAGGCAGCATATCACGATTCCGCGACAGAGGACAGTGTGCGGCAGGCTCGTGAGTACAAGCAGTTTGTGGATCGTTTGTGGCTCGATCTGGAGGTAAGCATGAGAAAGTGGGTCGGCGCTGAAAACTGGACGGTGAAATCGGAGTTGAAAGAAATTCACCAGGCTCTGACACAGCATGCCGATGGATTGATTGATGCACTAAAAAATAACCAGAAAAGCAAACTGGCGTATTATGCGCCGCAGCCGCCCCATATCGGTCCTTTCCGGCAACTGATGCACCAGTATTTGGGCTTGACTGAGCGCAATATTGAACCGATAAGCCATGCCTACCATAGTGCCTATAGGGGAGTTATGGATGCAATGAAAGCGGAGATCCCGTTTTTGGCAGTGATGCTGGTGGTCACTAATTTCTTTTTTGCTGTGGTGATCTATATGCTGATGGGTCTTAGGAGCATCAGAAATTTGATGAAAGCGCGGGCCAGCGGTGATTTTCAATACCAGAACAAATGGTTTTTCTTCGGCAACAACGAGCTGACCCGAATTGCCGGGTTTCTGCAACAAATCGACACTCGTTTGTACTCGGTGTCGGGAACCATGCTGCAAACCGTCGAAGAGTTGCGCCAGATCAGCTGCGCCACCAGCGCTATGAGCCAGCAGACACTGATGAGTATGCGCCGTGAGCAGGAATACACGGACAAATTGAGTGAGGCGGTTCATGAATTGTCCGCTGGCGCTCATAACGTGGCTCAACATGCTGAAAACACCATGCACTCCTCGGAACAGGTTGCCGCGCAGACCCAAAAGTCCCACATCAACATCGGGGAACTGAGCGGATCCACGCGCCAACTCCAGAATCGCATGCAGCAGTCAGCCCAAATGGCAGCGGAATTTCTTGTTTCCAGCCGCCAGGTGGAGCAGCTGCTTGGCGCTATACGCGCGGTCGCTCGCCAGACGAATCTTCTGGCCTTGAATGCCGCCATCGAGGCGGCGCATTCGGGTGATAAAGGGCGGGGTTTTGCTGTGGTTGCCGATGAAATCCGTACTTTGGCATTAAGCACCCGTAATTTTACCGAGGATATTTCGGATATTATTGTCAGGTTTCAGCAACAGGTTCAGAAAACCGTGGATATTGTGACTGAAGCGAGGGAAAGTCTGGAGCCTGCCTTGCTATGGTTTGAGCAGACTCGTAGTGGCGTCGAGGAAATGGTTCGCAAGGAAGAGGACGTGCGTAAGTTAAACGCGCAGATCGCAATCGCTACCGAGGAACAAAGCACCACCATTGATGAATTGCGCAATGGCAGTGTTGCGATCGCAGAAACATCGAAAAAAACCGGGAAAAGTTCCGAACAACTTTCTATTATGGCTGAAGAAATTGAACATATCGCGACCGAACTGGAGAAGCGGGTGGTTGTTCTGGTCGGGACTAAGTAACCTCTGATCAAGTCATGAACTCGGATCTTGCGTCCCTTATGCCCGGTTTCATTGTTGACAATCTGCGCAATAGCCCTGCTATTACGCGCAATTGTCGCCTCGAATCTGAACATAAGGAATCACAATCTCCTTCGTCCATATTTAATCAGAGGTTCCCTAAGGATAAGATCAGTGAGATGCAACTAGGAGCGGGATGAAGAAAGTTAAAATTCGATGGCAATGGTTTAGGCTTTTCATGAACAAGTTGAATCGGTTTAGTTATAGTTATCTCAATCGTATTGTGATAACAGTGGCGATATTGGCTTTTGTGCTGATCATTTATTCCACTGTTTTATTGAGCTGGTCTTTTATCGATGTTCTGCCCAATCTTGAAAAAACCTCAAGTCGATTGTTCACGCCGCTCCAACAATTGAGCGGCGTGCAGCATGATTATGAAGCGCTGGTGGAAATCGAACGCGCCTTGCTAGACCATGACAAGTCTCCGGAGCAAGCTCGAAAGATGGTCGTTGATTTGCAAGATAATGTGGAACAGCATTGGCAGGCAATCACTGCATTGTCGCCTGCTGTCTCCATGCCTTGGGATATGCCCGCGCTCGGGAAAATCTTTAGCGCCTGGCATGATGGCATGAAGCAGGACTTGGCGACCTTCGGCGCATCAGTTCAACATGACGAATTATCTTCCGGGGCTGCGGCCATTATGGTCGCTCGGTCGCGGGAGCGGTATTTCTATGCTCTGCGCGCGACGCTGCCGACCGCGGCTGACGGAACGACGGCATTAGAACCCGAATTCTTGCAGCGTTTTTGGAGTACAGGGCCATTTTTGATCCTGTTGCTGTTTTCCGTGGTCTATCTTCTTTCTGTTGTTCTAAGATTGAGGGGTGGGCTCAAAAAGATCGAGAACACTTTGCGCGAGCATGCATCCGGTTTATTTGATGTCCGCTTGAGCGAGAGCGGCGATAATGAAGTTTCCCATATCTCCCATTTCGCCAACCTCATGGCTGGGCGCATAACGGATCTGCTCGGGCGCATGAGAGTGACGGTGGAATCCCTGAACCAGGCCGGGCAGCAGTTTTCGCTGCTCAGCACACAAACCCTGGACAGCATGCGCCGGGAGCAGCAGGACTCGGATCATCTCAATGTGGCGATCAGTCAGACTGCGGCTACTGCGCATGAGGTGGCGGACAGCGCCGACCATGTGCAGAGTTCCTCGCAGGCGGTACGTGATGTCATCAAGGACATGTCCGGTAAAAGCGAACGGTTCATGCAATCCAGCCGGGCGCTGGAACAGCCGTTGCATGCCGCCGCGAACATCGTTGCCAGCCTGCGACAGAATATGGAAGAGATCGGAAACATCACGGCAACCATCGGCGAGGTGACCGAGCAAACCAATCTTCTGGGGTTGAACGCAGCCATTGAAGCCGCCCGTGCCGGCGGGGTCGGGCATGGTTTTGCCGTAGTGGCCGATGAGGTGCGCGCTTTATCTGTCCGTAACAAGGAGTTGAGCCATAAAATCCGCATTACGGTTGATTCCGTGCACCAAAAGACGCAGCAGATGGGTGAAAACGTCGACGCCGCTGTTGTCCAACTGCAGGATACTATGACCCGCTTGCAAGCGGGTCAGGCGCTGTTTGCCGAACTGGGGCAGGGTGTGGATATCGTGCTGGAAAAAAATACCCAGATCGCTCATGTCGCCGAACAACAAAGCGCGGTCATAGAGGATATCCATAGCAGTACCCTGTCTATTGTTGAAACCATCCAGCAAACCGTTGAGGGAGCGCAACGCCTGCTGCAATCCGGTGAACATCTGATGGAGTACTGCGCCACAATCCATAAGCAGGAATTGGCTTTCATTGATCGACGGATGCGGCAACTTGATTTTATGTCGGTCAAGAGGTAAAATACGCGTTTCACTATAGGCGCGTAGCTCAGTGGTAGAGCACTACCTTGACATGGTAGTGGTCGGTGGTTCGATCCCACTCGCGCCTACCATAAGCAATCAATCTCTGCCACTTTTTCGGATAAAGGTTCCATGCCGCTCATCACTTTGCCCGACGGTCAACAGCGCCGTTATGACAAGCCTGTTACCGTAGCCAGGGTGGCTGAGGATATCGGGGCGGGTCTGTTCAGGGCAGCGGTGGCAGCCGAAGTGGATGGCAGGCCAAGCGATCTGGGCGCGACGCTGCAAGAAGATACGCAGTTACGCATCCTTACGCCCAGAGATCCGGAAGGACTTGAAATTGTACGTCATTCCACAGCTCATCTGATGGCGCATGCGGTAAAGCGACTTTTCCCTGATGCCCAGATCGCCATCGGTCCAGTGATTGAGGATGGTTTCTATTATGATTTTCATCTCGACCATCCCTTGCATGAAGATGATTTGCGCCGCATCGAAGATGAAATGCGCCGTATCAGCAAAGAGAATATTCCAGTTCAGCGGGAAGAATGGTCCAGGCGCGATGCTATAGCCTTGTTTGCAAATATGGGTGAGCATTACAAAGTACGTATTATCGAAGAACTGCCGGAAGATGAAAAGATCAGTCTGTATCGGCAGGGAGATTTTGTGGATTTGTGTCGGGGGGCGCATGTTCCCGGAACCGGGAAGCTCAAGGCTTTCAAGCTGACCAGGCTGGCGGGCGCTTACTGGCGTGGCAATGCCGACAATGAACAGTTGCAGCGCATTTACGGGACGGCATGGCCGGATCGTCAATCACTCGATGATTATCTGGAGCGGATTGCCCAGGCAGAGCGCCGGGATCATCGCAAACTTGGAAAAATGCTGGATCTTTTCCATATGCAGGAAGAAGCGCCTGGTATGGTTTTCTGGCACGATCATGGCTGGCAGCTTTATACGGTCATCCAGGATTATATCCGCGGTTTGTTGCGCGGCAATGGGTACCAGGAGGTCAACACGCCCCAACTGGTGGATCGTGTGTTATGGGAGCGTTCCGGTCACTGGGAGTGGTTTGGTGACAATATGTTTATCACGGGTTCGGAGCAGCGGGACTACGCCATCAAGCCCATGAATTGCCCTTGCCATATTCAGATTTTTAATCGCCGACTTAACAGTTATCGTGATCTGCCTGTGCGGATGGCAGAATTCGGTTCATGTCATCGCAATGAGCCGTCGGGCGCACTGCATGGCTTGATGCGGGTACGCCATTTCGTTCAGGACGATGCCCATATTTTCTGTACGGAGGATCAACTCACTACGGAAGTGGGCTCTTTTATCGATATGCTGCGCGTAGTTTACCATGATTTCGGTTTCGATGAGATTCGTGTCAAACTTGCCACACGTCCGGAACATTCTGTGGGTGAGACCGCATTGTGGGAAAAAGCCGAAACCGCGTTGCGCACGGCTCTGGAAGACAAGGGTATGGATTGGGAGCTCAATGTTGGTGAAGGCGCGTTTTACGGTCCGAAAATCGAATTTTCGCTCAAGGATTGTTTGGGGCGCGTGTGGCAGTGCGGAACGGTGCAGATAGATTTCAATATGCCGGGGCGGCTGGGCGCAGAGTATGTCAGCGCGGATGGGGACAGGCGCGTCCCGGTGCTGGTGCATCGGGCCATACTGGGTTCGCTGGAACGTTTTATCGGTATCCTTATCGAGCATTATGCCGGAGCATTCCCTTTATGGCTGGCGCCTGTGCAATTGGTCATACTCGATATTACCGATGCCCAGGCAGATTATGCCACTGTCGTATGGCAGCGGCTCCGGCAGGCGGGTTTTCGGGTCGAAAAAGACTTGAGAAATGAAAAGATAGGTTATAAAATCCGCGAACACGCCATGCGCAAAATACCTTATCTGCTCATAGCCGGAGAAAGGGAAGTAAAACAGAATACCATTGCTGTCCGATCCAGAGATGGCTCTGATCTGGGAATCTGGTCTCTGGAGCAGTTGACAGGTGGACTTGAACAGGAATTATCCACGCGGGGTGGATCGCCTTTAATGGGGGGAGATAGCGATTTCGGCAGATAAACGCATACTTAAAAATGATGAAATCAAGGCGCCATCGGTGAGAGTTATTGATGAATCCGGCAAGCAGATCGGGATCATGCCACTACAGGATGCTTTGAAGCTGGCAGGCGATAGCGGGCTTGATCTGGTGGAGGTTTCGCCTCAGATGGATCCGCCTGTATGTCGGACCATAGATTATGGAAAGTTTGTTTTTGATAAAAGCAAATCCCAGCAAAGTGCCCGAAAAAAAGCGCGCCAGATGCAAATCAAGGAAATCAAGTTTCGTCCTGGTACCGAAGAGGGTGATTATCAGGTTAAGTTGCGCAATTTAAAACGATTCCTTGAGGAAGGCGACAAGGCTAAAGTGAGCTTGCGTTTTCGGGGTCGGGAAATGGCGCATGCGGAACTGGGGGAAAAGCTGCTCAACAGGATTCAGCAAGATTTATCGGAATATGCCAACGTGGAGCAATTCCCGCGCCTGGAAGGGCGGCAAATGATAATGGTTCTTGCGCCTAAAAAACATTAATGTGCCTGGAAAGCGCTGTTATTAAGGAGGTTTAATATGCCTAAGATGAAAACAAATCGCGGCGCAGCCAAGCGGGTTGTGCAAACCGCTCATGGTTTTAAGCACCGTCGTGCCTTTCGCAACCATATTCTGACCAAAAAGTCAGCCAAACGTAAATTGCAACTGCGACAGAATCCTTATGCGCCTCCATCAGAGGTGATCCATCTGCATAAGTTGTTGCCTTATCGGTAAACTATTATTCCCGGAGAATTATTATGTCACGGATTAAACGGGGTGTTACGGCGCATGCCCGCCATAAAAAAGTTTTGGATCAGGCGAGCGGGTATTACGGCGCTCGCAGCCGAACCATACGGGTCGCAAAACAAGCGGTTACCAAGGCGGGGCAATATGCCTATCGGGATCGGCGTCAGCGCAAACGGCAGTTTCGCAGCCTTTGGATTATACGTATCAACGCGGCGGCGCGTCAGCAGGGCATGTCTTTCAGCCGTTTTATGCACGGACTCAAACTGGCTGAGGTGGAACTGGATCGTAAGGTTCTGGCCGATCTCGCTATTTCGGATTCACAAGCTTTTGCCAACCTGGCGGATAAAGCCAGGGCCGCGATTGAAACGGGTTCTTGAACGAGCATGATCCGTTGCTTGAGTCTGTTGGATGGTTGACCCGATGGATGATGTGCCACTCCCGGAGCATCTTGAAGTATTAAGACATGATGCGCTTGTTCGTATCGGCAATGCTGCGGATCTTGAACAGCTTGAAGTGCTGCGCTTGCAATATATGGGTAAAAAGGGCCATCTGACCCAGATATTGAAAGGTCTGGGTCGGCTTGATCCACAGGAACGTCCGGCTATAGGGGCTGCCGTTAATACGGTAAAAAAAGAACTCAACGAATCCTTGATGCAGGCGCAGGTGTCTTTGTCTCACGAAGAAACCATGGCTCGCCTGGCGGATCAGGCCATTGATGTTACGCTTCCTGGGCGCGGTATGGGGGTCGGGTGTTTGCATCCGGTGATTGAGATGATGCAATGGATCGAGGAGTGGTTCGGTCGAGCCGGTTTCGATACGGCCGAGGGTCCGGAAGTCGAGGATGATTACCATAATTTCGAGGCGTTGAATTTCCCCCCCCATCATCCAGCGCGCGCCATGCATGATACTTTTTATCTGGCAGATGGCCGTTTGCTGCGCACCCATACTTCTCCCGTCCAGATCAGAGTGATGGCGCACCAGTCTCCGCCGGTGCGGGTGATTGCTCCGGGCAGAGTTTATCGGCGTGATTCCGATGTGACCCACAGCCCCATGTTTCATCAGGTTGAAGGGCTGGTAGTGGAAGAAGGCGCCGCTTTCACCCATCTGAAAGGATTGCTGCAAGCTTTTCTTCAGGATTTGTTCGGTGCGCATACCTCATTGCGTTTTCGTGCATCCTATTTTCCTTTCACGGAGCCTTCCGCTGAAGTGGATATCGGTTGTTTTATGTGTCATAGGCAAGGATGCCGGGTGTGCAAGGGTTCCGGATGGCTGGAAGTGCTGGGTTGCGGCATGGTTCATCCCAACGTATTGACTCATGTCGGCGTGGATCATGAGCGTTATACGGGCTACGCTTGGGGCATGGGGGTAGAGCGATTGGCGATGTTGCGTTATGGCATCAGTGATTTGCGACTTTTTTTCGAAAATGATTTGACATTTCTTCACCATCAAAACCACTTTCAGGATAAAACCCAGGTAAATCAACCATGATGCGCGTCAGTGAATCATGGTTGCGGGAGTGGGTCAACAGCGATCTCAACATTTTTGATCTGGCAGACCGTTTGACCATGGCCGGGCTCGAAGTGGCAAGCGTGGAACCTGCCGCTGCGAAGTTCGATGGCGTGGTAGTCGGACATATTATTTCTGCTACGTCCCATCCCACTCGTCCTTCTCTGTCGGTATGCGAGGTGGATGCCGGTGAATCGGAAGGATTGTACCAGGTGGTGTGCGGCGCTGATGGCGCTCGTGAAGCACAGGCTGCGCCTTTTGCCAAGCCGGGCGCCAGATTGCCCGATGGGCGCGATATTGCTGAACGTGATGTGGCTGGGGTGATGTCCCAGGGCATGTTATGCAGTGGCGCCGAACTCGGTCTCGTTGAACCTGCTGATAACATTCTGGTTCTACCGGCGTACGCGCCTGCAGGGGCTGATTTTTTTCGTTGGCTCGGGCTGGATGACCAAATTCTGGAAGTGGAATTAACACCCAATCGCGGCGATTGTCTCTCAATGATCGGGTTCGCCAGAGAAGTCGCTGCGTTGAGTGGAACTACAACGAAGAGATTGTCGGTTTCTCCCGTACAGACGCAGATATCGGATAAGGCTGAAGTATTCAGTGAAGACCTGGATGCCTGTCCGCACTATTGCGGACGCAGGATTCATGGGATTTCCACGCAACTCCACAGTCCCTTATGGTTAAGAGAGAAGCTTCGCCGCAGCGGGTTGCGTAGTATTCATCCTGTGGTGGATGTTACCAATTATGTCATGCTTGAGCTCGGTCAGCCCATGCATAGTTTTGCTCTGGACAAAATCGAATGGCCCGTCAGAATCGGGTGGGCGAAATCGGGCCAGAGCCTGGTTGGTCTGGATGGGAAAAGCCTTGCGCTGACGGATGATTGTCTGGTGGTTGCCGATAAGAGCGGTCCACTGGCGCTGGCGGGCATTACCGGTGGAAGTCACTCTGCGGTCCAGCAAGACACGGCAGATATTTTTCTTGAATCTGCTGTTTTTTCACCTCAGGCCGTTCAAGGTCGATCGCGGCGTTTCGCTCTGTCAACCGATTCGGCTTACCGGTTTGAACGTGGTGTCGACCCTTCGGGTGCACGTTTCGCGCTTGAGCGCGCGACCCAACTGATTATGGATATCGTCGGCGGTCAGCCGGGAGCGATTGTTGAAAGTGGTCAAGCGGCGCAACCTTGTCGCGATCCTGTTCTATTGCGTTTGGCGCGGGCGGAACGCCTTTTAGGCGTACCAGTGGATGCAACGTCTGCCAGAAAAACATTTACAGCACTGGGTATGCGGGTAGATGAAAAGGGAGATGAATGGTGGATAGCGCCTCCGGGAAGTCGATACGATATTGCTTGCGAAGCGGATCTGGTTGAGGAGCTTGGACGACTTAAAGGCTTTGATCGTCTGCCATCTATACTTCCGAAACGATTGGTCGGTCCGAAAATCCCTTCTCCGGAACAACATCAACGATGGCGTGCGCGCGAATATATGAAAAATCGCGATTATTTTGAAATCGTTACCTATGCCTTCACCTCTCCTTCCTGGATTGAAGCCTTTACCCCAGGTGCCGATGCGCCAGCGCTGAAGCATCCTTTGACGCAAGAACTGTCTGTATTGCGTTCCAGCTTGTGGGGCGAACTTCTCAAAGTTTTGCGTTATAATATGAATCGTCAGCATCCAAGGGTGCGTTTGTTTGAATCAGGACGGTGTTATCAATCCAAAGCGGATCAGGCGTTCAATATGGTCGAGCATGATATGCTCGCCGGAGTTGCCTGGGGGCTGTGCATGCCGGAGCAGTGGGGCACCTCCGCACGCGCCGTTGATTTCTTTGATGTCAAAGCGGATGTAGAAAGTTTGTTCCATGCCCTGGAACTTCCCATACAGAACTTGCGCTTTGAGAAGCAGCAAATTGATGGTTTACATCCAGGACGCTGCGCCAGAATCCTTTATGCGGATGAAATGATTGGTTCCATGGGTGAAGTGCATCCGGTAGTGCAAACTACATTTGATCTTCCGTCTCAGGTCATTGTATTTGAACTTGAATGGAAGCTCCTGCACACTGCGGTACAAAAGCACTATCGGGAACCGCTGCGATATCCGCAAATCAGACGTGATCTGTCTTTTTTGGTCAGTCAAGCCGTTCCATCTGCGCGGATATTGGAACTGGCTCGCCAAAGCGGTGGACCCTGGTTCAAGGATGTATGGATATTTGATGTCTACACCGGAGCAAACATATCAAGTGGGCTTCAAAGTATATCCATCGCCCTGCGCTTTCAATCCATTGACCATACCTTGACTGATAGTGAAATAGAACCATTCCTGCATAAAATCGTACAAACATTGCATGCGGGAGTTCATGCCACCTTGAGGAGCTGAAAATGGCGATGAAAAAAGATGATTTGGTTGCTGAACTCATGCTTCACCAGGGAATGAGGCGGCAACAGGCGATTATCTTCGTTGAACATTTTTTTGAACATATCAGTCTGAGACTCGAGAGGGGCGAATCTGTCAAATTATCCGGTTTTGGCAAGTTTGATCTGCGCGATAAAGATTCGAGACCAGGCAGAAATCCAAAAACCGGCGAGTTGGTACCGGTATCTGCGCGCCGGGTCGTTACTTTCAAGCCAGGCCGTAATCTGAAAGGGCTGATAGTTGGGGATAAACCTTTTTCGCAGCTTTCGGAGAGCCAGGAAATCGAGGATCATTCCTGATAGTTGTGTAAAATCAATCCGTTCTTTCCTTCATGGCTCAGTGTTGATATACTAACGTTCTCGGGGCGTGGCGCAGCTTGGTAGCGTACCTGCATGGGGTGCAGGGGGTCGGAGGTTCGAATCCTCTCGCCCCGACCAAAAGGGTCTTGGTTGCTGGAAGGAACGTCTCAGAAGTTATCCGTTTCAGAAGTTATCCGTTTCAGAAAGATTCGCGTTGATGTCCACATGGGTGATCAAGCGGGTCGTATCGTTTTGAGCTTCGTTCCATATTTGTTGCGTGGCACTCTGGGTCTGGATTAATTCTTTCGCCAGCATGATTCCCGCCATCAACGTAATGCGTTCCTGACCGACAATGCGTCCGATATTGCGAACCTCATGCATTTTTTCATTGAGAAGTGCCGCAGCTTTTTCAAGTTGGTCTTTTTCTTCAGGGGCGCAGGCGAAACCGTACTCTTTGCCAAAAATCGTGACGGCGATAATGATACGATCCGTTGGGGATTCCTGTTGTTGCATAAGCACTCCTTTTGTTCTATTTTCAACCAACCATCATGCAATCACGGCAGACAGTGATGAGCCATGCGGTTCGAAGCGCGAACCAGATTGATCCTGTTGTGAATGATCAACTTCGTAAGAGAATAGCATCATTTGCAACAGGATTGAATGGGTAACGCGTATAGCGATACTTTGTTTGAGTATTGCGGGATTAGCTCCGCCCGAATAATATGCCTGAAAGTAATGGTTCCGAATGCGTGCAGAAATGAGCTCAGAGCCATTATACATTCTCATCTTACTCCGCGGGCAGCCCCGCCAGACAGCCATTCGATCCAGTACGCGTACAATACGAATACGCTCGGCAGGTAGCCCAATCTATCTTGATGCCAGGCGCTTCACAGATGAAATCGTCGACCACATTGTATGTTCTGAAACGTCTTTTGCAGAACAAGCTGTCGCTCATAAAATCAATGGACCAGCAACGATTGATCGCCGCTGGCACTTCCAACTTGATTGGCAGTCTGCAGAAGCCGTTTTTTCCGCGCTGCGTTTATTCCGATTCAATTGGCCAATACACTCTCTTGTGGCTCCAGCGGCGCCCTCCGCGCATTTTGCCGCTGCAGATTATTTTCCCCCGGCGGGTAGGCTGTTGTAGTAGGCAGAAAGATTATCGATGTCTGCGTCTGATAGTGCTTTGGCCATGCCAGCCATCACGGGGTCGCTACGTGAACCAGAACGAAAGGCCTTTAATTGTTTGGCGAGATATTCCGTTTTTTGGCCCGCTAAATTAGGCCACATATCCATAGGGCTAATGCCATTCACGCCATGGCAACCAGCGCACATTCCCGCTTGACCTTTACCTGCGCTGATATCAGCGGCAAAACAGCCTAAACTGAATGCCAGCAGGGCACTTGAAATGATGATTTTCTTTCCGAATGTTGTACGCAAGGCTATATCCTCTCTCGTGAATTGCAACAGCGTTAGTTGGTATTGCTAACGCGCCTTATGTCAGGGAAACTCTGATCTATGCATGACCCCGGTTCCTGGATTCCTTATGCCCGGTTTCATTGTGGTAAATCTTCGCAATAGCCTTCTATTACGGTCGATAAGCGCCTCGAATCCGAGCATAAGGAAAACCGCACCTGAGCTTCGCTCAGACTTGATCAGATACCATCTCCCATGTATATCCACAAGCCCCTGTGTGACACGTGGACAATACGCTTTTTGGTGTTTTAACGCACCGAAACAAATATGAACCAACTTCCGCATCACAGCGCCAGGGGCAGACATTCTGGGCGTGCCTTTTTTCAATAGGCGCTGGTATAAATCACGCGCATCCGGGTTGTAGCGAATCGCAACAATAGCAGACATATAAAGCTTCGCTCTCACAATACCGCTGCCAGCCTTCGATAATTTTGCACGACCTCGTAC
>Ga0209633_10002474_pt1 | contig 17802 bp, 16 predicted proteins | sample Cruoilmetagenom1_FD_187290 | JGI IMG/M metagenome (GOLD analysis project Ga0209633, IMG submission 187290) | Oil polluted marine microbial communities from Coal Oil Point, Santa Barbara, California, USA - Sample 1 (SPAdes) (version 2) | ecosystem: Environmental > Aquatic > Marine > Oil seeps ... | reverse complement strand
TGGATATGCCGGCGGATATTGAAGAAATTGAAGAAGCCGCCGAAGAGGGTATTACGATTATTCCCCAGGCCATACCCTTACGGGTGGAAGATGCTGTAGACGGCAAAGTTGGATTTGTCTGGAATATGGCTGAGATGGTAGACGACCCAGATGGCGGCAGACCGCGGCCGCAGCCCATAGAGGGTGAAATTCATACATACGTATGTGATTCACTGATTTCTGCAGTCGGACAGGGAACAAACCTGCCGTATCTTCCCGATGAATCCGAATCCGGTGTGGCTGTTAAACGCTACAAACCTGTGGTAGATAAGAGAGGACAAACCGGGAATCCGGGAATCTTTGCCGGAGGTGACATAGTCAACAGCCGAAAAGATGCTGTCAGTGCCATCGGTGATGGACATGCAGCAGCATTGAGCATCGATCGTTTTCTGATGAAGAAGGAGGACTGAAATGGCTCTTGCCACATTTAACGAAGCGTTGGATTTTGCCATCAACAGAGAGAAGGAAGCGGTCGCTTTCTATCAGGATCTGCAGCGCATAGCAAAATTTGCCAGTCAAAAAGAATTGATGGGTGAGTTTGAAGATATGGAAAAGGGTCATGTTTCACTCCTTGAAGGTGTAAAAAGAAATCAGGAGCCTGCAAGGCTTTCAAAATCTATTCCTTCAGATCTGCATCTGGATGATTTTTTGGTTTCTTCGCCTCCCACAGCGGATATGACGTACCAGGATATTCTGATTACAGCGATTAAGCGGGAAAGAAAATCTGCAGCTCTTTACACCGGCTTAAAATCTGATACTGATGATATGGCTTTAATTGATGTCTTCAGCCGTTTGATTGTTGAAGAAGAGAATCACAAGGATTACTTTCAGAAACTTTACGATCGGGATATACAGAGCGCGAATTGAGTAATATCAGAGATGGAAGGGGTCTGTCTTAAAGCAGCCCCTTTTTTTCCGGCTGCAGTATCGCTGTTGTGTGAATCCCTTGCTTGGCTTGTAATCCGGCCTTCGGTATAATCTTCAGGCATGGAAAAAACAATACTTATTATCGGCTCCGGCGGCCGGGAACATGCCCTTGCCCAGTCCTTTTCAGAAAGCTCATCTGTTGACTCAATAATATGTTCTCCTGGGAATGCCGGTACGGCATCAGTTAAAGGATGCAGGAACTTTCCAGCCCCGGGTAATGCTGAAATTCTGAATCTGGCACTGAAGGAACAGGTGGATCTTGTGGTTCCCGGACCTGAACAACCTCTGGCTGAGGGCCTGGTAGATGAACTGAAAGCAGCGGGGATTCCCGCCTTCGGTCCGGCTGCAGCATCGGCCCGTTTGGAAGCCTCTAAAGGTTTTGCAAGGGATTTCATGGCCCGTAACGGTGTTGCTACTGCCGATTATATTCGCTGCAGGGATTACGATACAGCAAAGTTTTCATTGGAAAGATTTGGATTTCCTGTGGTACTGAAAGCCGACGGTCTGGCTGCAGGCAAGGGCGTTCTTATCTGCACCGACCGAGAGGAAGCCGAGGAGGCTCTTGATTCAGTTATGCTGCGCCGGGATTTCGGCAGCGCCGGTGATGAGCTTGTTATCGAAGAATGTTTTATAGGTTGGGAAACTTCCATCATCGGAATAACTGACGGAATGAGTTTTCTTCCATTTTTACCGGCTAAAGATCATAAAAGAGCCGGTAACGGGGATACCGGACCGAATACCGGGGGAATGGGAGTTATTGCCCCGCATCCTCTGGTTGACGGGGATGTCATAAAGGATATTCAGGATAATATCATTACACCCACAATGGCCGGTCTTCAGAAAGAGAAGCTGGGATATGCCGGATTTCTTTTTATCGGTGTTATGGTAACCCCCCGGGGGGCAAAAACCCTTGAATACAATGTCCGTATGGGAGATCCCGAAGCCCAGGCACTGCTTCCCCTATTAGACGGGGATCTCAACAAATATATGGAAGCTGCTCTTGAAGGCCGCCTGGCCGATGTGAAGCCCCGATGGCGGGGAGGGGCTTCCTGCTGTGTTGTTGCCGCTTCCGGCGGTTATCCCCGGGAATATAAAACTGGCTATCCCATAAGGGGGATAACTGAAGCTGAAAAGACAGGTTGCCGGGTGTACTGTGCCGGTGTAAAGGAAGATTGTGATTCCGGTTTACTTTCGGCAGGTGGGAGGGTACTTGGTGTTACCGCTTTGGGTGAAACCCTTAATGATGCCCGGGCACTAGCCTACAGGGGAATCGAAAGTATCAGTTTTCAAAATAGCTGGTACCGCAAGGATATCGGGTTTTCTTAATTATTCGATTTCTTGCACTTCATGTTTAAAACAGCGATTCTTTTATTATTAGAACAATCCCGGAGGAACTGATGTTACAGATAAACGAATTACTTGAGTTGCTTAAGCAGGCCCCGGATGAAGTTTTTATTCAGCCCCACAATGTTCCGGACCCTGATGCCATCGCATCCAGCTTCGGCCTGCAGGTACTTCTCGGTGAGTTGGGATTGGAATCAGTTATCGTTTATGAGCAAGACCTTGAAAAGGCCAACAGCCTCCGTATGCTGGAATCCTTTGATATATCAATGCGCCCGGCAGGCGAGGTTGAAACCCTGGGCGCAGAGGACTGGACTGTTCTTGTTGATGTGCAGAAAGAGAACGCCAATCTGACAGACCTGGTTACCGATGAAGTGGCCTGTATCGACCATCATAACGATAATGGATTTGATGAGTACCGATTCAAGGATGTACGTCCGGAATACGGCTCCTGTTCAGCCATTATTGCAGAATACTGGAATGAAGCCGGCCTGGTTCCACCAACTAATGTCGCTACGGCATTGCTTTACGGTATCAGAAGCGACACCGATGGTCTCAGCCGGGGAGTTCACTTGAGGGATATTGAGTCCTACTTTCAACTCTATGGACATGCCGATATGTCAAAAATCACCGAGCTGGATAACAACTCTATACACATCTCAGTTCTTAAGAATTACTCAAAAGCTTTTGATACTGTTGAAGTTTACGGTCAGACTGGTTTTCTGAGCCTTGAAAGTAATGATGATTCTCTTCTGGGTTCAGCCAGCGACATTCTTTTAAGTGTTGAGAATGTGGATATTGTAATCGCTTATGCCATCCGGGATTCCGGACTGAAGTATTCCATACGCAGTATTGACAGGAGCGTCAGTGCTGCCGATCTGGTAAGACATCTGGTAAAAGGATACGGGGTAGGGGGAGGACATGACACCATGGCCGGTGGATTCATCTCGGCCGAAAAATTTCCCGACGACCGTTCTTACGGAACTTTTTCCAGGTTCAGAGCCATTGAGTTTATTGAAAAGGATATCACCAGTGGCCGGCGCTGAGTTTGTTACTTGAAAACCTCTAAACACACTTATTTCACGAGTTATCCAGCGGGCTGAGAACAGAAAGCTAATTTATCTCAGTAAAGTGAGTATAAATCATTGTTGTACGGACATTTTAATGTCCAATATCTTCCTGAACCGTTCGGATATTATTGTATTCCACTCTCCATTGCTCAATGTTACTCTTCGCCTGATCCAATGAACAGTGGTGTGGTCGTCGTCGCAGAACCAGATATGGTAGATGAATGGGGAGAGTATCACACCCATCAAGGACCATGAATATAATCACCTAAGGTATCCCGGGATCTGTTATATTTGAAACCAGGCATTTATATCCCTGGAACTCCCGGGGAGATTTGGTTTTTAGGTTACATGATGTGGGTTCAAGGCAGTCTTTCTGAACTCGGTGCTAGCCAGATTGAGAATTGGATGAATCTTTGTCTTCGAAAAATGTCTGAACTTCCAATTCTGTTGCTGCAAGTGGACCGCTGGCGAGAACAGGTGGAGAGATGATATCACCGGCATTCATCATTGAAGCAGTTCGCTGAAGTGACGAAATCAGTAGAGTTTTTTCCCAATCCTGTAACTTGTTGAATCGTTCTACAAATTCGTCTTGAAGTAAACTTGGATCGGAATCGAGGATTTTTTTCGCTTCAACAGAAAGAATTACATTAACTTTTCTTTTATCAGTTTTATTTCGGTTGCGTTGTACAAATGTCAGCTTTTCTAATCGATCAAGTATTGCTGTAACCGTGGCCTGACTCAGACTTATGTTCTGTGCAACTTGCCCAACTGTCAGGTTCGATCCCTTACGAAATTCCTTAAGAACCAAAAGCTGAGGGCCGGTTAGACCGTACCGTTTTGTCAGGCTTTTTGAGTGAAGGTCGATAGCTCGGATAATTCTTCGTATCGTTGCCAGTACAATATCACTTTCGCTAGTCATCACTGAATCCTTCTTCCAGAGTATATGCTATTCTTATCTTCCTTGACTGTTTTTTCAATAGTATTAAAAAGTAGAACACTATAATATAGAAGACGAAATATAATCTACTGTTGTAATTCAATTTCCCTGTATCTTTAGGTTTTGAACAGGTATATCTAAGCTTTGCGCCTTGACTAAGCCGATCAATATCCATAGTGTGCTAATTAAAAATAATGAACAACAGGAGTTTGAATGTTGAAACGATTAGTGGCCACTTTTATATGGGTTCTTATAATGCTGCCGATTTCTGTATTTGCAAATGGTGTCGATGAAGAGGCTGCTCAAACGATCGTCTTTGCGGATTTAACCTGGGATAGCGCAATGGTGCACAACCGTATCGTCGGCTTCATTATTGAACATGGGCTTGAAAAGAACTACAAGGCTGAGTATCTGGGGGGTGCGACGATACCGTCATTAACCGGGCTCTCTGAAGGCGATATTGATATCGATATGGAATCATGGCATTCCAATTTTCAGGATCTCTATGAAGATTTGATCGAGAAAGGCAAAATTGTCGATCTCGGGAAGAATCTTCCCGATGCACCTCAAGGGTGGTATATACCGCGTTATGTTCTCGAAGGTGATTCGGAACGAGGCATTGACCCGGTAGCACCGGATTTGGATTCTGTTGCTGATCTAGATGACTACGCCCACCTGTTTGCGGATCCTGAAGACCCTAAGAAAGGTCTCATCTATCTTGGTGTTTCCGGTTGGGCCGTAACCGAAGTTCAGGAAAACTTCTTTGACGAGCAAGGACTAGGTGCTAGCTACAATAAATCCATACCAGGTTCGGCAGCAGCTCTCGCTGCTACGATGGCTGCCGCTTTCGATAGGGGAGAGCCATGGATCGGGTACTGGTGGGAGCCCACAGCGATCATGGGTCGTCTGGACATGGTTCGGCTTCCGGGAACGGAATTACCACCGGCCGACGTCAATATCCTTGTTAATCCTTCGCTCCTGGACACGGCTCCTGACATCGTAACGATTCTTAAAAAGTATGACACAACAGTTGCCGTTAACAACGAGTTCCTTCTGCAGATGGAAACAATGAATACCGATGCTGAAGGTGCGGCCATCTGGTTCCTGGAGAATCGTGAGGATATCTGGCTGGATTGGGTTGATGCTGATGTTGCCGCTCGAGTAAGAGACGCTCTGGCTTCCTTATAGGTTTGAACATGGATCAAGGGAATCCCTTAGTAGAGGAAACGGCTTCGGCAGTTTCTTCCCTTTCTGAAGAAGTTGTCCGGGTCGAGGGTCTCTGGAAAGTCTATGGGCGTGAATCAAAACGCATCACCTCAGACAAATACAGTCAGATGAGCAAAGACGATATTAGAAAGAAAACCGGAAATATCGTCGGTTTGAAGGATGTCAGCTTTTCCATATCGAAAGGAGAGTTCTTCATCATTATGGGTCTCTCCGGCAGTGGAAAATCCACATTGATTCGGAATCTGATTCGATTGATCAGACCAACAACCGGCCGAATCACCATAAATGGCGTCAATATCACCAAATTGTCCGAGAACGACCTCCTGGAATTTCGAAAGAAGACTTTTGGAATGGTCTTTCAGAATTACGGACTTCTTCCCCATCTGACAGTTCTCGACAACGCAGCCTATGGGCTTAAGGTTAGGGGGCTGCCGAAAGGCAAACAGTACGCAAAAGCCATGCGATTTTTAGAAACTGTAGGATTATCCGGTTGGGAAGATTACTATCCCAATGAACTGTCCGGTGGGATGCAGCAGCGTGTCGGTTTAGCCAGAGCTTTGGCCAACGATCCGGAAATTCTTTTAATGGATGAACCTTTCAGCGGTCTGGATCCTCTCATCCGGCGTCAGATGCAGGACGAGTTCATTGAAATCCAGGACAAACTCAACAAGACGATTATCTTCGTAACGCATGATTTGAGTGAAGCACTGAAGCTCGGTGATCGGATTGCCATTCTTCATGATGGAGAAATCGCTCAAATCGGAACACCGGAAGAAATTGTTACCGTACCTGCAGACAGCTATGTACAGGAATTTGTTCAGGATGCATCACCGGCAAAGGTCGTTACAGCTGGTAGTATAATGGTTGAACCGGAGGTTCTTCTCTATTCATGGGAAGGTCCCAGAACCGCGCTCTCCATTCTGAAAAATGCCCGTCGTTCCGGAGCCTTTGTCGTCGACAAGAATGGCATTTTACTCGGTGTTACTAATATTAATCGACTGGAACGAATCATCGAAAATCCAGTCGAATCTCAGACAAAACGAATCGATGCTTCTGCCATAACAAAGATCCCTTCAGTTTCAGAAGACACAATTCTGGAGGACCTGTTCGGTATTGTATCGGCAAATCCATATCCCATACCTGTCATCGGGGAAAATAGACGTCTTGTCGGGGTCGTGAGAACCGATGATATTTTTGAAACTATCAGTCCTAACAGAGGTGACCAGAATGATTGATTTTCCGGAGATTATTCGAATCCCTTTGCGGGATTGGATCGATGAAATTATGTCGTGGCTTCTCAATAATCTTGAAACTTTTTTCGATGCCGTCGGATGGTCGATTCTGCAGGTTATGTTGGGATTTGAGTTTGTATTTACCCATATCCCATGGTTCATTTTCATCCCACTTGCTTTTCTGGGCGGGTGGCGGATGCTGAAAAGTCTCAGCAGTGGGATTACATTCGCCTTGATGTTGTTCCTGATTGGTACATTCGGCTATTGGGAGATGGCTATGCAGACTTTAAGTCTGGTATCAGCATCGGTCTTATTTTCTTTACTTATCGGAATTCCGACGGGAATTTTAATGGCACAGAATAACCGGGCTGAATCGATTATTAAGCCGGTTCTGGATGGAATGCAGACTATGCCGAGTTTCGTCTATCTGATTCCAGCATTGATGTTTTTCGGTTTGGGACGAGTGCCTTCAGTAATTGCAACGATTATTTATGCTGCACCACCGGTCATTCGGTTAACCAACGTCGGGATTCGAACCGTCAATCCTGAAGCGGTTGAAGCCGCTAAGGCTTTTGGTGCCAAACGGAAGCAGGTGCTTTGGGATGTTCAAATGCCATTGGCGAAACCTTCAATTATGGTGGGAGTGAATCAAACAACAATGATGGCTTTAGCAATGGTGGTCATCGGATCAATGATTGGTGCAAAAGGTCTGGGAATGGAAGTCCTTCTTTCAATTAATAGAATTGAAGTTGGCCGGGGATTTGAAGCCGGCATCAGTATCGTATTTCTTGCCATTATTATTGACCGCCTAACATTTTCTCTTTCAGAGAGGACTTCTCAGAATAATCAATCCCATGAATAAGGATTGCATATGACTTTACCGCCACTTAGAGAAACGAGAGAATTCTACTTTTTGCTGACCTGAGAGCCCGTCGGGATGAAGGCCTTAAAATTTCTCATGAATTATTCCAAGCTGTAGGATAATCTCTTTAGTCCTATCAATTTCATTTCGTTTCAGGGCGGTATGCCATTTGTTCTTTGATTGCTGCATCATCACCTGGTGACAACGGATCGACTTTCAGCAGAAGACCCTCGACCCTTCGGTGATGACTCTGCTTCTCCACCGAACAATAGACGGTTGGACCCTCTCCGTTATTCTCAATGTCCCCTATGGCCGCCTCGCTGAAATATCCAGTATCAGCACAGATATCACCAACCTCCCTTACCTCTGGATCAACGTAAGCGTCCAAGCATCCCCACCAAGATGTGGCAGCGGGAGGGTACTCATGCTTATTCAGACTTACCACCTGTGATTGCTTGCACTTAATTAACAAAGTATGGATTGTGTGAATGATCAACAGACGGTTATTCTGACTTTTCAAGTCTGAGACTGGCGATCGTCTGAAGATTGGAAACTTTCTGTTTTTAAAGAGGAGGAATTTCTGAATAGAATCCTGATTAATAATGCTGCATCAGTTGTATTTAATAAATGTGATTCTACCAGCGGTAAGTGGCACCGAGTTGAAGGAGAGTGAGTCGATTTCGATCATCGCCATGTCCTTCGCCGAACATGCTGGTGAAGTCCAGACCATAACCGAATATCAGTGCTTTTACAGAGAAGGACTTGGTAATATTCCATGAGATAGCCGGAGCAATTTCCAGAATCGGGTAAATATTCCAGGAACTGGCTGTTGAATTGGTAATGTGGGACAGGTAAAGATCCAGCCTGACACCGAATTCTGCAGAGACTCGACCAAGAGTTCTGAATATAAAACCGACACCGGGAACAAATCGATTGATATTCTCTGTGTCGCCGGGAGAGTATTCATATATGAATGACCCGGTAAGGCCGACGTTTTCTTTCATGAACCAGTTGAATTCCGCACCCAATGGCCAGAAATATGTCAGGGTCCCGGCGATATTCTCTCCATTTGACTGGTTGAAATCGAGGTGAATATTTACAGGCAGCCAGAGGGTAATCTGGAAGTCTTTTGCCAGTTGGAGTTCCAGATCAATTTCCTCATTGATGCGATTTCTTTCATCGATCAATTCTTCGTCTAATACCGGTGGAACCATTGTAAGAAATCCGGACCATTGTCGAGCCGTTTCTCCGCAAAATTCCGAAAGTGCTTCATAAGAAGTGAGGATGGATTTGGGGTAGGAACGTGTATCAGCTGGGATATCTTCTTCAGTCAATATGAATAAGACATTATCGTCTTCTCTGGTAATCACGATTGAATTGTGCTGTAGGTTTGTATCATCGACAGCTACAATTGGCTGGAACTCGGTTAACCGGGTGTAAAGAATCTCAGCAATCATGGCAGGAAAATCCGGATCTACCTGAAAGAAGATACGTCGGGGAATAAGATTTTCTTCACTTGATATCGGTATTGCAATGATGAGAATCAGAATGATCAATAATGCACTTTTCATAAACTCATCCCCATACCGAATGTAATCGATCCCGAGAGGGAGACAAAACCGTGTTGGTTATGTCCGGAGAGATCGAAGCGGTATCCGGCAAAGGACATGGCGATATCAGCTATAAAGAAAATAGGGTTCCGGTCCAGGGTATTGGTAAAGTAATACTTGAGACGGAAATCGATTGGGAGTCCAATGCTGATGAAACTTCCATATAAGGTACCAAAATCTGTGAATTGAGGAGAGAATCGCAGAGAACCCATGAGTCCGAAGGCCATGTCTGTTCTCGAACTTCGGAACATAATCCTCCCTCCTCCGGAGGCTTCAAGATCGACATAAGGAAATGATGTGTCTCCGTTGAACGATCGTTCCATATTGATGCCCATTGCCAGTCCGGCGGCAGTCTGCCAGAGGGATGAGAAGTCCCGGCTCCAGTCGAAAATAATCGGGATGAAGGGGCTGGCTGACATGCGACTCACACCTTCTTCCATCATACCGTTAATCCCTGTCTGAACACTGATGGAGTCGGGATATTCCTGCCATCGTCGATTGATAATCTGTTTCCGGGAAAGCCTGAGTTCCCGGTCACTCAATGCGCCATAGACGGTTTCTGTCTGAGTGATGAGAACACGACCGGCATCGGGAAGTACACGATCTACGTCTTCCATGAATTTCGCAGCAATGTCGTCCATGGCGTCGAATATGCTCAGACCGATATCTCCGGTCCAGAATGTACCGGATTTAACCGATTCAGCCTGTATATCGTAGAGATTAGCCTGGACGACCAGTTGATTCCCCTGCTTCAGGAATGTACCGGTAATTATCAGATCAGCACCGGTATCCTCAAGGAGAGTAAAATCCGGTTGGGATAAAGACCCGATCTGCTTCCAGGGGAGTTCAGTCCGGACAATGCTGAGCCGTGGATCGTCTTCCAAAACGATTTCCAGGGTGTCTGTGAAAAGCATATTTATTTGATCGTCGGCATCACCTTTTGGAAGGAATGGGCCGATTAGAGTACGGTATGTTACACGTTTGTCGGCATCTGCTGCAGCCGGCTGTAGTTCCACTTCGATTTTGGCGTCACCCTGAAGACGGATATACCGGGTTATATCCTCCCGGCCATCTGCCCGGAAGAGCAGCTTATGTTTTCCTCCGGGGATGGAAAGAGACAGGGGTGTGGTTCCTGTAAGTGTATCGTCCAGATACAGTTCGGCACCCTGTGGGATAGAGGTAAATGTTGTTTTGTAGAGTTCCTGCTCGTATTCGACAGCGGGCCGCAGGGAGCCGAAACCGATGAAATCCCGATCCTCCCACTCTGGAAAATCTATGTAACTGGCCAGATTGAGGGCGGCTTTCTGACGGTCTTCTTCATCGGCTGATTCGATGCGAACGGCAGGTTTGCTACCGATTGAGTACAGGACAAACCGATAGGGGGCTACAACGATGGAATCGGGAGGAACATAGATGACGGTATCCGAACTCCCAATGTCGATAGTAACGATTTGAGTAGAGGGTTCCACAAGATAGTCACCTGTACGTACCCGGTACCAGCGGATATCCCACTCATCTGTGCCAACCGGAAGTTTGAGTCGCCGGGGACCTTCTACTGTGAGGTTTACCGATTTCGAGTAATCAGTCTCCGGATCGATACGGGTGGGGATTCCCAGAAGAGAAATGCCCTGACGAACACCTGGGGCAGGTAAATTATCTGCCGACAGAATCTGTGGAAAAGCAATGAGGAATACCAGTAGACCTGATGCAACTGCGAATCGCATACGGACGATCATGAAACGATAATACTCCTGTTGAAATACCAAGTCAAATGAAATGTTGGTTTGTAAATTGGCAGCAGCTTCAGAAATGAACATGGTATGGACAGGTAAATAAGGCAGGTTGTATGAAGTATTACAAACTGGGTCTTGCGGGTATAAGTAATCGGAAGTATATTTAAAAAACTTAATGGAGGAATCGCTGATGAAAAAAAATTATTGGTATCTTCCCATTTTGGTATCGTTACTACTTTCAGCCGCATTGTTCTCATCCTGCGTCACCTACGGCTATACACTGGTTACTCACAATGAGACGACAGCCAAATTACGGGATCATGACATTCTCGGGAGTGTCCTGCTTGAGGTTAAAGCTACGAGCAAGTTGTTCAAAGAAGAAAGAGGTGTCCGGGCACTGCTCCTGATGAAAGCTCGTTCTCTTTATGGTGATGACGTCGATGATGTCGTAAATATCGCGGTGTCGCAGACGAGTGAATGGCAATCGCGCAGTTTCATAATTAAAGCCGATGCCATCAGATACAAGGAGGACATGTGATGACTAAAGTCGTAACGATTGTAAGCGTCATCCTGCTCCTGGCTCTTACGGGGTGTGTGACATATGTAACGCCTTCCCGGTATCAGGAGTCGACTCCGTTTGTTAAAGATTATACGATACTTGGTTTCATTTCGGTTGATATGCCGGTAATACAGTCTTCGAAAGACGTCCAAAGTGTCAGTCAGATGGCTATGGAGACTGCCAGAGCTCAGTATCCCGAAGCAGACGATATTATTGATGTTACCATCACGCAAAAAGTAAAGACTACGTATATTTTTCTCTGGTGGCTTTTTGACTACCGTACAACCCTTGAAGGGAACGTCATAAAATACAACGACTGACGGATAAGGGGGAACATTCCATCAGGATGTTCCCTAAGTACGATTTCATGAAGACAAACCTGGAATAGAGTGGCATCCCTCAAAGAGCGACTTCGGTGAGGGCTTATTGTTGTGGCGGCTTCCAGTCCTAAAAACCCTCAGAGCATTTCGAGCAAGACCTTCGTGATGCAATATCTCAGTAAGGATATCTTGCTCTGGTTAAACAAACCTAAACCTGATGGGGACTTAAGCAGCTATTAAAATGGTCAAATGGGTTGTTGTTATGATAATAAGTTTTTGGACAGTTATGGTCGGTTTTATAATTTTTAGAACGGGCTTTTTAAACTAATTCGTGCATACTAAAAAGTATGAAACCCAAGTCTCAACCTGATCTTGTTGTTGGCGCCACCGGACTCGCCGTTGCGTTCTCCCTCTTCGGGGACATGGCGATGTACGTCATCTTCCCGGCACAACATGCTGCTCTGGGGTTCAGTGCAATTCAGGTGGGACTGTTGCTATCGGTAAATCGATGGATACGCCTGGTGACGAATCAGATCGCTCAGCGGCTCATCAAGCGCTCGAGTACAGGCAGTGCCTTTCCACTGGCACTCACTGTCGGTTCGCTTATGGCCGCTGGTTACGCCATGGCTCCCTCGTTTTCTGTACTCTTGCTGTTGAGAATAGTATGGGGGGCTTGCTGGTCGATTATTCGCCATACAGGGGTAATGACCACGAACAACTCCGCCGAATCCGGTAGTCGGGGCCGCAGCATGGGCATCTATATGGCATTGGTTAATCTCGGATTCGTAGCCGGGACATTCGCGGCAGGATGGTTCTATGATTGGGGTGGTTATCAAAGAGCCTTTCTCATGGCAGCCGTTCTGTCACTTGCCGCACTTCCGGCCGCCTTTGTTGCTCGGAAACATACGAGGTCATCCTTCTCTCAATCAGGAAGGATGAGACGGATATCCGCAGATTCAACAGCAAAAAACTTCGAGGAAAATGATACATCCGATTCAGAAAAATTCCGATTAATTCCGTCTGTAAGGGATCGATTCGAATCGGGGAATTCCAGATTCCCGCTGTCAATTCAGGGATTTATAATCTCCTTCGTCAGCTCGGGATTGATTATGTCGACTCTCGGATTCATGCTTCGGGAACGCTATGGAGATACAGTTAATATCGGCACCATCTCCATTGGCGTCACTGCTCTTACCGGCATGCTGCTTTCCATTCGATCGATTATCAATTTCGCCGGTTTGCCCGCTACCGGTGTCGTATTGGATCGCATCGGTTTTAAAAAGGCTCAATGGATCGGATTCACTGTTTCCGGTATCTCTTTATTAGCTGTTGCGATGTTTGATACCACAACTGTGATGATTTTGATGATCGTCGTCTTTTTTACTGGCGCGATGATCGCCAGACTGGCGATTGAATCAAGAGCAGCGCAATCGGGACATAGAGCTTACGCGGCTATGGCGACATCGACAGATCTCGGTTCGGCGATAGGGCCGATGCTTGGATGGTTGGGTATAGAGCTGTCACAGTCGGGCTCGGTGTTCTGGGTCGGCGGCATCCTTTTCCTCGTTGCAGCATGGCTTAATCGCTGATTTATATTCGTAGAACCTGTGTTGTCTCGGTTATTTACCAGAGCTGATGTACAAGAGCTTTAATTCTCTCTTCGTAAATACCGGTAATTTTCTCATGAAGGTCCTTGCTCATGGGTGCCATTTTCCCCGCCGAGAGGTTTGATTCCAGATGTTCTAGTTTTGAGGCTCCGGGAATAATAGTGGATACCTGGGGATGGTCGAGTATCCATCTGAGTGCCATAGGGGCCAGGTTCACATTCTCAGGACTACTGGATTCGACAGGAAAAACTTTTTTTAACTCCTCAACCGCATCCAGACCCATCTCATAGGGAACACCGGCAAAAGTCTCACCTTTGTCGAAAGCTGCCCCGTCCCGATTGAAATTCCGATGATCTTCCGGAGCGAATTCGGTGCTCCTGGAAAAACGGCCTGTTAAAAGACCGCTGGCCAGTGGTACACGGACGATGATTCCGATATCTTTCTTCGCAGCTTCCTTGAAAAAAAGTTCAGAAGGTCGCTGCCGGAATATGTTGAAGATAATCTGCACTGTTGTAACGTTGGGGTACTCGATGGCCTTCAGGGCTTCTTCCACCTTTTCAACACTCACACCCAGGTTTAGAATCTTGCCCTCATCTTTCAGACGGTCAAAAAGTTCGAAGATTTCCGGGCGGTAGTACACGTCGGTGGGGGGGCAGTGAAGCTGAATCAGATCCAGGGTTTCAAGCCCTGTGTTTTTCAGGCTCTTCTCCACATACCCTCTGAGTACTTTCGGGGTGTAGCCTTCACTTACGTGGGGCTCGATAAAGCGTCCGCATTTGGTGGCCACATAAATACGTTCTGAATGGCGTTTTACCACGCGGCCTACCGCCGCTTCGCTGGCTCTGTCCTCGTATACATCCGCAGTATCGATAAAGTTTACACCTTCATCGATGGCTTTTTCCAGGATGGATTCTGCCAGTTTGTCATCAAATCCGCTGCCCCATTTTCCGCCGACCTGCCAGGTGCCCAGTGATATTTCACTGATGTTGAATCCTGTTTTGCCTAAAGTTCTTTTATTCATATACTTAAATTTGGATGACTATTGATGAAATGTCAATAAAGCTGGCCTGGATATCAGATCTGCATCTCGATCATCTCGAGAAAAAAGATCCAGATGCTCTCGTACGTCTGGGGGCGGCACTCGAATCAGAGGGTGCCGCTCACATCCTTCTCGGTGGGGATATCGCCGACTCAAGATGTTTTGAAACCGGACTGGAACATTTTCTCGATGTTACACGATGCTTAATCTACTTCGTATTGGGGAATCATGACTATTATTTCGGATCCATCGTCGATGTCCGCCGCCGGGCGGCCGCCCTTAGTCTTCCCGGACTTCAATGGCTTCCGAAAACCGGAGTTGTAGAATTAAACAGTGATACGGCCTTAATAGGTCACGGCGGCTGTGGTGATGCTCATCGCGGGGATATGGAAAACTTCATTCTTCTTACAGACTATGCCGCTATAAAAGAACTGGCTGCCACCATCAATCATGAAGATTTCTGGATTAACGGTTTTAGAGAACGATCAGCACTGATAAACAAACTGAGGCAAATGGGAGAAGAGGCTTCACAGAACCTGAAAAACAATCTGGAGAAAGCTGCAGACAGATATAAAAGAATACTGATTCTTACCCATGTCACACCCTTTGTGGAAACCTGTACCTATCGGGACAGCCCTGGAACAGATCGGGGATTCCCGGGTTTCCTCTGGGACAGCATGGGAATTAAACTGAAATCATTTGCCGCCGAGCATCCTGATACTGAGTTTATGGTGTTAAGCGGTCATACCCACGAGGATAGTTATGCCCGGGTTGCTTCGAATATAAGAGCATGGTCGTCTCCCGCAGAATATGGAGAACTGCGTTATCGAATCGTAGAGTCTTCCGGTTGGACTGTGGGACCTTCCATACTGGTTTAAATTACTTTTTCTTCGGGGGCATAACATCAGTGATGGTGCCCTCCACCATCTCTGCGGCAAAGGCGAATGTTTCGGCAAAAGTGGGATGGGCATGGATAGTTCCTCCGATATCCGCCGCATCAGCTCCCATTTCAATAGCCAGGGTAGCCTCGGCAATAAGATCACCTGCCCGGGCTCCAACAATTCCCGCCCCGATGATGCGTCCGCTATCAGTATTAAAAAGAGCTTTGGTTTTACCTACGGCCTTGTCAGCCGAAAGTGCACGGCCGCTGGCTCCCCAGGGGAAAGCTCCCAGTTCATAGCTGATTCCTTCGGCTTTGGCCTGCTTTTCGGTATAACCGGTCCAGGCGATTTCCGGATTGGTATAAGCCACCGAAGGAATCGTCATTGCAGAATTGGCACTCTTGATTCCTGAAATAACTTCAGCCGCAACCTTGCCTTCATAAACAGCCTTGTGGGCCAGCATGGGATTACCCACAATATCTCCGATGGCGTAAATTCCGGAAACCGCTGTTTCCATTGTCTCGTTTACGCTGATAAAACCTCTGTCATCTACTGGGACTCCAATCTCCTCTGCTCCGATACCCTTCCCATTCGGCAGGCGGCCGACAGATACCAGCAGTGCATCAGCATTTATCGTTTCCGGAGCTTTTTTACCTTCCAGAGAGATTAAAAGGGCGTCCTTCTCCGCTTTTACAGCGGTGAGTTTTGTCGTGGTATAAACAGCTTTGTACTTTTCTTTCAATTTGGCCGACAGAGGGAGCACCAGATCGGCATCTGCCGGGGGAATAATCGAATCCAGCATCTCAATGATGGTGATTTCAGACCCCAAAGCTGCATAAACCTGAGCCATCTCCAATCCGATAATTCCCCCGCCCAGAACCGCCAGATGTTTTGGAATAAAGGGCAGAGAGAGTGCATCGGTGGAATCCCAGATTCTTGAATCTTCATTCGGTAGAAATCCGAGGGTCACCGGTCGGGAACCCGTTGCGATAATGGCATTCTCAAATTCGACGGTTCTTTCTCCTTCAGCACCGGTAACTTTTATACTGCGGGTGTTGGAAAAGGTGCCGACTCCATGAAGTATCGTAACTTTTCGTGCCTTGGCCAGAGCTTTCAGGCCATCGGTGAGTTTCCCGACAACCCCATCCTTTTTGTCTCTTAGAGTATCAGGGTTAATTTTCACTTTGGCAAAATCAAGACCATAAGAACTGGCATCAGAGGCTTCTTCGATGATTTCTGCGGCATGGAGCAGTGTTTTAGAGGGAATACAGCCGACGTTCAGACACACCCCGCCGATACGCTGTTCTTTCTCAATGAGAACAACATTTTTACCAAGATCCGCGGCTCTGAAAGCGGCGGTATATCCTCCGGGACCACCGCCTAATACTGCTACATCGAATTTCAGGTTTTCAGACATTCATTTCCCCTTTTAGAGCAGAGCCCGGCGCAAATCACCGAGAAGTTTTGACAGGTATGAGGTAAAACGGGCCCCCGAGGCGCCGTCAATTACACGGTGGTCGTAGGATAAAGAGAAGGGCAGAATAAGTCTGGGTTTAAAATCGTTTCCGTTCCATACAGGTTTCATGGCGCTTCGGGAGAGACCGAGAATGGCTACTTCCGGTGCATTCACGATGGGGGTGAAGTAGGTGCCTCCGATTCCCCCAAGACTGGAAATACTGAAAGTACCGCCTTTCATTTCGTCCCCTTTCAGTTTCCCTTCCCGGGCCCGGGAACTGAGGTCAGAAAGAACCTCTGCCAATTCCAGAACGCCTTTTTTATCGGCATCTTTGATTACAGGCACCACTAAACCTCCGGGAGTATCCACGGCAATCCCGATGTGATAATACTTTTTTCGAATGAGAGAGGTACCGTCGGAAGCCAGGGAACTGTTGAAATCAGGATATATTTTCAGAGCCTGAACAACAGCCTTGATAATGAAAATAAGCGGGCTGATTTTCGGTCTGTCCCCCCGGGTATTCTCAGCGTTCAGATCCTTCCTGAAGGCTTCCAGATCGGTAATATCGGCTTCGTCAAACTGGGTGACATGGGGCACTCCAATCCAGTTCCGGTGAAGATGTGGACCTGAAAGCCTTTTAATCCGGCTGAGTTCTTCAGTTTCAATTTCACCGAAAGCGGCAAAGTCCGCTGTGGGAATGGGCGGGAGATTAAAGGTACCGGCTGGAACCGGGGCATTAATTGAACCATTCATCACGTTCTTCACCAGGGAGCTGACATCCTCCCGGGTAATCCTTCCCTTGGGGCCGGTGGCTCTCACCCGGCTTAAATCAACACCCAGTTCTCTGGCCAGAGAACGGACAGATGGGGTTGCGTGATAATTCCCAGTTGTTTCCGGTGTTGACTCTAATGTTGCAGCTTCAATTTTTGGTGCGGGTGCGGGTGCGGGTGCGGGTGCGGGTG
>Ga0209633_10002473_pt1 | contig 17806 bp, 14 predicted proteins | sample Cruoilmetagenom1_FD_187290 | JGI IMG/M metagenome (GOLD analysis project Ga0209633, IMG submission 187290) | Oil polluted marine microbial communities from Coal Oil Point, Santa Barbara, California, USA - Sample 1 (SPAdes) (version 2) | ecosystem: Environmental > Aquatic > Marine > Oil seeps ... | reverse complement strand
TAAATGATGCCAAAATTGATCGCTTTGGCCCGGCGGCGCACCATCGGGTCCATGCCTTCCACCGGCACGCCGAACATTTCCGACGCGGTCATTGCGTGAATATCAACGCCGTCGGCGAAGGCCTGCTTCATGGATTTAAGATCGGCGATATGCGCAAGAAGCCGCAGCTCGATCTGGCTGTAATCCGCCGAGATCAACACATTGCCTTTATCCGGCACGAAGGCGGTTCTGATTTTGCGCCCGTCTTCAGTCCGTATAGGAATGTTTTGAAGATTGGGATCGGTGGAGGCGAGGCGCCCGGTGGTGGTCGCTGCAAGTGAGTAAGATGTGTGAACGCGGCCGGTCTCGGCGTTGATCTCACCCGGCAAGGAATCCGTATAGGTGCTTTTCAGCTTTGCAAGACTACGCCAGTCAAGAATGACGCGGGGCAGGTCGTGGCCTTCGACCGCCAGCTCCTCGAGGATGTCGGCCTTGGTGGACCAGGCGCCTTTCGCGGTTTTGCGCCCGCCGGGCAGCGCCAGCTTGCCGAACAAGATCTCTGAAATCTGTTTCGGAGAGCCGAGATTGAACTCCTCGCCCGCAAGCTTATAGGCCTCAGCTTCCGACGCCGCCATGCGCTGTGCGAAGTCTCCGGAAAGACGCGAAAGCACGCGTCGGTCGATCTTCACGCCTTCGCGCTCCATCGCGACAATGACGGGGGCGAGCGGGCGCTCCAATGTTTCGTAGACGGTGGTTTTGCCTTCCGCGGCGAGGCGCGGCTTCAACAGCTCATAAAGGCGCAGCGTGATGTCGGCGTCTTCCGCCGCATATTTCGACGCCTCCTTAATCGGGATCTGATCGAAGGTCTTTGCTTTTTTACCCGTACCGGCGACATCGGAAAATTTGATCGTGTCGTAATCGAGGTGGCGCTTGGCGAGCTCGTCCAAGCCGTTGCCGCCCTTGCCGCAATCAAGTGCGTAGGAAATCAGCATCGTGTCGTCGAAAGGCGCAATGGAAACGCCATAACGCGACAATACCAGCGCATCATATTTAAGGTTCTGTCCGACTTTCAGGATCGACGGGTCTTCGAGCATCGGCTTTAAAAGCTTCACCGCTTTTTCAAGCTTGATCTGCCTGGCGGCGTCTTCATCATCAAGCGCGAGACCATCGCCGCCATGGCCCAATGGAATGTAACACGCCTCGCCGGTCTTAACCGAAAGGCAAACGCCAACGAGGTTGGCGCGCATGGCGTTTAAACTGTCCGTTTCCGTATCAACGGCGATGACCCCGCGCTCATAGGCCTTATCGATCCAGGCTTTCAGTTTTGCTTCGTCGAAAACCGTCTCATAATTCGCCGCGCCCGGCGGCGGCGCGGGCGCCGCCTCGCCCGGACTATCATCGCCGCCAAGGTCAGCGGTAACGCGCCGGGTCAGGGTCGTAAATTCCATTTCCCCCAGAAAGGTGAGCAGTTTTTCTTTATCGATCGGGCGCATGCCGAACGCATCGACACCGTCTTCGAGCGGCACATCGGTTTTGAGCGTCACCAGCTCTTTTGAAAGCCGCGCCTGATCGGCGAACTCGATGAGGTTTTCCCGGCGTTTATTCTGTTTGATCTCTTCAGCGCGGGCGAGCAGCGTTTCAAGGTCGCCATATTCCTCGATCAATTGAGCCGCGGTTTTAACGCCGATGCCCGGCACGCCCGGCACATTGTCCGCGGAATCTCCCGCCAGCGCCTGAATGTCGATGACATGCTCCGGGCCCAGCCCGAATTTTTCAACGACCTCGTCAGGGCCGATATTTTTGTTCTTCATCGTGTCGAACATGGTGGTCTTGTCTGAGACAAGCTGCATCAAATCCTTGTCCGACGAGATAATCACGGTCTCGCCTCCCTCCGCTTCAACCGCACGGGCGTAAGTCGCGATCAGGTCATCCGCCTCAAAGCCTTCCATCTCGATGCACGGCACGTTGAAGGCGCGGGTCGCGTCGCGAACGAGCGCGAATTGCGGACGCAAATCCTCCGGCGGTTCCGGGCGATGTGCTTTGTACTCTGAATATATCTCATTACGGAAGGTTTTTGACGAGTAGTCGAAGATCACGGCGAAATGCGTCGGCTCGTGTTCATCAGTCATGTCGGTCAGCAGCTTGTAGAGCATATTGCAGAAGCCAAAGACCGCTGTCGTCGGTGTTCCATCCGATCTAGTCATGGGTTTTGATCGCATCAACGCGAAATAGGCGCGGAAAATATAAGCCGAGCCGTCAACCAGATAGAGACGAACCGGCGGTATGACTTTTGCATCTTTGGTTTTATTTGGCATTCGGCGTAGCTTCCCGATCAGGTTGGTCTTCATGAATAGGAGAGACGTCATGAAAGTTCTAGGGATTCGTTTTTGTAAAGTATCGCACGCCGCTGACGCGGAAGGCCTTGCGGCGATGCTTGGGGAAAAGGGGTTGGGCCTTAAAGCCGCCGACATGGGCGAGGGGCAAGAGTTTCAGGGCGCGGTGTTTCCGGTGGGCGACGGGGAACCCGGACGAGGCAGCTGGATCGAGATCTGGCCTGCGGGTGAGAATATGCCGGAGATGACCATGCTGCAGATTGTCGTCGATGACGCCGACGCCTGGGCCGCGCGCGCGAAGGAAAATGGCGTCGATGTCAAAGGCCCCGACGACGCCCATGGCGAGCGCATCTACTATATGGATGGCCCCGGCGGGCTGCCGATCGCGTTTCAGTCGAAGGCGGATTAACGCCGCACCCGTGAGGCGCTCTTTTCAATACTGCGCAGCAACGTTCGAAATTGCTTATTGAATTTCAAATTAGGCGAACCGAATTTCGGGATCGGCAAGACCGCGGACGCGCAATTCCGCAAGGTTGCACTCTTTGTTTCGCAATCAAGGAATGCCCCATGGGAAAACCAGTCTTCATCGCGCGTCAAGCCTCATATCCAACAGGCGTCCTCGGCTGGATCGTCGCCCAGATCATGAGCCGTGAGACGGGATGGGAAAACAGAAGGGCGATTGACCTGCTTGACCTGAAGCCCGGCCAGGCCGTGCTCGACATTGGTTGCGGCCATGGCGCATCGCTGAAGGAATTAGCCCGGCGCGTTGAACATGGCCGCGTCACGGGGCTCGACCCATCAGCGGTTATGGCGGGCGTCGCGCGCAAAAAGACCCGGTCGGAAAAAATCGAAATCGTCCAGGCGACCGCGCGCGACATGCCGTTTGAGGACGCCGCGTTTGACGCCGCAATGAGCGTTCACACCCTCTATTTTTGGGATGATCCGATCATGGAGCTCAGTGAGATAAGGCGCGTCATCACGCCTCAGGGGCGTTTTGTTCTCGGCTTCCGCTCGTCGGAAGACAAACGCTTCGTTTCAGACTCGCCGCAATCCGTCTATCACATCCGCTCGCTTGACGAGGTTGAAATGCTTGTTCGCAGCGCTGGCTGGGATATTGACAATAGGGTCCGCGATCGCGCGCGCGGCGCATTGTTCCACTGGTTTGTCTGCAGGCCAATAATCAACCGCGCAGATGCGTGAAGACTTTCGGCTCGATGCTGGCGGCGCAAAGTACGCCGCCCCAAAGCGCCCCTAGTATGCCCTGCGTCACGACGTCCTGACCGGAAAGATAAAGCCCCTTGACCGGCGTCTTCATCCGCAAAGCGTCTGAAAGAATTCGCCGGGGCGTCGCCTCAAGACCGTAAAACGCTCCTTCAATATGGTTTGTGAACGCTACGGTTGCGAGCGGCGTCGCCAGTTCGCGAAAAACGACAAGGTCTGCAAGTTGTGGGAAATACGCGGTGAACATTTCGAACATCGCCGTTTCAACTTCGCGCTTGAATTCCGCATACGCTTCGCCCCGCTCATCGGGCGGCATGCCCGCCCAACGCTCAACCGTCGACCAGTCCGTCCATGCAACCGCTTCGCCGCAATGCAATCGCTCTGGGCCTGGATCATGGGCCGGGTCTTTGAGTGACGCGAAGGAGACATAGAGCCCTGGCGGGGCGCCATTTGGCGCGTCGGACCAAACCGCATCGGTTTCACCATTCGGATAGATCCAGTGATTTGATTTCGTCGCGCCCGCTGCTTTGATGTCGCCTGAAAACCCAAGGAATAGCGAGAAATGGCAGAGGCTCGGTTCGAATGACCGGATTTCGTCAGTCCACGCTTGATATTGATGCTCGGCCGGCAAGAGCCGGTCCACTGTCTCGCGGGCGCCAATGTTTGATATGACGGCGTTCGCGCGAAACTCCTCGCCATCGCTCGTTTTGACGCCAACCACGCGATCTTTCTCAAAGAGCAGCGACGTCACATTAACGCTTGCGCGCGCCTCGCCGCCCGCGTTCGATATAACCGGCAGGAGATGTTCGGCAAGCGACTTGGCGCCGCCGACCGGATACCGCGCGCCGCTTTCAAGATAGGACCCGACGGTCATCGCATGCATCGCGAAAGACGCTGTCGAGGGGCGGCCGCCGAAGTCGCCCCACTGAGCGGAAAAGACCCTCGCAAGCTCGGGATTGTTTGTGATTTCGTTCGCCACTTCAGCGGTCGTGCGCCCGCACCAGCGCGCGATCTTGCGACGTTTCAGCCATTTCGTCGCCGCCGCGAAAGGGTCCGGCATGGCTCGCATGGTTACGGCTGCTTCCCCCGCCTCATTTCCCTCCCGCATCGCATCAAACCAGGCGTCAATTGCATCGCCCTCTTCCGGAAATCGTTCTTTTAGATCGAGCTTTTGGGCCTCTGCCGGTCGAGAGAGCTGCAATGGCGGCGCGTCGCCGATATGGAGTGTGTCGTAAACCGCGCCCATCGACGCCATTTCAATCGGCTCGTCCGTCAGCCAGTCAAGCAATCCGCGCGCATTATCGTCGGGGCCCAACCCGCCAATATAATGAACGCCAGTATCCCAGCTGAAACCCTTACGCGAGAAACTGTGGGTTTGTCCGCCAAGGATGTCCGATTTTTCAAGCAGCAACACCTTGTGGCCGGTGCGCGTCAGCGCGGCGGCGGCGGTCATGCCCCCCATCCCCGAACCTACGACAATGACGTCCCATGGCGTCTTGCCGGCGTCCGATTTCGGAATTGAAGTTGATTGTCCCATCAAGCCTCACCCCAATGTTCAAAAGCAGGATCACGACCGCTTGTCGCCGCCGATTTGGACGACGATTGCGTTTCGCCATTTGCTTATCGCATAGGATGGAAGTCAGGCCTTTGACCCTAATCAAATCTGGAAACGCACGAGAAGCTTAAATTGAACCGGTCATCGACCGCTCTTAGGATCGGAAGCCGTATCACTGCTCCGCCGCCATCTTTTGCGGGGACGTTTTTCGTTTGCCGTCATGGGCGCGCATGAATTCGGCAACCTTGGGCTGAATTTCCGTGCGCCAGCGCGATCCGTTGAAGACGCCGTAATGGCCGACGCCCTTCTGGATATAGTCAAGCTGCATGTCCTGCGGAATATTCGTGCACAGAGTATGCGCGGCCTGGGTCTGACCGATGCCGGAAATATCGTCGTTTTCGCCCTCGACGGTCATCAGCGCAATATCGGTCATCGCTTCCGGTTTCACGCGCCGGCCGCGATGCATGAATTTTCCCTCCGCGAGCGTGTGCTCCTGAAACACTTCGCGGATCGTCTGGAGGTAAAACTCCTCGGTCATGTCCATGACCGACAGATATTCATCATAGAATGAACGGTGTTTTTCCGCGCTGTCGCCGTCGCCCTCAACGAGATGCTGGAAATAGTCGTAATGGGCGTTGAGGTGGCGGTCTGAATTCATCGACAGAAATGAATAAAGCTGCACGAAACCCGGGTAAACGCGCCTCATCGCGCCCGCATAAAGCGCCGGCACGGTGTAAATCATGTTCTGCTCGAACCACGAAAAGGGCCGTTCCTGAGAGATTATGTTTGGCGTCGTGGGCGAGAGCCGCGTGTCGATGGGACTGCCCATCAGGGTGATCGACGCCGGGCGAGCCGGATTTTCGTCTTCGGCCATTACCGCGGCGGCGGCAAGGAGCGCCGGGCCCGGCTGGCATACCGCCATCGCATGAGCGCGCCCTGTTGGCGAGGATTGGCCAATCGTCCGCATAAAGCCGATCAGATAATCGATATAATCATTAAGATCGAAGCGCCCGCGCGAGACCGGCACATCGCGCGCGTCAAGCCAGTCGGTGATGTAAACATCATGGTCCGGCAACATCGCCTCGACCGTGCCGCGCAGGAGCGTCGCGTAATGGCCCGACATCGGGGCGATAAGCAGAACAGCCGGGTCCGATGCGGTTTTGCCGCGCGCTTGTTGGAGCGCTTTTTCATCGCGCTTGAACCGCAAGAGCGTGCAGAAGTCTTTTGTCTCGACCGCCTCTAAGCTGACCGGGATGTCGGCGCCTTCTACCGTCGTCGCGTTGATATCCCATGCCGGCTTCGGGTAGCGGCGCATGGCGTTTTCAAAAACATCGAGCGCCGCCGCCGCCGAGCGCGCCTGCCAGGTGTGCGCCGCGGGATTAAAAGGAGACCGCCAGAACCGGGCGCCGAACCCCGCCGCAATCCGCGCTGGCGCGACGGCCGCATAGGCAAATTCATAGGCTGAATAAAGCATCGGTGGTCGCCGCCCTTACGCTACTGAAGGTATTTGTTGCATAGCACAAAATACGCCTGATTCCTTAAAGGAGACGGACTATGAGCCGAATTCCGGGGGCGAATCAATCATTTCTGACGGTTTGGTAACACAATAAATTGAACGTCACCCCGCCTAACCCATTGATTTTATTGAAGGCGGGTCAAGATTATCGCTTCTCTTTGATGCTGCGGCGCAACACCGCCGCCAGCTCCTGCGGGTTAACGCCTCCGGTCACGCCATATTGCGGCTGGCCCGTCCGGTCGGTGATGTAGAAAAACCGGCCATGCTCGACAGTGTATTCGAGTGCGCTGTCCGGCAGCTCGACTTTTTGCGCAAAGAGCTTGTAGGCGTTGCGCGCCGCAGCCGACGCCTCGACGCTGCCGGTCAGCGCGATAATCCGCTCATCAAAGGCGAAATAGTCGCTCAGCGCTTGTGGCGTATCGCGTTCCGGGTCAACCGAAATAAAGATCGGCGCAACCGCGTCCGCGCTGTCGCCAAGCTCGTTGAGCGTCGCGCTGATCACGCCGATATCGCCGGGACAGACATCCGGACAATGGGTGAAGCCGAAATAGACGAGCATCACCTTGCCGGCGAAATCCTTGTCCGTGACCGTCTCACCGCTCTTGTCGATAAGAGTGAAATCGCCGGTGAATTGCTCTGACAGCCGCACGATCCCTTGCGCGGGGATCGGCGTCGCGGCCTCGCGCCCGCAGCCGGACAGAATAAGGCTGGCGAGGAAGGCGGCCAGAACAGGGGCGAAGAAGGGGACAGGACTGCGAACCATGACGGGCTCTCCGATAACGATCAATCGATGGAACTATGTAGACGCCTTCCAATCATAGGGACAGTCGCGTTAAAAGCGCCGAATGCCGCACGCCCTTGCTGACAGTCAGGCCGCCCTTAACGCGCTACGCGGGCCGGTGCGCCTGCGCACGTTGACGGCGCTGCGCTGGCTCGCCGTCGGCGGACAAACCCTCGCCATTCTGGGCGTTCATTTCGTGCTTGGTTTTCCGACCCCCCTGGGGCTCTGCCTCGGCGCGATCGCGGCGAGCGCCTGGCTTAATCTGTTTACGATCTTGCGGTTTTCGCCGCAGCGCTTTTTGAGCGACCGGGAAGCGGCCGCCTATATCGCTTTCGACATCATCCAGCTTTGCGCCCTCCTGGCGCTCACCGGCGGGCTTCTCAATCCATTCTCGGCGCTCATCATCGCGCCGGTGACGATTGCCGCAAGCTTTCTGCCGCTGCGGCTGACGGTGTTAATCGGCGTGCTCGCGGTCGCGGGCGTCAGCCTGTTGTCGCTTTACCATCTGGACCTGCCATGGCGGCCGGGCGAGACGCTGTCGCTGGCGCCGGTTTACAAAGCTGGCGTCTGGGCGGCGCTGTCATTTACGATTTTATTCTTCGCCGCCTATGCGCACCGGATCGCGGCGGAGTCTGCGCAAATGCGCAGCGCCCTTGCCGCCACGCAACTTGTCCTGGCCCGCGAAGAAAGGCTTTCCGCCCTTGGCGGGCTTGCCGCCGCGGCGGCTCATGAACTGGGCACGCCCCTCGCGACGATACAGTTGACCGCAAAGGAAATGCTGCACGAATTACCCGAAGACAACGAACTTTATGAGGATGCAGCGCTCCTGGTCAGCCAGGCGGAGCGCTGCCGCGATATATTGGGCCGGCTTTCCCACCATGGCGACGCCGGCGACGCGATGCATGACCGCATCGAGGTCGCCGCGCTTTTAAGAGAGGCGGCGGCGCCGTTTATCGACCAGCCCGGCGGCCCAAAAATCCGCATAGAGACAAATAGCATGGACGGCGCGCCGGAGCCGGTGCTTCGCCGGCGCCCGGAAATTATTTTCGGACTGCGCAATTTCATCGAAAACGCCGTCGGTTTTGCGCGTGAGGAAGTCGTAATGACCGCTGGGTGGAGCGCCGATGATTTGTCGATCGCGGTCAATGACGACGGTCCCGGCTTCACCCCGGAAATCCTGACGCGCCTTGGCGAGCCCTATGTCGCCGCGCGCGCCGGCGCCCGGTCCTTGAGCGGGCGAAAGGGCGGCATGGGGCTTGGGTTTTTCATCGCCAAGACCCTTCTCGAAGGCGCCGGCGCTGAAATCACCTTCACTAATCGCCAATGGGGAGACGCGCCCGCTCAAACCGGCGCAAGCGTTTTGGCGCGATGGCCAATCGTTGCGCTTTCCGCCGATCCTATCGCTTGAAATTACCTGCAAAAACGAGCATTTATGGCCGGAAATCCATAATGTGAAGCCGAACGGATAAACGACCATGACGAGCCTTGAGGACGCCCGCGCCGAAGACGGCACGCTGCCGGGAGATGCGACGCTTTTAATCGTCGATGACGACGAGCCTTTGCGCAACCGGCTTGGGCGCGCCATGGAAAAGCGCGGGTTTCAGCCGATTCTCGCCGCCGGCGTCGCCGATGCGGCCGAAATCCTGAAGGAAATCGCGCCGGCTTTCGCTGTCGTTGATCTGCGCCTTGAAGACGGCGACGGCCTCCAGGTGGTCAACCAGATCCACGACAAACGCGAAGATTGCCGCGTCGTCATGCTCACCGGCTACGGCAACATTGCAACAGCGGTCGCCGCGGTCAAAGCCGGCGCGATCGATTATCTCTCCAAGCCCGCCGACGCCGACGACGTCGAAAAAGCGCTCCTCGCCAAACCCGGTGAACGCCCGGCGCCGCCGGAAAACCCGATGTCGGCCGACCGGGTCCGCTGGGAGCATATTCAGCGGGTTTATGAATTGTGCGATCACAATGTCTCCGAGACCGCGCGCCGGCTCGGCATGCATCGCCGCACGCTGCAGCGCATCCTCGCCAAACGCGCCCCGCGATAGGCCCGCCCTGACAACCAACCAGCGACAAATGTCGCTCACCAGCGCTGCGACCAACCGAGCGCCTGCGACGATAGAACGATCGCCCCTTGCTTGACCCGGCGAGTACTTTTCCCAATGGTGTGCTGGTTTTTCCGGGGACGCCTTCCAAAGATTGGAGCTGACTAATGCGAATACTTACAGCCGTTATTGGCGCTGCTTGCCTTACCTATGCCGCGCCATCCTTCGCCGCTGACATCGAGCTGCCTTACGACAAATTCGAGCTCGACAATGGCCTCACCGTTGTCGTCCATGAAGATCGCAAGGCGCCGCTGGTTGCGGTCTCGATCTGGTATCATGTCGGCTCGAAAGATGAGCCAGAAGGCAAGACCGGCTTTGCTCACCTTTTTGAACATTTGATGTTCAACGGTTCAGAGCATTATGACGGCGAATGGTTCGAGCCGCTGGAAGAAATCGGCGCGACCGACCTTAACGGCACAACATGGTTCGACCGCACAAACTATTTTCAGACCGTGCCGACCCCAGCGCTTGAACGGGTTCTGTGGATGGAATCCGATCGCATGGGCCATCTCCTCGGCGTCGTGACGCAGGAAAAACTCGATAATCAACGCGGCGTTGTTCAGAACGAAAAACGCCAGGGCGACAACCAACCCTATGGCCGTGCGAACTATTCCGTACTCGAAGGAGTGCTACCCGCCGGTCACCCTTACAGTCATTCCACCATCGGCTCTATGGAAGATCTTGACGCCGCCTCCCTCGACGACGTTAAAAACTGGTTCAAGGAATATTACGGAGCCGCCAACACCGTTTTGGTGATCGCCGGCGATATCGACGCGGAAACCGGCCGTTCGCTTGCTGAGAAATATTTTGGCGATATCGAAGCGGGCCCGCCGCTGACGCGGTCCAAGGCGAATGCGCCGAAGCTCGACGTCGACAAACATGAAGTGATGTATGATCGCGTCCCGCAGCCGCGCCTCGACCGCAACTGGGTGGCGCCGGGCCGCACGACGCGCGACGCCGTGCTCCTTGGTCTCGCCGCAGAAGTTCTTGGCGGCGGCAAGACCTCACGGCTCTACCGCAAGCTCGTTGATGAGCTGCAGATCGCCACGACCGCAAGCGCGAGCAATCAAAATCAGGAACTCTTAAGTTTCTTTTCAACGACTGTGGACGCAAAAGAAGACGCAGATTTGAAACGCGTCGAGCGTGAAATGGAAGGCGTTATCGCCACATTCCTCGATAGGGGGCCGACCGCCGCTGAGTTGAAACGCGCAAAAACCGGCATCAAGGCCGGCGTGATCCGCGGCCTGGAAAAAGTCGGCGGCTTTGGCGGCAAGGCCGTCACCCTCGCCCAAGGCGAACTATACGCTGGCGATCCCGGGTTCATCAAAACCCAGCTTGACTGGCTTGAAGCCGCAACGCCGGCGGATGTTCTTCGCGCCGCCCGCAGCGTCATGAACGCTGGCTACTACCAGCTCGATATTCTTCCCTACCCGGAATATTCGACAACGGCGTCTAACGTCGACCGAACAACAGGCCTGCCAGCCGTCACCGATACGCCGGAACTCACCTTCCCGGCTGTTGCCGAAGCGACGTTGAAAAACGGCGTGAAAGTCATTTTGGCCGAGCGTCATGCGGTGCCGGTCGTTCAGATCGCCGTACAATTCGACGCCGGTTACGCGGCGGACTCCGTTGAAGGCGGCGTTCTTGGCAACGCCTCATTCACGGGCGCGATGCTCGATGAAGGGACCGCACGCCGATCGGCATTTGATATCGCCGAAGAACTCGAAACCCTCGGCGCAACCCTCAACACCAACTCCACATTGGACACGACGGCCGTCAGCATGTCCGCCCTTAAGGAGAACCTTCGCGGATCACTCGACATCCTCGCCGATGTCGTTCGCAATCCGGCGTTCAAGCAGAGCGAAATCGACAAGCTGCGCGGGCGCTGGATCGCCGGCATTGCGCAGGAAATAGCAAACCCCGTTCAGCTCGCCCTGCGTATTTTGCCGCCGGAGATCTATGGCGCCGATCACGCTTATGGCGTTCCCTTCACAGGCTCGGGCACGGTGGAATCGATCAACGCGCTCACCCGCGCTGATCTGAAAAATTTCCATGGCGCATGGCTGCGCCCGGACAATGCGACGATATTCGTCGTTGGCGATGCAACGATGGATGAAATCAAACCGCACCTGGAGCGTTCATTCGGCAATTGGCGCGCGCAAGGCGCCGCCGCACCGGCGAAAAACGTTGCAACGGTTGAGCGGCCGGCAAAAGGCAAGGTCATCATCGTTGACAAGCCCGGCTCGCCGCAATCGCTGATCCTCGCCGGCCATGTTGCGCCGCCGACAGGCGCGCCGAACAATGTCGCCATCACCGCGATGAATGACATAATCGGCGGGCAGTTCACCGCGCGGGTCAACATGAACCTGCGCGAAGACAAAGGCTGGGCCTATGGCGCCTTCACGTTCCTTCAGGGCGCGCGCGGGCAACGGCCATGGATGGTATACGCCCCGGTTCAAACCGACAAAACGAAAGAGTCCCTTGCCGAACTCGTCAAGGAACTGGACGCGTATAAATCAGACCGCCCGGCGACAGCGCGGGAAATTGAACGCGCGATCCTAAACAATACGCGCTCGCTTCCGGGCTCGTTTGAAACAGCCAATTCGGTCATCGGCAGCTTGACCTCAAGCGCGCGTTATGGGCGCCCCTGGGATTATCCGGCGACGCTGACGGCGAAGTTCAACGCCCTCGACGCCGGCGCGATTTCCGGCGCCGCCAATGAGGTCATTCATCCCGAAAGCCTGACATGGGTGATTGTCGGCGACCAGGAGAAAATCGAAGAGGGCGTTCGCGCGCTCAACCTCGGAACGGTAGAGGTTAAAAGCCTTAGCGATCTCTAAAAGACGCGATTATCGTTAAGATCGGGCGCGCCACAAATCGGCGCGCCCTTTTTATGCGCATTCAGTGCGCTTATTTACCGTATATTTCAGGCGTTTCAGCAATGCCGCAAGAAAAGCGCGCCTGCACCGCGATCAAAGCTTTGGCGCGGCCCCGTTTTTGAATTAAGCTGCCCATGCGAGGGGTTGTGGCTTAACTAGGGGATTTCATGGCGCGCTCACTGGAACGTTCGGTCAAGTTTGTCAGGCCTGGCCGCTACATCTTGAACATGCTGTTGTTCGTGTTGGCTGTCGGCGCGGTGATTTACTATCTCTCACCCTTGAGCCCGCAGCCGACGACGCTTCTCATTGACGCTTTCAACGCCAACCAGGCGCTTAACGGATTAATCCTCGGCGTGCTCGCCATCGGCGTGATTTATAATTTGCGCCAGGCCGGCGTCATCGCGCCCGCGGTGCGCTGGGTGGAATCCTTCCGCGAGTCGGTCGACCCGTCGCGCGCGCGCATGCCGCGCCCGCCGACGCTCATCAGCGCGATGTCGAAACTTCTCCTCGATGCCGATACGCGCTCGTCGCGGCTGTCGCCGGAATCGAGCCGCGCCATTCTCGATTCCATCGGCACACGGATGGATGAAGGCCGCGAGATGGGCCGCTACATCATGAACCTTCTGGTGTTCTTAGGCCTCCTCGGCACTTTCTGGGGGCTTTTGGAAACAGTGAACGCCGTCGCCAACACCATTAACGGCCTTGCCGCGACCAACGGCCCGGCCGAAGACGCCGTCTCGCAATTGATCGCAAATCTGCGCGAGCCGCTCTCCGGCATGGGCACCGCGTTTTCATCGTCGCTCTTTGGCCTTGGCGGCAGTCTTGTTGTCGGCTTTCTCGATTTGCAGGCCGGCCAGGCGCAAAACCGGTTTTACACCGATCTTGAAGACTGGCTCGCCGGCATGACCGAAACGGTTCGCGCCGCCGGGCGCGACGGCGCCAAAATGAGCGCGGAAGGCGGCGATGAAGATCTTGCGACCGCGATCTACAATCTCGAGGCGGCGATGGCCGCCAACACCGAAACGCAGATCAAGGCGCTGGCCGGGCAAAACGCCGAGCTTAAAGATGAAATCCGGGCGCTTAACCGCACGTTGATCCGCTTCGGCGGCGGGGAGTAGCCCCCGTGGCCCGCAGGCGGACCAGAAGCGAGGCCAATATCTGGCCGGGCTTCGTTGACGGACTGTCAACGCTGCTCCTGGTCTTGATGTTTATCTTGTCGATTTTTGTCGTGGCGCAATTTTATCTCGGCGACCGGCTGCAAAGCGTCAAAGACGAGCTTGCCTCGAAAGACGACGAGCTGGCGCGGCTGATCGCGCAGATCAATTCCCTTAATGATCAACTCGGTCTCGCGCAGAGCGAAAAGCAACGCCTTGAGGTGCAGGTCCTGTCGCTGGAAGACACGATCGCACAGAAGAACGAAGAGCTCGCCGGAATTAGCGCGGCGCTGGCGACCAGCCAGGCCGCCGTCGCCGCGTCCGCCGAAGAGCTGGAAGCGGAAAAAGCGCTCTCGGATCAACAAAAGAGCGAGCTCGCGACGCTCAACGCCCAGATCGCCGCCTTGCGCCGACAGCTGGCGAGCCTTCAAGAAGCGCTCGACGCAGCCGAAGCAAAAGACATCGAACAGCAGGCGCAGATTGAAAATCTTTCAACACGCCTCAACGCCGCGCTCGCCCGCAAGGTGCAGGAGCTTCAGGAAGTGCGCTCGCGTTTCTTCGAGGCGCTGCGCGAAGCTTTGGGCGACCGCACGGACGTTAAAGTCGTCGGCGACCGGTTCATTTTTGAAAGCGATATTCTGTTCGGCTCCTGCTCGGCAACGCTGGGCGAGGCTGGCAAGGTCGAGCTTAACAAGCTCGCCGGCGCCCTTCTCGACATTCAGGGCGATATTCCGACGGAAGTGAATTGGGTGTTGCGCGTTGACGGCCATGCGGACGCCTCGCCGCTCGGGCCTTCCTGCCGGGCGCTGTTTGATTCCAATCTCGATCTTTCCGCCCAGCGGGCGATTTCCGTGGTTCAATATCTAACGAGCCGCGGCGTTTCCGGCCGAAGGCTGTTGGCGACCGGTTCGGGTTCCGCCTCGCCGCTGGTCTCCGGGTTTTCGAACGCAGCGCTCGCCCAGAACCGGCGCATCGAGTTCAAGCTGACGGAGCGATAATCCATCATTCCCCGCTCATGATGTTGAGCGGAATGTAAGCGCCAGATAAATGGCGGCCGTCATGATGGCCGCCGCCATGTAGAAAATATATGCCCGGCCCAACTCATCATAAACCAAGCCGCCGGCCAGAGGCCCCAAAGTAGCGCCCAAACCGGCCGCAAGCGCGGCAAGTCCAAAGGTTCGCCCCGCCGCGTGAGGTCCGGAAATGTCGCCAATCCAAGCGTCTTTCGTCAGCTCAATAAGCACCCGCCCAATCGACGCCCCGGTGAAAGCAACGATGATCCAGACAAGAGAGCTGATATGCGGAACCGACGCGTAAAGGCCGCCCGCGAACAAAAGACCCGTACTGACGATAATAGCCCGGCGCTGCGAGCGAGTTATCCGGCCGAGCAATGGCGGCAGAATGGCGGTGGAAAGACCGACGGGCAAAAAAGCAACCGCCAGCCAGTACAATTCTAAATCAAACCTCTCGCGCAGATAAATCAGATAATAGGGATCGATGACGCCGCCGGCAAAAGCCGCTAAAAAAACAATCACCAATAGCCGGTAGTGTTTGGCTGGAAACTCAAAGCGGCGCCTTTCGCGCTCTCGCCCCTCGCCAATTCCGGTTTCGGGGATTGCCCGAAAGGCAAACAACACCGCCAACAAGGCAACGATGGTATAGGTCGAAAACGAATACACCCACGCATGAAGCGGTATCGCGCCAACAAGACCAAAACCGATAAACGCTCCCGCCATCCCCCCGCGCGCCTGGCTGGCGATATTCCCGCCCATCGCCTCTGCGCGGCTATCGCGCTGGGTCAGATCGGCGGTGATTGTGGCGGCGGTTATAGAAAGCGTTGCAAACCCAACTCCCTGGATCAGGCGCGCAGCATACAATGTTTCGATGGAGCCGCTCAACGCATAGGCGACATTGGCGCCGAAATAAAAAATCAACGCCGCAAGAAAAAACGGCCTTCGGCCAAATCGGTCCAACCCAAACCCCACCAAAGGGCGAAGCACAAAAACGGACCCGGTAAAGAGACTGAAAAGAACGCCAATTTGAAAACCTGTAGCGCCTAAATCCTCGGCGCGCAGAGGCAATGCGAAGGCAATAAACACCATTGGCATAGAGACTAAAAATAAACTGCGCCGGAGAGCGCCGAGAGTATTCATCGCACATGTCGCCGGTTATTGCGCGGCCATCTATGTGGCCATTGATGCATCATCCGCCGAACGCCACGTCATTCATGATCCGGCCGGGCAGGAATGCGAAGGCGCCGGCGATCACCAGGCCGCCGATAAATATGCCCGTAAACGGGCCTTTATGTCGCCTCAGGTTTGGCCCGCCTCTGAGCAGGATTTGGACGCCTTGGAATATTCCGATGAATGTCAGCACCGTGAAGATGTGGATCGGGCTGAACCATTTCCAAATTGGCAGGCTCGGCGCGATCGAGGGGCGAATAAAAATGCTCGAAACGGCGATCGCGGCCATCAATGCAATCCAGACGAGGCCGAGTGATTTGTGGGGCAGCGTGCCTTTCGGCGCGGCGAATTGAACAATGCCGAGCAGGAACGCGGCCATCGCTGAAAAGGCGTGGATCTGGATCACCCATGGTGCCGACAGCAACGGTTCTAAAGACATGCCCTCTCCCTCGCCCGCCTCGGCAAACAGTTCGCCTCAACGCCTCAATTACACTTTGTTTTTCAAAGTTATTTGATTTTTATCGCTTAGGCAAGGAAAAAGCAAGCCAGACGCCGCAAAGCGCGGCGCCAAGACCAAACCAGGTCAGCGCATAGTCCAGATGATTGTTGCGGAAATCGAGGCGGGTCGTCCCGCCTTTCGGCCATTTGGCGCCCTCGCGGGCGAAGCTGTCGATGTAATAGGGCGATGTTTCAATTTCCGCGACCTCCGCAAAACGCAAGGGGTCGCGCACGAACCAAAGCCCGTCCGGCGATTGGTCCGTGCTTTGAAACCACGAAGCCGGCGGCGTGGCTTCTTCCGTATACCGAAAGAGACCGACAATTTCCGTTTGCCCTGGCGTTAGATATAACGGCGCATGCGCAGGCCAGTCTCCCATGCTTTGAGGAAGGTAACCCAGATTGACATAGACCAGATCATTCGCGCCAACCGATTGAACCGGCGCAAACAGATAAATGCCGGCCATGCCCTCATAGGATCCGAAGACCATGGCTTCAGAATTCTGCCGCCAGCGGCCAGTCAACTTGACCGGCGTATATTCCATATCCTCGCCCGCCTCGGCGCGGGCGCGCGCTTCTTCAAACGCGATCGGCGGCGCCTCGGTGCGCGCCTCGATTTTGGCGATAAGGCCCTCTTTCCACTCAAGGCGTTTTAGCTGCCAGACGCCGAGCGAGATAAGAACGCCAAGACCGGCGAGCGAAAAAACCGTCAGTACAGGGCGGAATTGAAACCGCCGATTACGGAAAAGCCCCGCGAGCATGGCGCTAATCCTCTACCCGGCCCTCGGCAGCCTTGTTTGCATATTGAAGCGCGATGAGGGTCGCCTTGAACGGGCGCAACAGCGCCAGGATCAACCCGATCGCAAGCCCGGCGCTGATCAAAAAGGCGAGCCAGATTGGCGCGAACCAGGCAAAGCGGGCGATAAACGCCGCGCCGACAGCAAGGAAGCCGACAATAAAGATGATAAAGACCGCCGGCCCGTCACCGGCGTCCGCTTTCGTGTAATCGAGCCGGCAGACCTCGCATTCCTTGCGCAGGCCTAAATACCCCTCAAACAGGGCGCCCCGCCCACAGCGGGGGCATTTGCCGCCGAGACCGGCGGCATAGGGCGAGACCGGGGGGTAATAGGTCATTTGGCCGCGTTGGGATCGGGCGTGAATTCCAGCGTCATGGTTTCTCCGTCCACTTCGTCAATGCTGGCCTCGCCGCGATGATACGCCTTCGCCGCCGCCATCAGACCGTTCAGCGTATTGACGACGCACATCTCGAATTCTTCGTCCTCGCTCGACAGATCACCGCTAGCAATGAGATCGTCGCGCAGACCCGCCGGAAGCTGCGGGCACATCATCATAGTCAATTGAAATTTTTTGCGCGCGCGCCGGCCATAATAATACATATAGCCGTCATCATCATCTTCAATGGACTGAACGGCGTAGCCGCGCCGGGCGATCTTGCGAAAACGGAACCGGCTCGGCTTCTCATCTTCCTTTTCAAAAAGGTAAAGCCCGCTTGCGTCGTGCGACACGGTAAATTTTTCGCAGTCGTCGTCGTCAGGCGTTTCATCAAGCGGGCACATGATATAGGCGCCCGGCTTCATCGGCGAAAAA
>Ga0209633_10002472_pt1 | contig 17810 bp, 16 predicted proteins | sample Cruoilmetagenom1_FD_187290 | JGI IMG/M metagenome (GOLD analysis project Ga0209633, IMG submission 187290) | Oil polluted marine microbial communities from Coal Oil Point, Santa Barbara, California, USA - Sample 1 (SPAdes) (version 2) | ecosystem: Environmental > Aquatic > Marine > Oil seeps ... | reverse complement strand
TCGTGAAGGTGCTTAATCACCGGGTGCTTCACGGCGCCTTACCAAGGCTTGAGCCGTGTGCGGGGAAATTCGCCCGCCCGGTTCTTAGGGGGCTGGGTGGCGGTAACGTCACCCGGCTACCCGACGCACTAATGTACCTCACCAGTGCGCTGGTCTGCGTTACCGGGAAATCCACCAATCGAGCAACAGACGCCATTCGTTGGTTTGAGCGACAGCTGAGAGCCCGTGGCGAAAGGCTGCCGAATCTACTGCTCACGGTCAAAAGCGGTCATTTCCGATATCGACGATCTCAGGGCGTGAAGCGGTCATTCGATCTTAGGTCACGGTGGACATTTTGATTGGCAATGTGAGTGGGTACGGCTTCCAACGGGAGTTATCCGGTTTCTGTATATCATGCGTCAATGTAGTGTTATCCCGTTAGAAAACATAGGTTACAACGTCTTTTTTTGTCAACTGGAGGCAGTTGCGCGCACCCACTTTTTCTTCCGAGTACCAAGCGTGCCTGAAATCTAGGAATTTTCAAACCGCATTGTTGGTAGAACTTTGCACGAGGACATAATCATTCGCATGTTTGATCAAGAATATATCGATAAATTATAGCTGCGCTCAAGTGGCGGAAGATTCGAGCACAATGCGGGCGTCAGAATCATCCTGTCAATCGCCTGGGATTGATGCCCCAGCGCTGCCAACATCAGATCCTGTTTGGACTTGAAGAAAATAATAGAAGCTGCCCTTTTTGACGCCGGCATGTTCGCACAACTCCTGCACACTAACGTTGGCGTAACTTCGCTCGGAAAAAAGTTTCAGCGCACTGGACAACAATCGTTCTTTTGCATCCCTTATTCTAGCCATGGGGATATTATCGTTGACTGGTCGGCCAAGTCAAGCCAGAAATTGTAGCTTTTTTATTAATTTAAAAAACATACTAAATTCGTTGCCATTCCGTTTGAGAAAACGAAGGGCGAAGCCGTTACGTCGCCACTGTTCTCAAAATCACCCGCAGCAACCGATAACGCTCTGCATCCAACACGTCGCGGAACACAACGACCTCATGCCGCTTCCCTTGCTCCGTCTTGAAATGCAGGATTGTCACCATGGTGGTCGCCACACTCGTTCCCAACAGCCGAACCGGCACAGCGTCCCGGGCACCGTAGCGGAGCCGCCAACCGTCGTCCTGCCTCCATGCGACCTCTATCGCGTCTGCCGGATCGCAAAAAATGTATCTCTTCAGGATGATAATCAAGCTCAGCGCAACAGAGCTGAACAGCAGCATCTGCGCCCACAGCGGCAGCGCGTTGCTGAAGCTGGCGGCGGCCGCCAGCGCATGAACGAAAACAATCGCAGCCAGAAAGGCGCGCGAGCGTTCAAGGGTGAACCGCAGGGATCGAACGGATGGTGTTGACAAGATCGGCCACGGCGTCATCCTTCGGGTGGTCCTGCCCCATCAGGTAGCGCAAAATTTCCGGGTCCGGCAAGGTCAATAACCGTTCGAACGCCGACCGTTCCTCTTCGGAAGCCTGATCGAACCGCTGATCCAGATACCGGCTCAACAACAGATCCAGTTCCAGCGCTCCGCGTCGGCAGCGCCAGCGAAGTTCTGAGCGCGTGCGCACGAACGTTATTGCCGTTCGACCAGCCGCTTCTTGATCTCGGCGATCGCCTTGGCTGGATTCAGCCCCTTCGGGCAGGTATCGGTGCAGTTCATGATGGTGTGGCAGCGATAAAGTTTGAAGGGATCCTCCAGTTCATCGAGCCGTTCACCGGTATTCTCGTCGCGGCTGTCGGCAATCCAGCGATAGGCCTGCAGCAGCGTTGCCGGCCCAAGATAGCGATCGCTGTTCCACCAGTAGCTCGGACACGACGTCGAGCAGCAGGCACAAAGAATGCACTCGTACAGACCGTCCAGTTCGGCCCGCTCTTCCGGGCTCTGCAGCTGCTCCCGGTCCGCGGGCGGTGGGCTTTGCGTTTCGATCCATGGCTTGATGGAGGCATACTGAGCGTAGAAATGGGTCATGTCGGGCACCAGATCCTTGATGACGCTCATATGCGGCAGCGGATAGATCTTGATGGTTTTCTTGTAGTCGTCGATCGCTTTGGTACATGCCAGCGTGTTGCGGCCGTTGATGGTCATCGCACAGGAACCGCAGACCCCTTCCCGGCAGGAACGCCTGAAGGTGAGCGTGGTATCGATCTCGTTCTTGATCTTGATCAAAGCGTCGAGGATCATGGGACCGCAGGCATCGAGATCCACTTCATAGACATCGATGCGTGGATTTTCATCCAGGTCCGGATCGAAGCGGTATATTTCGAAGCGTTTGACACGCGCTGCCCCGCCAGGAGCGGGATAGGATTTTCCGGATTGAACAACCGAGTTTTTGGGAAGGGTGAATTCAACCATCTTTTACCTCAATAGACCCGGGCTTTCGGCGGTACCGCCTCGACTTCATCTGTCATTGTATACAGATGCACCGGCCGGTAATCGATCGACACTTCGCCTTGTCCACCATGCCAGATCAGGGTGTGTTTCAGCCAATTCTGATCGTCGCGATCGGGAAAATCCTCGCGGGCATGTCCGCCCCTGCTTTCTGTGCGGTTTGCCGCCGCACTGATGGTGACCAGCGCCTGGCTCAGCAGGTTGTCGAGTTCCAATGTTTCCACCAGATCGGTATTCCAGATCAGCGAACGGTCGCTGATGCAGACGTCCATGAACGACGCCTGAATCTCTCGCAGCCGTTCGACGCCTTCGTCGAGCACGTCGCCGGTCCTGAACACCGCTGCGTGGCTCTGCATCGTTTTCTGCATATCCAAACGCACATCGGCAGTTTTACGATCGCCGTCGGCATAGCGGACGCGGTCGAACCGGTTCAACGCCTCATCACAGGCGGTTTGGCGGAGCGGTTTGTGGGATGTGCGCGGCTTGATCAATTCGGCGCAGCGCATGGCGGCCGCGCGTCCGAAAACGACGATATCGAGCAGCGAGTTGGAACCGAGACGATTGGCGCCATGGACCGAGACGCAGGCCGCCTCCCCGATCGCCATCAGCCCGGGCACGACTGTGTCGGGACCGCCCTCTTTCAGGGTGACCACTTCCCCTTTGTAATTAGTGGGTATGCCGCCCATATTGTAATGAACCGTCGGCAGCACCGGAATCGGGGCCTTGGTGACATCGACCCCGGCGAAAATTTTCGCTGTTTCACTGATCCCCGGCAACCGTTCATGCAGCACTTCCGGATCGAGGTGCTCCAGATGCAGCAGCGCATAGTCTTTGTCCGGCCCGGTTCCCCGCCCTTCGCGAATCTCGATCGTGATCGCCCGGCTCACCACGTCGCGGGAAGCAAGATCCTTCGCATGCGGTGCATAGCGTTCCATAAAACGCTCGCCCTCGGAGTTGGTCAAGAAGCCGCCTTCGCCGCGCGCGCCTTCGGTAATCAGGCAGCCGGCGCCATAGATACCGGTCGGATGAAACTGCACGAATTCCATGTCCTGCAGCGGCAGCCCGGCACGCAGCACCATCGCATTGCCGTCCCCGGTGCAGGTGTGAGCCGAGGTACAGGAGAAATAGGCACGCCCGTAGCCGCCGGTGGCGAGTACGGTCATGTGCGCCCGGAACAGATGCAGCGATCCATCGTCGAGCTTCCAGGCCAGAACGCCGCGGCACTCCCCTTCATCCATGATCAGGTCGAGCACAATGTACTCGATGAAAAACTCGGCGCCGTGCTTCAAGGATTGCTGATAAAGCGTATGCAGGATCGCATGGCCGGTCAGATCAGCCGCCGCACAAGTGCGATGAGCGGTGCCTTCACCGAAATGGGTCGTCATGCCGCCGAACGGGCGCTGATAAATCGTTCCTTGCTCGGTTCTGGAAAAAGGCACGCCGTAATGTTCCAGCTCGATGACGGCAGGAACCGCCTCGCGACACATGTACTCGATCGCATCCTGATCGCCCAGCCAGTCCGAACCCTTGATGGTATCGTACATATGCCAGCGCCAGTCGTCCTCTCCCACGTTGCCCAATGCGGCACTGATGCCGCCCTGAGCCGCGACGGTATGGCTGCGGGTCGGAAACACCTTGGTCAGGCAGGCTGTTTTCAGCCCCCGCTCCACCATGCCGAAGGTTGCGCGCAGGCCGGCGCCGCCGGCGCCGACGACCAAGGTATCGTAACTGTGTTCAGTAATATCGTATGCGTGCGCCATATAGGTTTATCCGACCAAAGCGATCCGCAGGGTGGCATAAAGAGCCGCCAGGGAAATCAATATGAAGAACAGATTCATCGCCATGATGGTCGCAATTTTCACCCACTCGGTGTGCACATAATCTTCGACGACGACCTGCAAGCCGAGCGCGGCGTGATAGCAGGTCGCAATGATCAATGAAATAAGAAGAACGGTGTTCAGCGGTGCGCCGATCCAGGCAACGACGTCGGAATAACCGGCGCCCGGTAGCACTGCGATGCCAAAACCGAACCAGACCGTCAAAGGAATCAAAGCGACCGCGGTCACCCGTTGCAGCCACCAGTGATGAAACCCTGCTTTTGCAGAGCCCAGACCGCGCGCCTTCGCCAGGGGTGTTCTGAAAGCCATGAATTCAACCTCCGAAGATCCAGCGGCTGCTCCATACGAGCAGGGTGATGCCGACAGAGGCCACGAGTTCCAAAAGAGCGAGCTTGTCCATGGTCTCTTTATCGAATCCATGGCCTGTATCCCATAGCAGATGCCGGATGCCGTGACACAGGTGAAAAAAAAGCGTGTAACTCCACAAAAACAGCACGACCCTTCCAAACAATGAATCCAGAAACGCCTGAATCGGCGCGAATGAATCCGGCCCACTCGCTACAGCCGAAAGGAGGCCAACGAAAAAAACTACGCCGACGGCTAGAATGACGCCGGTCATCCGGTGACAGATCGAAATGACGCCGGTCAACGGCAGCCGGTAAACCTGCAAATGGGGCGAAAGAGGGCGATTGCTCGTTGCCATCGTTGCGTCCTTATCCTCTTGGATGGTGTTGTTCGATTGGAGTGGGTTCACGGGATTGTCAGCGCCGGACAGAAGCTAGGAGGCTGTCCGAGAATGGCGATCGTAGCGAGGGCGAAATTGATTGAGTCAGATTTGTCGATCATTTGCGGCGAATAGTGGGCCTAATTTAACAAAAATGATCGGGAAATCTGGCCAATCAGACTTGGCCGCAGTAGATCAGTCTATTCTCGGAAAGCCTCCTAACAGCGCGGCAAATCAAAAATCGATGCAGCGGCCGTTCTTTTCCCAATCGCCGTAACGCGTCGGCTCGGGCCCTTTACGGCCCCCTATCTCTCTTTGTCGACGATTGTCAGCATCTTTTTTTTGCGCAGATCCTTCCGTCATTTCAGGATATTTATTCTGCTCGGCGTCGCTCATCCAGTTAGTCATTCACTTGTTGGAATCGGTGGGGTATTATACTTTCGAAGGAAATAACTAGAAGAGAATCCCAGAGGCTTCGATGAATCAGGCTTGGCACCAATACCTTGCCAACCGCAAGGCGTCCTCAGACAAGGGTGATACGAGCGTGTTCGCCGACGAACGAACTCGATCGGTGATTTATGATATCACACATCTCGGCCTCCTGTTCGTGTCGGGGCGCGATTCAGAAACATTTTTGCAGGGGCAGGCAACCTGTGATGTTTCGATTCTCACGGAACAGCGCAGCAGCCTGGGCGCGTTGTGCAACCCGAAAGGCCGTGTCATCACCACCTTTACGATACTGAAGACATCAGGCTCCGGCTATCTTCTGCTGCTGCCGGCGGAGTTGCTCGAACCGGTCCGGCAAAGGCTGCAGCGCTACGTGCTGCGTTCGGACGTCAGACTGGAGGATGTCAGCGACCAGTGGTGTGTCGTCGGGCTGTCTGGCCAGCAACCGGCACCGCTGCCGGCGGAACAGGAGATCGAGCTTTGCGATGCCATTCAGTCAGTCGCCCGGCAGGCCGATTGGATCACGATCAGAATGCGCTCAGCCGACGAACGGTTCCTCGTTCTGGCATCCACAGCCAGGGCGGTGACGCTCTGGGAACAGATGGCCGACGAAAAACAGTTCAGTGAACACGATTCCGGGCTCTGGATGTGTCACGACATAGCGGACGGCATCCCGGTGATTGCGCAAGCCACCAGCGAAGCCTTCGTCCCGCAAATGATCAATCTGGATCTGCTTGACGGCATCAGCTTCGACAAGGGCTGTTATACCGGGCAGGAAGTGGTTGCACGCATGCATTACCTCGGCAAATTGAAGCGCCGCATGTATCTCGGGTCCGGCACGAGCGGGCAGACGCCGAATCCCGGCGATCCGGTTTTTGATGCGAAAGCCGCCGACGAACAACGTGTCGGCACCATCGTCATGGCTGCGTGCTGCGCGGCCGATCAATATCATTTCCTGGCCGTTCTGCAGACGGCGTCGGCCGAATCAGGCGACCTACGAATCGACTCACCGGATGGCGAACCCATGACACTGCGCCCGCTGCCCTATCGTTTGCAGACGCAGTGATGCATTGATCATCAAATCAACAAAGGAATCATCGTTTGAGTACTCCAGCCAGCGTCAAAAACGAGGCATCCCGGACCGTCGCCTGCTCTCATTGCAACCTCAAGAAACTCTGTTTACCCAAGGGCCTCACACAAGCGGAAACCATACAACTGGAAGGGGCCGTTGAACATGCCAGGACATTCGAGCCCGGCGAGCATCTCTACGAACAAGGTGCACCGCTCCGTTTCCTCTATATCGTCAAATCCGGCTCGGCGAAAAGTCTGATCACAGCCGCCGACGGCACTGAGCAGATCATCGGCTTTCACCTGCCCGGAGAACTACTCGGTCTCGATGCGTTGGAGCACCGGCGCCACACTTCATCGGCAATCGCCCTTGACACGACCAGTGTCTGTGCGCTGAGCTATGAACACTTCGACCAGCTTTGTGCGAACATCCCGCACCTCCAGCATGAGGTGATGATGGAGGCCGCTAAAATCCTGGCGGACGATCATGAGTTGCTCCTTGTCATGGGTCAAAAAAGCGCAGAAGAGCGAGCCGCCATTTTTCTGCTCGACGTGTCAGCCCGCATGAAGGCACGCGGATTTTCAGGGACCGAATTCAACCTCTGCATGCCGAGAAGCGATCTGGCCAATTATCTGGGCCTCGCGCCGGCAACACTCAGCCGTATCCTGGCACGTTTCGAGCAGGAAGGGGTTCTGAACGTCAATCGAAGACATATTCGTATTACCAGCCTGCCTCAGCTGCACGCATCGATCAGCCGCTGCGAGCATTGTGACGCAGTGTTGATCGACTGAGACGGAGTTGACTTTCCTGTTCCGCTGGCTCCATCGCTGTCGCTCTCCGATCTTTTCGGCGTTGAGAATGACCGTGTTCAACCCGATGTGTTCAACCCGATGTTGACGCCTATCGAGTTGTTCGGTAGCATGGCGGTGCACACTGCTTCTCCGCAGCCATACGATCGCGAATGGCCGGTGAAGCACAGGTGTCATAGTCGACGGGAGACGATGGTCAATGAATGCCGGTCTTTTCAGTCCCTGCAGCGCTCAGTTCGCGCAGGCACGCATCAAACAAGCGACGAAAGGCCTGCTTTTTCTCCAGCTGGCGCTCATCGGCTGGGCCGCGGCTTGGGTTCCGGCGGCGCATGCGCTCCACCCCATCACGTCGAAGGCTGATATTCTCGGGGTCTATCCCGTCTACCCCCCTATCGATTACAGCAGCGCACGAGACGCTGAGGCGATCAGGCGAGGAGAATATCTGGCGAAAATCGGGGATTGCATTGCCTGTCACAGCAACCCTTCAGGGGGCACTGCCGCATTTGCCGGAGGATTGCCGATCCCGACGCCGTTCGGCACATTCTACACGCCCAATATAACGCCGGACAAAGCCACCGGCATCGGCAGCTGGGGCGAGGCCGATTTCATCCGCGCGATGCACGACGGCATCCTCGCCGACGGATCGAATGCCTTCCCCGCTTTCCCCTATGTCTATTTCAACCGCGTCAGCGAACAGGATTTGAAAGATCTGTGGGCCTATCTGCGGGCGGTTCCGGCGGTCAATCTCGAAAACAGGGGCAACACATTGCCGATCATTATGAATTGGCGGGTGTTGCAATACGGTTGGAAAAGTCTCTATTTCTATCCGGACGAGGGGTTCTTCAAAAAAGACCCGACCCGGTCGGAAGCCTGGAACCGCGGCGCTTACCTGGTCAATGGACTGGGCCACTGCACCATGTGCCACACGCCGATGAATCTCATCGGCGGCGAGAAAAAGGACTATTTTCTGACTGGTTCTTTGATCGAAGGCTACTGGGCGCCCGACATCACCCGGCTCGGCTTGGAAACCGCATCGAGATATCAGGTCGCGAAAGTGTTCATCGACGGCGAACTGATCAACCGCGCCGGTCCCGTGCGAGGTCCGATGGCCGAAGTCAATCACGACAGTTTGCGCTACCTGACCGAAGTCGATCAGCTGGCGATCGTCGAATATCTCAAGAGCGTCGTCAGCAAACAGCCGCGCAGCGTTCCCCGGCGCATTGCCGGACAGCCCGCTCTCAAGCGCGGCGAGCAGGTCTACGCCAATGTCTGTGTGATGTGTCACCTGAACGGCAATGCCGGTGCGCCGCGCATCGGCAATCAAGCCGACTGGGAGCAGCGCCTCGGACTGCGCGGTCTGCCGGCGCTTTATCGGCATGCCATCAATGGCTTCAACAAAATGCCGGTCAAAGGCGCATGCGTCAACTGTGATGACGATGATATCGAGGCTGCCGTCCACTACATACTCTACCATTCGCTCCAGCATTCGCAGTGGGAGGAGTTGATCAAACCGCCAAAGGCCGATCGGGCTCGCGCCACCCGCCTCGCCACCGGCAAACAGGTCTACGAGGAAAACTGCAGCGTCTGCCATGCCGAAGGCAAGCTGGGGGCGCCGAAGTTCGGCGACCGTCAGCGTTGGGCGCCGCTGATTCGAAGCAACATGGACGTTCTGATCCTCAATACACTGAAGGGTAAAGGCAACATGCCCGCCAAAGGAGGCTGCACGCACTGCACCGGTTTGGATGTGATTGCGGCGGTCAAATATATGGTGCAGCACAGTCAGCGCGGCGGCGACTATTCATTATGGTGAAACAGGAAGAGATGAAGAGGGAAAAGAGCGCCTTCGCATTCGTGGGGCGGGCTCTGGCCTGCATCACGATCATGATACCGACCGCCGCCCTAGCCCTGGCCGACGACTGGGAGATCAATCTGCCCCGAGGCGTCACTCCGATGAGCCGGGACATCTACGATCTGCACATGACCATCATCGGGATCCTAGCGGTGATCGGCGTGATCGTTTACGGCGTTCTGATTTATACGATCATTCGCCACCGCCATTCAAAAGGCGCCAAGGCGGCAACGTTCGAAAAGAACCTCACGCTGGAAAACATCTGGACTCTGATCCCCTTTTTGATTCTGATCGGCATGGCGGTTCCGGCCACCCTGGTGATGATGGATATGGATGATGTCACGGGCGCCGACCTCACCGTCAAGATCACCGGATCTCAGTGGAAGTGGCACTACAGCTATCTGGATCAAGGCATCGAATTCTACAGCAACCTCTCCACCCCACCCGATCAGATCCACGGCGATGCGAAGAAAGACGCCTGGTATCTACGGGAGGTTGATCGCCCGTTGGTACTGCCGGTCAATAAAAAGGTGCGCTTCGTGGTGACGTCCACCGATGTCATTCACTCGTGGTGGGTCCCGGAACTGGGGATCAAACGCGACGCCGTGCCGGGATTCATCTATCAGGCCTGGGCGCGCATCGACAAACCCGGCACCTATCGCGGGCAGTGCGCGGAACTGTGCGGGGTTGGTCATGCCTTCATGCCGATCGTGGTGAAAGCGGTCGATGAGAAGACGTTTTCCCGATGGGTCACTCAACAGGAGAAAGCCCATCCGGCTCCACGCATCACCCAATGGACGATGGAAACGGCGATGGCGAAAGGCAAAGCGCTGTTCGATCGTCAATGCGCCGCCTGCCACCAGGAGAACGGCAGCGGCATTCCGCCGCTCTATCCTGCGCTCAGCACCAGCTCGGTAACGGTCGGTGCTCCGATCAGCCGGCACATCGACCTGGTTCTGAACGGTGTTCCCGGCAGCGCCATGCAGGCGTATGGGCCGCAGCTCGACGACGCCGATCTGGCGGCGATCATCACCTACGAACGCAATGCGTGGGGCAACGACACCGGCGATCTGATAACGCCCGATCAGGTTCGGGAGCGCCGCAGCACACAACGAACCAGGCAGGACAACAATCAACCATGACCATGCCGACACAAGAGGATGCGATACCCGAACAGCCCATCCGGAACGGCCGGCGAGGTCTGGTGGGCTTTTTGAAGCACTGGCTGTTCACCACCAATCACAAAGATATCGGCACCCTCTACCTCTGTCTCAGCTTGACGATGTTTTTCGTCGGCGGTGCAATGGCGCTGGTGATCCGCGCTGAGCTGTTCCAGCCGGGGATGAAAGTCATCGACCCCGATTTTTACAACGTCCTGATCACCATGCACGGCCTCATCATGCTGCTCGCCGTGGTGATGCCGGCCGGCATTGGACTCGCCAACTGGATGATTCCGATGATGATCGGCGCACCCGATATGGCCCTGCCCCGGCTCAACAACATGAGCTTCTGGATATTGCCTTGCGCCATCACCTTGCTGGCGAGCACCATCTTCATGAAAGGCGGCGGCCCCAATTTCGGCTGGACACTCTATGCGCCGCTGTCAACGACGTTCGGCCCGCCGAGCACCGATTTTCTGATCTTCTCGGTGCACATGCTGGGCATCTCTTCGATCCTCGGATCGATCAACATCATCGTCACCATCATCAACATGCGCGCCCCCGGCATGACCTGGATGAAGCTGCCGATGTTCGTCTGGACCTGGCTGGTCACCGCCTTCCTGCTGCTCTGCATCATGCCGGTGCTGGCCGGGACCGTGACCATGCTGCTGGCCGACCGCAATTTCGGCACCACCTTTTTCGACGCCGCGGGCGGTGGCGATCCGCTGCTGTATCAGCATCTCTTCTGGTTTTTCGGCCATCCGGAAGTGTATGTTCTGATCCTGCCGGCGTTCGGCGTCATCTCACAGATCATCCCAACCTTCAGCCGCAAAAAACTGTTCGGCTACGGCCGCATGGTGATCGCGACCGGCGCCATCGCTTTTCTGTCGCTGCTCGTCTGGGCGCACCATATGTTCACCAGCGGCCTGCCGCTCGGCGCCGAGCTCTATTTCATGTACGCCACCATGCTGATCGCGGTGCCGACCGGAATCAAAGTGTTCAACTGGGTGGCCACCATGTATCGCGGTTCGTTGAGCTTCGAAACCCCGATGCTGTTCGCCGTCGCGTTTATCTTTCTCTTCACCTTCGGCGGCTTCACCGGCGTCATGATGGCGATCGCTCCAAGCGATTATCAATATCACGACAGCTATTTCATCGTCGCCCATTTTCACTACGTCCTGGTGCCCGGCGCCGTCTTCGCTTTTCTCGGCGCCGTCTACTACTGGCTGCCCAAGTGGTGCGGCCGAATGTACGATGAGACGTTGGGGCAATGGCACTTCTGGCTGACCTTCATCGCCACCAACGTCACCTTTTTCCCGATGCATTTTCTCGGTTTGGCCGGAATGCCCCGAAGAATCCCCGACTATGCCCTGCAGTTCGGCGACTTCAACGCCATCGCCTCGGTCGGCGCCTTTATCTTCGGCTTCGCCCAACTGATCTTTCTCTACAATGTGATCCACACCATCCGATCGGGAAAAAAGGCGAGTGCCCAAGTCTGGGATGGCGCCGAGGGGCTGGAATGGACCCTATCGTCGCCGCCGCCCTATCACAGTTTTCAGACACCTCCGAAGATCGAGCGATGAAAGAACGGTTTACAGCAACGGAATTCAACCGCGGCATTTACGAAATGGCGCACAGTTTTCAGCGGCTTCCGAACGAAACGAAGCGCCGCATGCATTGCCGCCTGAAGCAGGCAACGAGCGATCAACGCTAAGGAGTCCTCATGGCGCACGCACACAGCAAATACTACGTTCCCAAGCCTTCCTACTGGCCGTTGCTGGGATGCGCCGGCCTGTTGACTTTTTTCGTCGGCGCCGCCCACTGGCTTCACCACGTCTGGTACGGGCCTTATCTCCTTTTTCTGGGTGCCACGATCGTCATTATGATGATGATCGGATGGTTCGGCAGGGTGATCCACGAGAATAGAACCGGACTCCACAACGACTGGGTCGATCACTCTTTTCGCTGGGGAATGACGTGGTTCATCTACTCTGAAGTGCTCTTTTTCGCCTGCTTTTTCGGCGCACTGTTCTACACCCGCCTGTGGAGTGTCCCCGAACTGGGCGGCGACGTTCACCCGATCACGCACATCCTGTTGTGGCCCGATTTCACGGATCAGTGGCCGTTGATGCGCACCCCCGATAACAGCGAATTCACCGGTCCCAGCTCACTCGGCAACACCTGGGGCATACCGGCATTGAACACACTGCTGCTGTTATCCAGCGGCGTCGCCATTACCATCGCGCATTGGGGACTGCGCCACGGCAAGCGTGCCGTGTTGATCGTCAGCTTGATCGTGGCCATTTCGCTTGGCGCCACTTTTCTCGCGTGCCAGGGCATGGAGTATTATGCTGCCTACACCGAACATGGCCTGACACTCAATGCCGGCAGCTACGGCAGCCTGTTTTTCATCTTGACGGGCTTCCATGGGGCGCATGTCACCATCGGCGCGACCATCCTCACCGTCATCCTGATGCGATGTTTCGCGGGGCACTTCACCCCCGACAACCATTTCGGCTTCGAGGCCGCGACGTGGTACTGGCATTTCGTCGATGTCGTCTGGCTGATGCTGTTCGTCTTCGTCTATTGGCTGTAAACCGCCGGGAGCGGATTTGGGGGTGTATCGGCGCGGTCTTGCGTGGTCGTCACCGGCCTGGAATTTCTCCACCGCCTAGGAGGCTGTCCGAGAATAGCGATCGTAGCGAGGGCAAGACTTGAGTGAGTCAGAGTTTTCGATCATTTGAGGCGAATAGCGGGCCTATTTAACAAAAATGATCGGGAAATCTGGCTCAATCAGGCTTGTCCGCAGTAGATCAGTCTATTCTCGGACAGCCTCCTAGTGATCCGCGTCCGCTTTCCGCGCAATTTTTTCGATTGCACCGAGCTGTTCCTGGATTACTCCACTTGTTTTCAGGCCTCAACAGGATCGTCCGGCAGGGAAGGATTCCTGCGTTGCTCGATTGCCCGACACCCCGATAAATCGATTGATAAATTGCGCACAGTTTCCTATTCTGCACCATTTCGCCAATCAATCCTTCATGAATCTCCCCCCTGAAACCGAACGTACCCGCTTCTCTCGAACACGGGCAGCCCAACTTTTTTTCTGTCTGTCGATATTGCTGGGACTAACCCTGCCGGCCCATGCCCTCCGCGGCCCGGAGCTGTCCGATGCCCAGAAACAGATCCTGAAAAAGAACTTCGCCCGCATTCAGGCCGAGGAGAAAGGCCCCTACACCCCAAATTACTGCGTCTGCACCGACGGTGAGAAGTCTCCGGTCATGAAAGCGGACGGCAGCATCAGCAACAGCTGCGGCCAAACCCGATTCTGCGCTGCATTCCGCGGGCCCCGGGGCCAAGCTCTGGCCAAGCAGGGACTGTATCTGGGCAATATTTTTTCCTCGGACCTTTTTGAGTGGGACAGCATCGCCGATCATCACAATCTGGTGCGGGGCTATATCCTGGAGAAGTTTTTCGTCGATACCCACCCCGAGCACCAGCTGGCCCAGTTGCGGGCCTACGGCGGGCTCATGGGGGCCGAATACGAAGCGCGGGACATGCCGCGGTTTTTCGAGCGTTTCCTGTCGGCGCCGAACTTCAACGATTTCCGCGACTATCTTCTCGCCTACGAACTGCAAAAGCGCTATTTCGTCCGCAACGACCAGGGCGCGATCCAGAAAATCCGTTCTCTGGCGAGCAGCATTCAATCCACGGACCCGCCATTCAAACCGCTGCGCGACGCCACCCATAACCAGCTTTCGGCAACGCTGGTACCCAAGCTGACGGCCTATCGCGACCGCTTGCCCGACAGCCGGAGCAAAGAGCGGAAACAGATCACCGAGCTGACCCGGGAGATCGACAAACTGACCGCTTTGGACCAGAGCGCCCTGCAGCCCGAGTTGAATGCGATCGAAGACAAAACCCTGGCCAAGCGTCTCGCTGCTCTGTTGCCGGCCACGGGCAGCGGTCCGGTTTCGACCATCGATGCCCTCGGCGAGCTGATGATGGAATCGCGCCGCTCCATTGCCGCGAAAACCTTGAAACCCAACGACGCCCGACGGCTCATCGACCTCAATGTCACCGCTGCCGCAGTGATCCAGAGCCGGGGCGGTCAACTACTGGACGAAGGCGGCCCGAAAACGGTCGAGGAGGCGCTGGTTTTGTTGAAGGCCCTGACGAACGCCTCCTACGGTGTGGGGCTGCTGTCCGAACGCGAGCGCCAAGCCGCCGCAGGCGACATCGACCGCCTGCTCGGGCAGGACACCTGGTCACGGTCCAGCTTTCTCGATCGGTTGAAAAATTTCGAACGGGTGGTGGAATGGGCCCACAACAGCGCGCTGGCCGCCTTTGCCGAAATCTGGGCGCCCTGGACCTATCTGCTGCCCGATGTAGCGCACATCGGCGACGACATCGTCCGCGGTTCACCCTTGCTGCTGCTCGGCGGCGTAGTACGCGAACTCGAGGACTACGCCACCGGCCAGGCGCGAATCCTACATCGGCTGTTCGGCGCCGAATACGACAGCCAGGTGCGGGCGTTGAATCCGGGTCTTGCCATCGGCACGCTGCGCGTCGCCCCGAAAGAAGGCGATTATCTGCGCGATGAGGTGGTCGCTTTGCAAGAGACCCCGGCCGAGCTCAATCCAGCGGCCGGCATCATGACTCAGGGAGAAGGCAATGTCGTGTCTCATGTCCAGCTGCTGGCCCGCGCTTTAGGCATTCCCAACGCGGTCGTCGGCCCTGCCCCGTTCGAGCAATTCGCAGCGCACGACGGCAAGAAGGTGTTTTTCATTGCCACCCCCCGGGGGAAAGTGTACCTCAAGGAAGTTGCGGCGATGACCGACAAGGACAAAGCGATCTATACCGAGTTCACCCGCAACGCCGAACGCAGCGATGACGGCACACTCGGCGGGTCCGGCCACAAGCTGCACGTCGATCCGAAACGGCTCGACATCAAGACCCGGCTGCCGATCGACCTGACAGCGATGCGGCGGAGCGATTCCGGCATTCGCTCGGGCCCGAAAGCGGCTTTTCTGGGAGAGCTCAAACATCTGTTTCCGGATCATGTGGCGCGCGGCATCGTCGTACCTTTCGGCGCCTACTATGATCATGTCCTGCACGCCGTCGTGGCGCTGCCCGAACACCTGCAGGAGAGCGGCATCGCAGAAGCAGGCGAGGGCCTGCTGGACTTCGAAAACCGGGTCTACAAACAATTCTTCGAAGAGATGGTTCCGGGCGGCACCGGCGAAAAGGCGCTCGCCGAATGGATCCAGCCTCGGCTCGAAGTCATCCGCTATTCCATCGAGAACAAACCGCTCTCCTCCGAGCTGAAAGTCGCCATCCGCCACGGGCTCGACCACAACGGGCTGCTGCGGCCCGACGACAAGAGCCGGACCGTCGGCTGCTTCGTGCGCAGCGACACCAACGTCGAGGATCAGGACAACTTCAACGGCGCCGGGCTCAACCTGACCCTGTTCAACATGGACTCGCTGGACGATATCTATCACGGTCTCAAAGAGGTGTGGGCGTCCCCATTCACCTACCGCTCCTTCTCCTGGCGTCAAACCCTGATCGATCAGCCGCTCTGGGTCTTCCCTTCGGTGGTGATTCTGGAGTCGGTCCCGAACGACAAGTCCGGCGTGCTGGTCACCGCCGACATCAACTCCGGCGACCAGAACAAAATGGTGATCGCAACCTCGGAGGGCGTCGGCGGCGCGGTCGACGGCACCCCGGCCGAAACCCTGGTGTGGTCAGCGGACGGCATCGAACTGCAGACGGCTTTCAAATCCCCTTGGCGGCGCCTGCTGAAACCGGACGGCGGCAGCGAGATCGTCCCTGCCACCGGCAAGGACCACGTGCTCGAGCCGGCGGAACTCGAAGCGCTGGTCGCCGCCGCTACGAAGATCAAGAACAATTTGAAGCCGGCGCTCGACCCTTCGGGCAACCCCCGCCCCTGGGACATCGAATTCGGCTTCGCCGACGGCAAGCTCTGGCTGTTCCAGGTCCGGCCCTTCATCGGCAACGAAGAGCTGAAAAACATCCCGGCACTGGCCGCGCTGGATGGAACGGCTGAACAGGCCGGTGGAACCATCTCCCTGAAGGAGGCCATCCGTTGAGCCTCCGACCCAAGACTTTGTGGCTCGGCCTGCTGCTCAGGGCCATCTTTTCATGAACCCCGTACTGCGCTGTTTGCCCCTCTTATTGCTCCTGCTCCCCGCCATGGCTGCCGGGGCCGCCGACGACGGGGAGAGGCAAACCTCTGCCCGCGGCTACCTCGCCTCCATTCAACCATCGCCCGAGCTGCAGGCGTTTCTGGATCAGACCGTGAAACAACTCCTGGCGCGGGATATCCGGGCGCGCAAAGCCAAGCTCGGCATTGCTCTCATCGATCTGAATCCGGGCCACACACCACACTTAGCTCACTGGCATGGAGAAACCCCGATCTATCCGGCCAGCGTGGTCAAGTTCGTTTACCTCATGGCCGCTTACGCCTGGAAGGAACAGGGAAAACTACAGATCGACAACATACTGGATCGACAGCTGACGCAGATGATCTACCACAGCAGCAACAAAGCGACGCAGCGGGTCGTCGCCCGGCTGACAGAAACGCAGCCGGGGCCGGCGCTTCCCGATCAGCGTTATCTGCAGTTCCGCGAACGGCGGCTGGCAGTCAAACGCTGGCTGGAAAGTCTGGGCGTCGTCGGCATCCACAGTATCCATCCGACCTATGACGGTGGCGGCGACCTGTTCGGCAGGGAGATTCAACTGCTGCAGGACGACAGCGTAGTAGGTGGTCTTGAAAGCCACGACGGCAAATTTCATAATCGGCAGGCGATGAGCGCAGTGGCAACCGCGAAGCTCCTCGCTCTGCTCGCCACCGACCGCGTCCTCACCCGGAAACACGCCGCCGAGGTTCGTATGCGGATGCTGCGCGACCCCGCAAAGCAGCCCTATCTGATCCATCGCATCGCCGGCGGTGCAGTCGGGACCAAGGGAGTGGAGGTCTATTCAAAAACCGGCACCTGGGGCCCCATTTTCGCCGATGCCGGCATCGTTCGTCATCGATCGGGGCGACAGATCGTGCTGGCGGTTTTTATCGAGTCAAGACCCGCCTACCGCGGCAACTTTATCGCCGCTCTGGCCCGGCGCAGCATCGAACGGTTGTTCGCCTCCCCTTCCCCGCAGCCAATGGACGGTCGAGAGAGAAAATAACCGCCGATTCGAGTTAAGAGCGGATGGAACCCACCGCTAAAAAGGGGGCCATAAAAAGGCGTCAGTACCCTTTTCTTTTGCTTTTCTTGCACAACACCATAAGGGGTTTGATGTTTCTTTTCACAGGGCAATGTTGCAATTCCATTAGTAAATATTCGACGAACCCATTCCATCAAAGCCAGCGAACCGAAAAAAGTACGGGACACCGGAGAAAAAATGCTGTATAAAGTCCGGCATGGAAATGGTAACCCGCCAGCAGCCTGCACAGTCGGAC
>Ga0209633_10002471_pt1 | contig 17815 bp, 19 predicted proteins | sample Cruoilmetagenom1_FD_187290 | JGI IMG/M metagenome (GOLD analysis project Ga0209633, IMG submission 187290) | Oil polluted marine microbial communities from Coal Oil Point, Santa Barbara, California, USA - Sample 1 (SPAdes) (version 2) | ecosystem: Environmental > Aquatic > Marine > Oil seeps ... | reverse complement strand
GCCTGCCGGAAGCGCCCGACATTACCGTCTATATCGCCGACAACCGGCGCTATCTGCGCAATCGCAATTGAAAGCTGATCAGTCATAAATCTACCTGAGGGCAAGCGGGCGCTAGATGCGCGGCATTCGAAGTCTATATTAAATATGGCTTCGAAAACCCGAAATCAAATACTGATTGCGGCGACCGCGCGTTATCTGATCGTTCGCTATTGCGCCGTAGCGCCCTGACCGGCGTGCAAAAGCTAGGCGCGCAACCTTTTGACGACTTCTTCTTCCTGCGTAATTTGCGCGGCTTCTTCGATCTGCTGCGCCCAGGAAACAGTCACCCGGCCGTCATAACCGGAGACAACCGGTTGCTTCGCTCCCCGGATTGCATCGATGAACAGCGCTGCGCCATGAGCCAGCGGATCACGGATCGCCAGCGGCGCTTTGTGCTGAGAAAAATCCCCGTTCAGCTGCGCCGGCGTAGAGTTGGTTATGGTCCGGCGAATAAAGTCGAAATCGATTACGCCGTCATCATACACCAGCGTCATCCGACGCTCAGAATTCTTTGAGCGGCGAACCGCGTTTAATAGGGCAAGCGTCCCGTTCTCAAGGAAAAGCTCAGCAGAGATCTCATCTGCATTACCGGTCGCATGGACGTTCGTGACATCAGCCTTGGATAGCTGGCGCACAATATCGAGATCATGGACCATCAAGTCGAAAGCAACAGAAACATCATCGCAACGCCCGGTGTAAGGCACGCGCCGCACGCACTCAATTCTTAAGGGCGCAATCTCCCGCGACAACAGTCCCATCGCTTCGCAAACATAGCGCTCCTGATGACCAACCTGCAGAACCAGATTTTTTTCGTGGGCGAGAACAATCAATCGGTCAACGGTGTCGACAGTCAGCGCGAGGGGTTTTTCCACAAAACAGTGGCAATCATTTTTGAGAGCGGCTTCGCAGAGCATAAAATGATCGCTCGCCGGCGCGGCAATGACCGTCGCATCCATATCCTGCAGGAAATCCCGATAGGTCCGGTAGGCTTTGGCGTGATGTTTTTCTGCTAGCGTTTGGGCGCGTTCAGCGTCGGTATCATAGACGCCCGCGAATTCAACGTCATCGCGTTCGGCGAGTTTGGCGGCGTGATAGGAGCCGAAGACACCGGCCCCGGCAACACCCATTCTCAATGATGGCGGCACGCACAAACCCCCGTTCGCACTCTTTAAAACTGCGGCTTCCCCAGCCGATTTCCGCGACACAATACAGAGCGCCCCCATAGGGGCAAATGCCTTAGTTCGCCAAAAGGGTCAAACTATGTTTCCCGCTATTTCAGCAAATTTTAGCTAGTTAGCTGGTCCCGCCGCTGCGGTTATCTTTAAAGCGATCGCCGAGAATAAAAGCCAGCTCTAGGGCCTGATTGGCATTGAGTCTGGGGTCGCAATGGGTGTGATAACGCGAGGAAAGATCGGCCTCGGATATCTCCTGCGAGCCGCCCAAACACTCAGTTACGTTCTGCCCGGTCATCTCGAAATGCACCCCGCCCGGATAGGCGTCTTCGGCGCGGCAGGCGTCCACGAAATTCCGAACTTCGGATAAAATTGAATCAAAACGCCGGGTCTTGAAGCCGCCAGCGGTTTTGATGGTATTGCCATGCATCGGATCGCAAGACCAGACGACATTTCTGCCTTCCGCCTGGATCCGCCGCACCAGGGGCGGCAATCCGCTGGCGACGTTGTCTGCCCCGAACCGGGCAATCAAGACGACCCGGCCGGGTTCGTTGCCAGGGTCGATGACATCGAGAATCCTGATCAACTCGTCAGGGTCGAGCGAAGGCCCGCACTTTATGCCAATCGGGTTTTCAATGCCGCGGCAAAACTCAATATGGGCGCCATCTGGCTGGCGCGTTCGATCGCCAATCCACACCATATGGGCGGATGTGTCGTACCAGCCTCCGGTAGTAGAATCGACCCGTGTCATCGCGGCTTCGTAACCGAGCAGCAGCGCCTCGTGGCTGGTGTAAAAATCAACTTCGCGAATTGCCCGCACATCGGCGCCGTCAATGCCGCAGGCTTCCATAAATGTAATAGCCTCGGAAATCTTGTCTGCGAGCGCGCGGTAACGATGCTCCTGGCTGTTGCCGGAAACGAATTCGAGATTCCAGCGATGAACATTGCGCAAGTCTGCGTAGCCGCCTGTCGCAAAAGCGCGAATGAGATTCAGGGTCGCCGCTGACTGCCCATAAGCCTTTAAGAGCCGCTGAGGATCTGGCGTACGGGTCGCCGCGTTGAACTCTGCGGCGTTGATGTTATCGCCCCGGTAACTCGGCAAAGTCTCGCCGTTTGCTGTTTCTGTCGGGGCGCTGCGCGGCTTAGCGTACTGCCCGGCGATCCGGCCGACTTTTACAACCGGCGTCGCCGCGCCGAAGGTGAGCGCCACCGCCATCTGCAACAGAACACGAAACGTGTCTCGAATATTGTCCGGATGGAACTCTTTAAAGCTTTCCGCGCAGTCGCCGCCTTGCAAAAGAAATGCATTGCCGCGCGCGACCTCCGCCAGCGAGGCTCTCAGCGTCCTGACCTCGCCAGCAAAGACTAGCGGCGGATAGCTCGACAGCTCCTTTTCGACCGCAGCCAAAGCGGACGGATCAGGATAATCCTCAGGGATATGTTTCGCTGGCTTTGATCGCCAGCTGTCAGCCGTCCAATTCATGTCAATACTCCAACGAACCCATGTCTTTAGCGTGCGGTTCGCCGCACCGCAACAAATTCAAGCCAGCGCTCGCCCTTGTCGGTTTCGTGACTTCGCATCGGCGCTCGCCCCTGCTAACTATGGCCGTCACAATTTTCGGGAGCTTTGCCGTGAAAACCGCTATCTATGCCGCCGCCGCCCTTTTTGCACTGGCAACGTCCGCCGCCGCCCAGAACGATTTTTCCGGCGTTGAAATTAAGACCACGACCATAGCCGACGGCGTCTATATGCTTGAAGGCGCCGGCGGCAATATCGGCCTTTCGGTCGGCGAGGACGGCGCTTTTCTGATCGACGATCAGTTCGCCCCGCTCAACGAAAAGATCCTGGCGGCGATCGCCGCAGTGACGGACAAGCCGGTGCAATTTGTCCTGAATACCCATTATCACCGGGACCACACTGGCGGAAACGAACCGTTCGGCAAGACCGGCGCCCATATCATCGCCCATGACAATGTTCGAAAGCGCCTCGCGCAAGCCGCAAACGGAACGCCCGCCGCGGCCCTGCCGGTGATCACATTTTCGGACGCCACGACATTTCACTGGAACGGCCAGGAGATATACATCTTTCACCCCGAAAATGCGCATACGGACGGCGACGCGATTGTGCATTTCCGCAACCTCGCCGTGATCCATATGGGCGATGCTTTGTTTTCCGGGCGTTACCCCTATGTCGATGTTGACGGCGGCGGCAGCCTCAACGGCTATATTGCATCGCTTGAAAGCGTTGCCGCCATGATCGACGACAAGGTCAAGCTGATCCCTGGACACGGGCCCGTCTCATCGAAATCCGACATTGAAGAGTCGATCGCCATGCTCAAAGACGTGCGAACGCGCATTCAGGCCTTGATCGACCAGGGGCTTGATGAAGATGCGGCTGTCGCGACCGACCCATTAGCCGGCCTCAATGAGAAATGGGCGTGGCAGTTCATCACCGCCGAACGCATGGTCCGCAGCGCCTACAAATCGCTCACGGCGGAATAAAAAAAAGCGCCCGCAAAGAGCGGGCGCATCAAGTCACAGGGAGGCTTGGGTCATTCAGGACGTCAAAGCGACTTCCTGTACTTTGCCGCGGCGGATCTTGCATTCAGCGCGTAGAACTTCGCCTTCTGCAACAGGAATAAGATCGACACTCACTCTTTTGGCGCCGCCGCCGCTGGCGCTTACAAATTTCACACGATAATCGCTAATTACCGCCAACTCCTCAGCATCGATAGCCGCCGCGCACAAATTAATCTGATCGCTCACGGTTGTTGCATTCGCCGGAAAAGCCGCCAGCGCGAAAATACTCACAAAAAGACCGGAAAATAACTTCTTAGCCATGGGGCATGCTCCATCGGTAGGGCTCAAGCGCCCGGCGAAGCGCAGATTTCAGGGATCGCCGTTAATTACACTTTACAGTTTACTATTATTTTATATAGTGTCAACGCTTTTTTAAGGAAGCATATGGTTTTTTTGTGGTGGCGACAGACTCGTGACAGATGTAGTAGCAACGAAAGTCAAGGTGAATGGTTAAGCCGCAAAAGGTACGAATGACGCGCACATACAATCAGGACTGCCTTCTCGCCCACGCCCTTGACCTTCTGGGGGAGCGCTGGACGCTGCTGATCCTGCGCGACCTGTTTTTGGGGTCGCGGCGCTTCGGCGACTTGCAGGCTGGCCTGCCCGGGATCGGGGCGAATCTCCTTAGCAAGCGACTGAAAGAACTCGATCAGGCGGGAATTATTCTTGCGCCTGGGGCGAGCGAAACCGCTGACGGTTATCGGCTCTCGCCGATGGGCGAAGGGTTGCGGCCTGCAATCCGCGAGATGATGGCCTGGTCAATCTATTATTTTATGGAGCGGCCTGAATCATCGCCTGCCTATGAATGCATATATTCCGACGACCTTGAACCGGATAGTGTCGCTCTTGCGATTGAGATATTTGCAAAATATTGCCCGGAACCTGATCTGAACTATGTCGCCCATGTTCATATCGATGATTTTCCGTACACGTTTTACTATATGAATGGCGAGATGACTGTGCGGCGCGGCGCCAACACGCCCGCAGTTGCAACGCTCTCAACGGATGTCGCCACGATCATGCAGGCGCTCCGGAAAGAACTTGAACTTGGGGATGCGAAGTCGCGCATGGCGCTCACCGGCGATGAGAAAGTCATAACGCATCTCTTGCAGTGTATTGTGCACGTAAAAGCAGAGCCGGAAGAACAATTCTCGTCAGTGAAGGCCGCCTGGATGTAGCGCGGCAGCCCTATCCCCGCCGCCATATGGATTTCGCCCAGGCGATGATTGTCGATTTGCCGTAACGGGGAATGGATTGGCGATGGGCTTGAAAGGCCATCTTCTCATTCGGCGCCAACCAATCGGCGTCAGCCAACTCGAGAGCGACACGGTCGAAAGCATCAATGCAATATTCAAGACCTAGTTGCCGCGAGAGCTTTTTCAGATTTTCAAAATAGGACGCATCGAACCACCGATGTCTACTTTCGATGGCGGGGGAATAATCAAGGCTGTCGTCAACATCGTTGCACAGCTTGATAATCAGAAGGTCGCGCGCCTGCCCGGATGGGGCGCGGTCAGGCTGCGCCGCCAGATCTCTTACTGTTTCGGGCGAATATTCATACGTCTCATAGGCGCGAATTAGTTGTTCCACTTCATCGCCAACACGCGCCTTTAACCATCGACTATGATCCGACCGGATCCCGCGCGCGCCCGTTGGAAAGCGCCCCACATCATAGGCGGCGTGATTCAAGGCAGCGCGGACCAGAGGCATCGCCTGCTTTTCAATGATCAGCGCGCTGGCGGTTCCGACAAGATGACAGAGAAACGGCTTGCCGCTTGGCCGCATATAGGCGCCATGGAGCAGACAAGCCGTCTCGTAGTCGCGGCGCAAAACCAGAATGTCGGCGTCGCTATAGCCGGCGTCCCGCGCCTGACGAAACAATTGTAGATTTGTCTGCGCGAGCCCCATCGTGTCGTCGCCCTTTGTTGCTGTTTGGTTGCGTCCTTTTACAGCGCTACTGCGAAATCGGCTTCCGTTTGCGCCTTGACGTCATCAACCGACACATCCGGCGCCAGCTCGATAAGCTTCATGCCCTTACCGCGTTCGATTTCAAAGACGCCAAGATTGGTGATGACCATATCAACAACTTGTTGGCCGGTCAGCGGCAGGGAGCATTCATGGAGGAGCTTCGGCGCGCCAGACTTCGATGCATGATCCATCACCACGACAACGCGTTTGACGCCTGCGACGAGATCCATCGCACCGCCCATGCCTTTGACCATCTTGCCGGGAATCATCCAATTGGCGAGGTCGCCTTTTTCGGAAACTTCCATTGCGCCCAGCACCGACAGATCAATATGCCCGCCGCGGATCATCCCGAAGCTGTCGGCGGATGAGAAATAAGACGTACGGCGAAGCTCCGTAATCGTCTGTTTGCCCGCATTGATCAGGTCCGGATCAACCTCGTCGTCATAAGGAAACGGCCCCATGCCGAGCATGCCGTTCTCCGACTGCAGCGTCACATCGATGCCCTCGCCGATATAGTTGGCGACCAGCGTCGGAATGCCAATGCCGAGATTGACGTAAAAACCGTCTTCAAGTTCACACGCGGCGCGCGCCGCCATCTGATTTCTATCCCATCCTGCAATATCGGGCATTATGCGGTCTCCCTTTCGCGAATGGTGCGCTGCTCAATGCGTTTTTCATGATCGCATTTGATGATGCGCTGGACGAAAATGCCGGGCGTATGGATGCAGTCTGGGTCAAGGCTTCCGAGCGGCACGATCTCTTCAACTTCCGCAACGGTGACCTTGCCGGCTGTCGCCATCATTGGATTAAAGTTGCGCGCGGTCTTGCGGAAGACGAGATTGCCCTGCTCGTCGCCCTTCCAGGCTTTGACGATGGACAGATCCGCCACGAGGCTTGTTTCCAGAATGTAGGTCTCGCCGTTAAATTCTTTGTGTTCCTTGCCGTCGGCGATGACCGTGCCGACGCCGGTCTTGGTGTAAAACCCGGGAATGCCGGCGCCGCCGGCGCGGCAGCGTTCGGCGAGCGTTCCTTGCGGGTTGAACTCCAACTCCAGTTCGCCTGCGAGATATTGGCGCTCAAATTCCTTGTTCTCGCCGACATAAGAGGAGATCATCTTCTTGATCTGGCGCGTCTGCAGCAAAAACCCGAGCCCGAAATCATCAACGCCGGCATTGTTCGAAATGACGGTGAGGTCTTTTGCGCCGCTGTCGCGCAAGGCGGTGATCAGGTTTTCCGCTATGCCGCAAAGCCCGAAGCCGCCGGACATAACGGTCATGCCGTCAAAAGTGAGGCCGTCTAAAGCAGCCTTTGCGTCGGGGTAGATTTTCTTCATGGAAGAACCTCCTGGAAATTCGCTCTTCGACTAGCGCAAAAGCAATTGGCCGTCCACAACTGGCGAACGGGTGCGACGGCGCGCGCCTTGCCGCCTTCGTACAGCTGGCCTAAAAAAAGCCGTGATCGGAGATCGCTCGCTGCAGAAAACTTCCCCGGCGCGGACATTTGCGGCTAGATTGCGCATGATATGAATTGGAAAACGCACCATTGGGTATTGTTGCTGGGCGGCGGCGCGATTGCGCTCGGCCTAACCTTTGCGGCCGCAAAGTTGGATGGGACGGTTCACACCGGCGCCGCCTATAAAGCCAAGGTCGCCTGCTCGGAAGTTTTTCTCGCCGGGCGCGAGCGCGAAACCGTCCTCAAAAACGAATTCGAAAATATCGATCCGTTTCTAAATTATGTCCGCATAGAGCTCAACGACGCCGAGCAACATGTCACCGCAAACGGTCCGCTGGGTTTTGGACTATCACGCGCGGTCTATCGCAACGGTTATGGCTGCACGCTTCAAAACAAAAAACCGATAGCGCCATTGCCGGCCATCGCGCCGGTCGCCTCCGAGCCGTGGGACGAAGCAAAGACGGCTTCCGCACAACGTTTAAACAATGTTGATTATGACGCGCTCAATAGAACCATCAACGAGGCGTTTAATGACAACCCTTTGAACCATCGCGCCTTGCTGGTTGCAGTTGATGGAAAAATCGTCGCGGAACACTACGCCGATGAGTTTTCACAAGAAACGCCCTTTGCTTCCTGGTCGATGGCGAAAAGCGTCACCGCAACAATTCTCGGCGCAGCGGTGATGCGGGGCCTTGTCGATATCGATGATCCGGCGCCGGTTCCTGAGTGGCGGAGCGATCCAAAGCGCTCGGCGATTACCTGGAACAATCTTCTGCAAATGCAGAGCGGGCTGGACTTTGACGAGGATTATGGCGGTACGCAATCGGACGTAAATCGCATGCTATTCCATGCACCCTCCGCAGGCGGCTATGCGGCCGATAAGCCGGCAATCCATTCGCCGGGCGAACATTGGGCTTATTCCAGCGGCACGACTAATGTGGTCGCGCGCGCTTTGCGGCGCGTGCTGGAGGACGCCGGCACAAATTATCATGAATTTGCCCGCGAGACGCTCTACGGGCCAATCGGCGCGGCCAGCATCATCATGGAGACCGACGCGTCGGGATCGTCGATCGGCTCTTCCTATATTTACGCGACCGCGCGTGACTGGGCCCGGCTCGGAGAACTTTATCTTCGTGGCGGCGAATGGAACGGTGAGCGCCTGTTGCCAAAAGACTGGCCCGCCTATGTCGCCACGCCCGCAAAGGCGGCGGACAATCAATATGGCGCCCATTTCTGGCTCAACCGCGCTGGCGAAAACGGGCGCGCGCAATTCCTGCCCGGCCTGCCGGAAGACCTCTACTTCATGTCGGGTCATGAAGGTCAGTTTGTTTTTATTATCCCGGCAAGAAATATGGTGATCGTCCGCACCGGCATCATCCGGGGAGAGCCGCCGCTTGCGCCGCTCGCGCCGCTGATTACGTCAATTTACGAGGCGGTTGGCGAGCTTGATGACAATGTCAGGGCGACGCCCGCGCAATGACCGGCGGCGCCATAAGGACCGACTGGCCTTACCGCGCACCGCCGGACCTTGAACAATTTCAAAAACTCGCCGAGGCCGCCTTTGATGCGATGCCGGAAGAATTCCGGCAGCTTTGCGGCAATCTTGTCATTCATGTCGCCGATGAGGCCGACCGCGCCGTTCTACGCGAGATGGGCATTGACGATCCGCTCGCCCTCTCCGGCTTGTTCGAGGGCGTTGGCCTGGCGCATGCGAGCGTTTCCGATCCATACGAATTTCCCAATCATGTGCATCTCTACCGGCGATCGATCCTCGCGGAGTGGCGCGCCCGAGGCGATGTGCGTCTGGCGCAACTCATCACGCATGTGCTCGTCCATGAGATCGGCCATCATTTTGGATTGTCAGACGACGACATGCACATGATCGAAGAAGCTGCGTCGTAAGACCTCACCCCTGTCTGTCCTTTATATTGGCGCAGTTACCGCAAAATGCACATGAAACGCGCCATTATCCCTGACGTCGCGGCGTTCCGGGGCGCCCCGGCAAACGGTTTGTTTATCGTTTATGGCTATGTTTTTGCGCGGAGGCTCAGGTGAACAAAAAGCCGTTACAGTCATTGGCCGCGCTTGCCGCAGCAATCACCATCGCCGGATGTGCCCCTGGCGACGGCGGCGGCGACATGAACATCCTAGACGCGGCAGCCCTTTTCGAGGCCAACCCGGAAGCGTTCGTCTCCATCCGCAAAAACTATCCGGGTCCGTTCAACGGATTTGTGCGCATTCCAGCCCGCAACCCGGCAGACGAAACTCCCGAGGCTGAACGCTTTATCAAAAGCCTGCGCGAAAAAATTCCAGTCGAGTTCGTTGATTTTTTCCCGCTTGGCGACACTGGCAAGGATGAAATCGACGTCATCATCAAAAGATACAGCAGCAACACCGGCATGATGTCGATCGGTCTGATCTTTTCCGAGCTTCCATTGTCGTCGCCGGACAAGGGGCAGAACATGATGTATTACGACCGATGCGACCAGCGCTCTCTCGCCTGGATAGAAAGCGGCCGCGACGAAGGATCTGTCACCGCCCTCTGCCGCATCAATAATTATTGGTACGCCTATCAACGCGTGGACTAGAGGACAGGCCATAAGCTTGCAATGAGCGGCGGGCCGTCAGCCAAAAGCGATACCGACCGCCAAATACATCCACATAAGTAAAAGCACGGCCCAACTGGTGAAATAGACCGTAATTCTCTGTCTGAGTTTATTGCTGCCAATATGAATATAGGCATGCATCGCACGCAGCGCCACATAAGCCCAGGCCAGCAGCTGGAATGCAATCGCATTTTGCCCCACCGCTAACGCCGAGACACAAGCCACGTAAAATAAGCTTGGCGCCTCAAAGATATTAGCGAAATGCCGAGACAGCTTAATCGATGAATCGGGCTCGGTTTCCCCGCGGTATGTCTGGAAATATTGAGCGCTAATTTTTCGCGCGCGAACAGATTGGGTTCGCGTTCGGAACAGAGCTATGAGCACGACAAATGTAAGAAACACCATCGCGAACATTGGATATATGAGTGCAAATTCCATCATCGCCTATGGTTCAGGTTTGCGCGGGCGCGGCGCTGGCAAATTCCGCCCTGACTTTGGCCGCCAACTCAGGTCCGGCTTTCTCAGGCGAGCCGGCATCAAACGGAGGTTTTGGGTCATACTCAATCAACAGCTGGATTTTTCTGGCGACATCTTCTCCCGCCAACTCCGCAGCCAGCGTCAGGCCAAAATCGATCCCGGCTGTCACGCCGCCGCCCGAAATGCGGTTGCGGTCGCGGACGACCCGCTCTGCAACCGGCTCTGCGCCAAATCTTGGCAGCATTTCGCGAAACGCCCAATGGCAAGCCGATTTGTAACCTTTCAAGAGCCCTGTCGCCCCCCACAGGAGAGATCCACTGCATACTGATGTAATGTAGCGCGCTTGGCCTCCCTGGCGCTTTAGAAAATCAAGCACTTCGCCGTCACCCATCAGCGCCATTTGCCCCATGCCGCCAGGAATGCAGACCACATCAAGATCGGGACAGCTATCGAACGTATCTGTCGGAAGAATAGAAAATCCGGCATCGGTTTCAACAGGATCAAGCGTCTTCCAGACCATATGAATAATGGCGCCCGGAACGCGGCTCAAAACCTGGGCGGGCCCAGCGGCGTCGAGCTGCGTGACGTCTGGGTAAATCAGAAAACCGATATGAATGGGAGCGGTCATGCATGTCTCCTTGCTGTCGCTACGGTAGTGAAGACAGCCCTTGTCCGAAATGACAATTATCGACTATATTCGGCCAGTGACGAAAAACCGCCGCATCCTGTTTTTAATCTATGACGGGTTTGAATTGCTCGACCTGTCCGGCCCGGCGTCTGTCTTTACGGCGGCCAATTCAGTCGGCCGACGGCGCAGCTATGAGATTAAAATCATCTCTGCCGAAGGCGGCGAAATATGCAGCAGCGCCGGACTTCAAATGGCGAGCGAGAAACTCGCCAAGATCACGCCCGGAAAAACCGATACTGTTCTTGTGGTTGGGGCGGAAGGCCGGGCAATTACCACAGCCATGGCTGACGCGACCGTCACGGACTGGCTCAAAAAGGCCGCCAAAACCGTTGAGCGCTACGGGTCTGTGTGTTCGGGCGCCTTCATCGCGGCCGCCGCCGGGCTGCTTGATAATCATAAAGCGACGACGCACTGGGCCGGCTGCAAGCGTTTGGCCAGGGCCTTTCCGTCCGTATACGTTGAAGCGGATGCGCTTTACGTTGTCGACGCCCGCCTGTGGACATCCGCCGGCGTGACGACCGGGATCGATATGGCGCTCGCAATGATTGAGCGCGATCACGGATCGGCTCTCATGGGGCAGATCGCGAAATGGCTCGTCGTTTACGCACACCGGCCGGGCAACCAATCACAGTTCAGTAGTGTGTTGGAGGCGCAGTCGGCGGCCGGCGGCGCTTTTGCCGGCGTCATATCCTGGATCGGCGACAATCTTGATCAAGCTGTAAGACTGGAAGATCTTGCCGATCGTGCAGGCATGTCTGAACGCACCTTCCGCCGTAAATTCACAGAGCATGTTGGGCAGAGCCCCTCGAAATTCCTCGAGAGCTTGAGGCTGGATAAGGCAAAGGGCCTCCTAGAAGCCAAGCTGCCAGTTGCCGCCGTCGCTTCAATGGTCGGCTTCCGGTCAGAGGCGGGTTTCCGCGCTGCGTTTCAAAGAAGCTTTGGCATTTCGCCATCTATGCACGCCGTCATCCACGCCAACGATCCCGGGTGATGCAAGACCGCCATTGTATAAAGCGCTGCAACTGCGGTCCGATTAAAGTCTCATCCTATGACGAATTCTTGGACGGTCTATCCGGCCGGCTATACCGTTTGTGGATAAACTCCTTGCCCGCTTCCGGGCCGTAGTCGCGCTGTGCCAATAGCCGCTCGCGGTCGCTCATTCGGAACTGCTCGACATAGTCGTCGATTTCATCATCGTCACGCCCCAGACGGGCCAGCGCCTCGCGCGCCATCAGGATGCTTGATTCAAGCGTCTCGCGAATGACAATGTCGGCGCCCAGCGGCGCCAGTTCGATTTCGTGCGTGCGGTCGTGGGCGCAGGCGAGAATTGTCAATTTCGGACAGCGTTCGCGAAGCCCCGCCACCGCATGATTGACCGCTTCGGTATCGTCCATACACAGAACGATCGAGCGCGCACTCATCGCGCCCGCCGTCATCAGGACATCGATCCGCGACGCGTCGCCATAATAGACTTTAAAGCCAAAGCGCTGGGCGTTGCGAATATGCTCGGGGTTTTTGTCAATCGCGGTGACGCGCACGCCGGAATTGCGCAGCACCTGGGAGATGATCTGTCCCACGCGCCCGAAGCCGGCGATAATGACATGATCCTGATCGTCTTGCGGGCCTTCGAGATCCTCGCCGCTATCGGGGCCCGCGCCCGCAATGCGGCTTGCTGCGATCACCAAGATAGGCGTCGACGCCATGGAGATCGTGACGATCGCCGACATCAGCGTTGCGGCGCCATTATCGAACAGGAGCGCATCGGCGCCGAGGCTGATGACGACGAAGGCGAACTCGCCGCCCTGCGAAAGGACGGCGGCGGTTTTCATGGCGTTATTGTGCGATGATTTCGCGGCGCGCGCGATTGCATAAAGAATAATCGACTTCAGCAAGACAAGCCCCGCCGCGCCGCCGAGAACGATCTGCCACGAGGCCGCAATAACACTGAGATCGAGACGCATGCCGATGGAAATAAAGAACAGGCCGAGGAGGAGCCCCCGGAAGGGTTCAATATCGGTTTCGATCTGATGGCGATAAGTCGATTCCGCCAGAAGCGCGCCGGCGAGAAAGGCGCCGAGCGCCATAGAAAGCCCCGCCCAGGAAACCGCGAGCGCCGTCAGCGCGACGACGAAAAGCGCGGTCGCCGCAAACGCCTCACGCGAGCCTGCGCTGGCGACTATGCGGAAAACGCGATCGAGGCCGTAACGCCCGACTACCACAAGCGCGACGAGAACGCCGACCGGTTTGACAAGGCCCTCCCAGCCCATCGCTTCGCCGCCGACCTCGCCAGCGACAAACGGGATCGCGGCCAGAAGCGGGATGACCGCGAGATCCTGAAACAGCAAGATCGAAAATGACTGCTTGCCGTAACGCGTATTAAGCTCGCCGCGATCCTTCATGAGTTGCAGTGCGAAGGCGGTCGATGAAAAAGCGAGCGACAGCCCCGCAATCGCCGCTGCCGGCGCCGGCATTACATCCGCGACGAGAAAGAGCCCGGCGATCGCCATGCCGGTCACGGCCATTTGCGCCGCGCCAAGCCCGAAAATTTCCTGGCGCATAGACCAGAGCCGCGTGAGCGATAATTCCAGGCCGATGACAAAAAGAAACAGCACCACGCCAAGCTCGGCGATATGAAAGACGCCCTCTTCCTGGTGCAGAATATTGAGCCCGAACGGGCCGACAACGATGCCCGCCGCCAGATAACCGAGGATGGAGCCGAGCTTGAAGCGATTAAAAATCGGAACGGCGATCGCAGCGGCGCCGAGATAGGTCGCCGCCTGAAGGAGGAAGTCGCTTTCGCCCGCTGCAGCCATTTCGGTTATGCAATCCCCATCAGTTCCGGCAGCTCCAGCGCCAGATTGACGTTCTGGATCGCCTGCACCGCCGCGCCTTTAAGAAGATTGTCTTCGGCGGCGACGACCACCGCGTTCTTGCCGTCTTCGCTGACGTTAAAGCCGCCGATAATGACGCCGGCGCGGCCTGTCCCGTCTTTTAACTCCGGCGGCGCATTGCGCAGCGCGATCAACGGCTCGCCGGCATATTTCTCTTCAAAGAGCTGTGCGAGCGCGCTTGGCGATAGCACGTCTTTCAACGGGATATGCGCCGTCACGATCAGGCCGCGAAACGCCGGATGGACATGGGGCATGAACCGGACCGGATGGCCGAGATGACGCGCCGCCTCGCGCTCATGCTTATGGCCGACAAGCGCGTAAGGCATGAGATTGTCTTTGAGCCGCTCCAGATCGTTTTTCGGCGAGGGCTTTGTGCCGGCGCCGGAATAACCGGAAACGCCGAACACCGCCGGCACGCCGCCGAGGCGATCAATGAGCGGCGCGATCGCCAGCTGCATTGCGGTCGCATAGCAGCCCGGATTGGCGATGCGTGAGGCGCCTTTAATTTTCTTGCGGTTAAGTTCCGGCAGACCATAGGCCCAGTGATCGTCAAAACGATAATCCGCTGACAGATCGATAATCACCCGGTGCGGCGCGTCGCGTTCAATCGCATCGACATAGGGCTTTGCGGCCCCGTCCGGCGCGGCGAGGATCACCACATCGGCGCGCCTTTGCGCGGCCTCCTCAGGGGCAAGCGCTTCAAAAATGCATTCGTCCTGGTCTTCCGGCGCGATTTCCGAAACCGGTCGGCCCGCCCATTCGCGGCTCACCGCATAGGCGAGCATCAGCTCCGGATGCCCCGCGATCAGGCGAATAAGTTCGCGGCCCGTATGCCCCCGGGCGCCGACAAGACCGACAAGGAAAGGCTCGCTCATGCGTCGCCTCCTTCAAAGGACGCCGGGAGCGCGGCGACCCGCTCGACCACGGCCGCGATCCGCTCGAAGTCAGTCTCGCCGATCCAGAAGATCGTCCACGGACCACGCCGGACTGAACCGTCGGCGGCGTCATGATAAAAGGCGTTAAAGTCATTCGCGGTTTGCGAACGCCAGTAAAAGACCGGGTTCTTCTCCGCGAATTGCCGCCAGACCGTGCGCGCAAGGCCTTCGCCGCGCGCGCCTTCGAGGACGGCGAATTTATCGAGATAAATAAAGTCGTCGATCTTGGTTAGGATCGCCCCGGCGCGATAGCTCTCCGACATATGGACTTCGTGGAGGTTAAGCCCTCCCCACCAGTCTTTCGTCAGCTTACGGCCGAAGGCGTCTTCAACGAGCGCCTCGGTTTTCGCGCGATCGAGTTTCTCCCTGGACGATACCTCGTTGATAAGTTCGCCCTTGCGCACGAGCGTGCCCGACCCGCCATGAGTGAAAAGCTCACGCACCAGCCCCGACGGCGTCGTGATCGAGACGGACGACGATAAGGGCGCGTCATCAAGTAGGCGCTTGATCTCTTCGATCTTCAGCCGCATGCCGTCTTTCACCCAGTCCTTAGCCATCAGATCGTCATAGTCCGACGCAAGGTTGATCGAGTGGATGATTTCGCCCGCCGCGTCGAGCAAGCCGCCGACGCTGGAGAGGAAGATAATCTTCATCGGCTGCAGCGCATGAACCAGCGCGCGCGTCGCACTGTCGCCATTGACGTTCAATATCTGCCCGCCAGGCGCAATGCCAAGGCAGGTGAGGATTGGAATCGCGCCGGACCCGGCGATCGACTGGATCAGCTCCAGGCGAACATTGGTCGGCTCCCCGACAAAGCCGAATTTTTCCTTATCAAGATAATCGGCCTCGATGGCGCCGGCGGCGAGAGAGTGAGCAGAGACCCCTTGCGCGCGCACCGCTTCGACAAGGCGGATATTGGCGCTCGTAAAGACGTCGCGCGCGGCGTCCAAAGCTTCGGCGGACGTCACCCGCAGCCCGTTAATCTTCGGCGTTTCAACGCCGCGTTCCTTTAGCGTTTCATCAAGCTGCGGTCCGCCGCCGTGAAGCACAATCGGCGTCAGCCCCACCGTATGCAGAAAGGCGAGCGCGGCGGCGGTCTCCTCCAGCTCATCGCGCAACACCGCCCCGCCAATCTTGATCACCGCAAAGCGCGTCTGATCGACCTCGGCAAAGCGGTTGAGGTAGGACCTGATCTCCTTGCCGTCGCTCATATTGGAAAGCAACTGGACGATCGTCTGGCGGGTGGAGGTTGGGGAGGTCATTGCGCAAACAGTTCTGCCTTGAGATCGCTTAGTTCATTCTCAAGAGGCAACAGTTCTTCAATCGCGAATTCGACAAGGGGGGAAAGAATTTTCAAAAAATCTGTATAACCTTCATCACAGTCGTGTTTTTTCAAAAGCTGAGATTCACCCTCGTTGACGACTTCAACGAAGATTGTTGTGCCATCCGTGCAGCCATTCGCCGGATCCAGCATTGGTGCTTCCTCCGCGATGGTCACTGAGAGTTGGTAGAAAATTTGCTCAAGTCTCTCCAAATCCAAAGGCTTAGAATAACGATCTTGGACTAGGCGTTCGTGAAAGATGGCATCCTTGTGTGGGTCATCATTATCGATGAAAATAAAATTCCCCAATGGGTTAGCAGCGCGCGCAAATCGAAGCTCCGTCGTCTCGAGCAAGCCGACGGTCAGAGTTTCGGAACGCTCGACGCGAACTGGAGGATGCGATTCAAGCACAATTAGCCATGCGTCATCAAAAGATGGCAATATAATCAAGGTGAATCGCTTATGCTCTTTGGAGTAAACGCCATTATTTTCACCAAATGAACATCGGGCCCGCTCAAACCAATCTTCATAGTTTTGAGGAAAACTTGAAAGGCTTTCGCAATCTTCAATAGGCTTAGCATGGGCCCCAATCGTTGACACAGACAAAAAGCTAAGCAGCAGTACGATAAGTTTACTCATACCAACGCCTTCATGATCGCCTTCTGAACATGCAGCCTGTTCTCCGCTTCGTCGTAAGCGATGCAGTTCGCGCTATCGAACACCGCGTCGGTCATCTTCACATTGCGGCGCATCGGCAGGCAGTGGGAGACGAGGGCGTTATTGGTCATCGCCATTTTTTCTTCATCGACGATGAAATGTTTGAAGCGGTCGCGAATGCCTTTTTCCGGTTCCCAGTTTCCAAAAAACGGCAGCGCGCCCCAGCTTTTGGCGTAGACGACATCGGCGCCGTCATAGGCTTCGTCAATCGAATGAGAAATCGTCAGCGCATGGCCGTTCTCGCCCGCGTCTTTTGACGCCTGTTCGATATAGCGCTCGTCGAGAATGTAATCTTCGCTCGGACAGAGCAGCGTCGGCTGCATCCCGAACTTCGCGGCGATCATTAAGGCAGAGTTCGCGACCGCCGTGTTCAAGGGCTTGGGATGATAGGTCCAGGTGAGGACGAACTTCTTGCCTTGAAGGTCGCCCAACCTTTCCTGCAGCGCCATCACATGGGCCATCTCCTGACAGGGATGGGTGATGGTCTCCATATTGACCACCGGGACGTCGGCGTATTTCGCAAACGCATTGAGGATCTTGTCCTTGCGGTCCTCGGCCCAGTCGACGAATTTCGGGAAGGCGCGGATGCCGATCATGTCGCAATAGCGCGACAGGACCTTCGCGGCTTCCTTCACATGCTCTTCCGCCTCGCCGTCCATCACGGCGCCGTCCTCAAATTCCAGAGGCCACATGCCGCCGGAGGGCGAGAGCACCACCGCATGACCGCCAAGCTGGTGGGCGCCGACATCGAACGAGGTGCGGGTCCGGAGCGAGTTGTTAAGAAATAACAACGCAACCGTTTTGCCCTTCAAAGCGTCGCCATAGGGCGCGGCTTTCATCGCCCGCGCATCGTTAATCATCGCCTGCAATTCGGGCCGCGACCAGTCGCTCGTATTCAGAAAATGTCTCATGGCCATTCGTTAACCGCGCGGGCGGGAAAATCCAAGGAAAAGAACGGCGTGGGCGCAG
>Ga0209633_10002470_pt1 | contig 17817 bp, 17 predicted proteins | sample Cruoilmetagenom1_FD_187290 | JGI IMG/M metagenome (GOLD analysis project Ga0209633, IMG submission 187290) | Oil polluted marine microbial communities from Coal Oil Point, Santa Barbara, California, USA - Sample 1 (SPAdes) (version 2) | ecosystem: Environmental > Aquatic > Marine > Oil seeps ... | reverse complement strand
TCCACATCTCGGCATAACGACGCCGCTCTTCCTGGTCACGTGCATGAATTCCCAATACCTCGATGGGTGAGATCGTCGACGGGCTGATGCTGCCACGAATGCCCTGCATCAATTGTATGTAGCGATGCCATTCCGTCTCCGACAGCCCCCATGAACGGGAGCGCGCCCGCTCCGATGGCGTCAATGTATTTTCATCCGTCGCCGAAACACTGGTGTCGGATTCCTTCACCTGGGTGCCGGACACCTCCACGGCGAATGCCGGAACCGTGATTACAAGCGCCAGTGTCAGGCTTGCCAACTTCAATTGATTACTCATCCGGGTACGCTTCCTCACTATCGCTAACATCTATCGTCGCTGTCTCGTTCTTGTTTTTATATGCGGCGGTTAGATCTCGATAGATAACAAAGTAACGGTCGGCCAAACAGTCTGGTAGTTGCGTATGCTCAACACCTCCTGCTTCAGTACCTTTACCTGGCAGGTCTTTTCGTTCACTCACTGTAATGGGGAGTTCCAAACCTGCGGGATCATCATCCGCATCATCATTGGTTGCAGAACCTATTGAGAAAGCGCCGAACAATAAAATAATCGCAACAAACACTTCCATTAGCATTACCTCCGTAACGATGCCAAATAATCCTGTCCTGCAGGACCACGAAACGTGACCTGCCCCTTTGCCCGATCGATATGTATCACATTCCAACCGGACCGTTGCTCACCTTCACGTAAGAAGGTGACCCGACCGCCCCGGGAGATTGCCACGTAGACAGCGTCGTCCCACAGGTCGATGGCATCGATGAGAAACGGCGGTTTTTCCGTTGCGGATTTTTGCCTCTTCACAACCTGTTTTTTCGCTGCGATCTTGAGTCCGCGCACGTCTTTGGCGATGGCCTGCAATCGGGACTGCGCGGCATCAATGCGATGCTTGAGATCCTCATTGCCTTTACGCAACTCTGCGACCGACTCATGAATCGCGCTCACAGTATTGGCCAGTCCAGACAGCTCCTGATTCATGCTCGAATGATCGGCCCGTAAAGAATCGAACCACTGACTGATCCTCTCTGACAGGCTTGCGATGCTGCGCTCAATCAAATCGAACGTCCTACCGATCTGTTGCGGGGCCTTGCCGAGGCTTATACCATCGGTATCGGTATCCGCATCGACGCCGGCCGCTGTTGTCTTGTCGAGCTCCACCACATTATGCCCGACCGCCGCTGCTTCTTTCCGCGGACTGTCGACCTGACCCCGCAATATCGCGAGTGTGCCGATCGTGATCACACTGAATACGACGGCTACCAGGATCGTCTTTTTCGATGACCGGGCTGACTTTGGTTGTACTTTGTTCTTTTCGTGCACGGCGTTCCGTTCACGGTTATCAGGCTGTTCCACCTGTGTCTCATTCTCCATCTTGCGGGTCCTCTGTTTTCAAACTGGAATCCGGTTCGTGTGTAACTCTTCTCATCGGCGTGCACAATTCAAATGAGATCAGCCGATGCACCGGGTCCTGCACCAGGCGAAACATGGGGCCTACCAGTGTCTCCAATGCTTGTTTCAATAAGATGGGCCCGAGGTTTCGGTGTACGGCGGGCAAAGGGAGTGCCAACAGGTCTGCCGTTGCGGAATTCGCAGCGTGATGTTCCGCCAACCGGTAACCGCTACGCTGCAAGAGGTAGTGCACCGCTTCACCGAGCGTCTGAATGTGTTCTGGAAACCGAACCGTGATGATCGTAGACAGCAAGTCTGCCTGTGCGACGGTCGGCATGGCGCGTAACGCCGAATACCGGCCGACCTGTACTTCACTGGCCTGCAGTGGCGGGCTGATGACTACATAGGCACCCATCACACCAAACACAAAAAAAAGGGCCGGCCGAACATTACGAGGCGTGTGTATCTTCATATTCAAATCAGTCTCAAGTGTGTGAAAACAAAAATCCTCATTCATATTTGAGCCGCTATGATTGCGCCGCTTACCAAGACTTGAAACGGGAAATCTATTCAGTCATCAGCGCGGTTTCTCGATCGACCTGTCACCGACCAAGATAGATCGATGTGATCTGCTCGCGTTCGTGTCCCAGTTCCTGGCTGATCGTCAGGCGCGCCTGCCGGTCGATGGTCTTTTGTTCATGGGTCAGTGCCTTGACGGTTGGACCGCCTGCCGCCGGTGCCGACCATCCGGTCAACTCACGGTATCGCTGTTGCGCATAGGCGTGTCGCAGGCCGTGCATTTTTGAAAGACCAGCATTGGCGGTATGTCGCTCGTAGATCCGGAGTTGTTGTCGGTAGTTGCGCGAACTGGGGATAAGAGAACCCCTTCCGGCGAGTAAACCCGCACGGTTAAGCACCGCACGTTGTGCCTCGTTTCGCAGTGGGATCACACGAGATTTTCCTCCCTTGGTCCAACTCTCCTTGAGTGCAATGTGGTCGCCTCGATCTGCGAAACTCGGCTGAAACTTAATGGCCTCTTCGCGCCGCAGGCCGAAGGCCTGTTGCAATTCCAGACTCATCCGCACATGCTGATCGCGGACCTTTTCCAGATCCGGTGCTGTCACCGTCCGTGCCTTCGATAGGTTGGTCACGAATTGACGATCCGGGATACCGTAATGATCGTTCGATCGGGCCACGACATTTTGACGATTGACCTTTTGCGCCCACCACCGGATGACGGTCAACCGGTTCTTGATGGCACCTGCCGATAGGTCCCCTTCCTGCCAGTGCTTCACCAGTGCCTCGACATGTTTCGGTTTCAACGACTGTGCGTTCATTTTTCGATAGCCCAGTACACGGAGCTGGTTGGCGATCAGCGTCAACTGACGTTCCCGATCCGCCTGTGTTCTGTAACTGCCGTCCCGATTCCGCCGGCAGAGTTGCTTGAGTTGGTAGTTCAGTTCTCTCATAGTGTTCTCGCTTTCAGGTAAGTGTTTCTGACCACCCAGGGGCCGTAGCCGTCGGGGTCCGCTAGCGCGGAACAGTCATGGGACACCACTCCCATTCGACCTGAATGTGCCTGGTCACAGGCAACGCGGGTTCCCCCTGTTGGGGTTGGTCCGCGTAGACCAACATACCCATAGATGGGCGTACTTCGATCGTGGTTAGATATCACCTCCATTTAGTTGTGCGGAAACGGTGTTCCGCGGTTTGTGGAAAAATAAGCGTCGACAACATCACCTTTGATGGTCGTCTCGGCTCGTCGAGTGGATGCAGGCTGGCGCCTGCGGGTAAAGCAGACCTTACGGTCTGTTCTGGCTGGAAGATGGACCAACGGCAAAAGCCGTAGCGCGTCTAATGGTCCGGGTACGCTCAATTGCCACTGTACACGCAGTGGCCACGGTTAAATCAATTTAGATCTTGGCGATCAGAGGGCGGCAGTATAGGAACGCATCACGCGCCCGTCACGCCGAAATCCAGCCGCAAACCCGCGCCGTTTCCGGATTTTCCGCCCTCGTCACTATCCCGCTGCGCTCGCTAGTGACGAGGGCGCTTCGCTACAATCCAAGCGGCCCGCCAGGCTACCGCCTGTCACGCAGCTTGGAACTTGTGATTCGCACTCCACATCTGTTCAATACAGCGACCTTTGCGTTCAAGATACCATTCTATGTTGCCAGTTGATGGCCGATCCGGGCCATAAAGCGTGGCCATCCAATCATCCAAAATTAGCCTAGGTGCTCGATGCTCTTCACTCAATCGGGAAGCAAGCGTTGATTTACCGGAACCGACCGCCCCTTCAACTAGATGTATATACGGCACAATTTTCTCCCCAACCCGAAAAAATGCACTCGCAGCGGACATGTTGTCCAGCTACAACGCTTTTCTATGTGTTTTATGCATGGATTATAAATTTGCATTAATTGTTTTTTCTGGTTTCGCAAAAAACACCAAAGGTATAGCAAATGGGCCTAGTAGAACAACGGCCAATTTCCGTGTAAAAGTTGTCTTTACGTGACGAGTTTTTGCAATCCAAATCCAAATACAAATCACAGCACTAAGGATCCAAATTAACACTGGAATATATACGCTCATAACATTATCTTCGTTATTATTTACATCTTTTCTTTGACAGACACATAACGAGCAAGCAAGCCGCGACCCTGATGATTGGAGTCGGCTGATCCACCATGTTATATGTGGCCAACTTCATAATTAATTATTCTTCTTTCACTTCGTATTGATTTTGCAAAAGGCTTAATCTTAACGCGCTCTGGGTGCCGATAATAATTGTCCAATGACTCAATACTCTCGAACTCTGCGTACAATATGACATCAGAATCATCTTCACCACTTTCACTGTCTTTTAAATTTATACCGACTTCAAGGAGAAGCATGCCAGGTATTTTTCCATTTATACTTTCTAACTTTTCCTTTAACCGAAGCGCATTATCCAACTTGGACTCGGCATCAGTTGTTCACTGGCATCTTATACATTTACTAACCTGGCATCCAACGTTTCCACGCTGCTGGTCATAATTAAATAAAAGCATTTAACCAATCCAAGCATGTCATTGCTATTGATTAAAATATTTTTTTCAGAAATATAATTAACAATATTATTGATGATTATTTTCTTGGTTGATTGTATTTTATCAACCATGATTAAAATATTATTTCTCATAATATCTAATTCTTTTTGAGGTATTTTTCCTTTCATCCTTTCTTCAAGGAAGTTCAACTCTTCATAAAACAAACCCACTTCCTCTTCATTATCATACAAGTCATTTGCAATAGCCTGGAATTTGCCGACAAAAAGCAATTCAATCTGAGTTAAAAGATCTAAAATCTCTTCGCCATTAGTGAGCCCAATCTGGAATGGAAATATTTGTCGATATTTTTCAAATATTATCTCAGTTTTCCCTCTACTTTCCAGCTTATCTAAAATACCCTGGATCTGTCTTATAGCTAATACCTGATCCCGGTTTACCTCACTTATATTTAACATGGCCTGATCAAAATGTCCTTGTTTCCTTTGATTCAAGGAACGAGAAACCTTCACTCCAAGTGTTTCATTATTTATTAATTTTAAAAAATCATAAACCAATGATTTATCACATTTTGATAAATGCAGATTTTCAAAATCAGACTCAAAACATTTTTTGCCTATCATTTTGTCCCTATTGAAAATTGCTTACGCCACCTAATGAGGCAGTAGAAAAATCTCGAAAAACCGCTAAAAAGCAAGTCTTCAAACCAAAATCTTTTCTAATATATGTACTTATAAGACGATATAGCAGAAAAAAGTGTGACAAACACTACACCTAATGAATCATTATAGTGTCCTATTATGAGGCAATACCTTCTGTCTCGCGGCGAATCCTTTCTCTGAACGCATTTTGAATACGCTGAAAAACAGGACCGCAACAGAGTGGTAATACCCGCGCATCAATCTCACGTACGGGTATCAGTTCTACCGCTGTGCCTGTCAGAAAACACTCGTCTGCGGTATAAAGATCATAGGGTGACAATGTTTTTTCGTAACATGGAATGCCCTGCTCGTTGGCCACTTCAAGAATAATATCCCGTGTTATCCCTTTCAATGCGCCATCCGTTACAGGCGGGGTGAATAGCTGTTGTTCTTTGATAATAAAGATATTATCAGTTGTCCCTTCAGTCACATTACCTTGTGCATTCAGTAAGATGGCCTCATCTGCACCAGCACGATTGGCTTCCATCCTGGCAAGGACATGATTCAGATAGTTGAGTGATTTAATACGTGGATCCAGCCCATCCGGCGGCAAACGGCGTGTTGACGCAATAATCAGATTGGCGCCCGTTTTTTGAACCTGTGGAGAAACGAAACTGAGTCGGTCTGCAATGACAAATGCTGTACCACGCTTACATGTCCTGGGATCAACGCCTAAGGATCCTTTTCCACGTGTAATGACCAGGCGAAGGTACCCATCAGGTTCTGCAAAGGCCTGGATAACATCATTGATGGCGGTTGACAACTCTGGCAACGTATAGGGGATAGTTAAGCCAATTGCCCTGGCCGAATGATTGAGTCGTTTCAGATGCGCATCCATACGGAAAGCCTTATAAGCATAAAACCGAATACCCTCAAAGACCCCATCACCGTATAACAAACCATGGTCAAACACAGACACCATGGCCTGGTCTTCACTTACCAACTTTCCATCTAGCCAACAGTCAGACACATCAATCTCCTTCCTCAACACATGTGACTACAGTAAATAAAAACTGGCGTACAGAACAGATACAGTCTATGATTTATTCGACCAGTACAGATTATGGAGCCTCTGATTAATTATGGATTGGGTGGGGATCGTCACGAATAACAGACTACTCGTAAGATGCCCAACGCAGAGCCAGGAACATTTTAGCCTCCAGATACCCATTCATAAATTGATAAGAGGCTCCTCAGGTATAGCATGACTACCCAAAACGATTTTTATTTATATGATCAAATCGCAAACGACATATCCGCTGAGATTAAAAAGGGTGTATATAGCATGGGCGAACGATTACCATCACTACGTTACATCAGTGAACAATATGGGGTCAGCATGGCGACGGCTATACAAGCTTATAGTCGTCTCGAACAAAACGGCCTCATTGAGTCACGTCCTAAATCAGGATACTACGTCAGTCACTCACCTGGCGAACAATTTGCTGAACCCATTATAACCCAACCCAGGCCATCACCCACCGGTGTCAATGTGGGTCATCTTGCCATGTCTTTAGTCTATGAGAGTCGGCAAGCTGGTTTGATTAAACTGGGCGCCGCTGTTCCTGAGCCTGGTTTATTACCACTGGGTACATTATCGAGGACCCTTGCGGGAGTAGCCCGCAGAAAAAGTCATGCACTTGCCAGTTATGATGATGCACTGGGCAACATTGAACTACGCAAGCAGATTGTACACTTAATGCGCGAAAGCGGTGTGCGCTGCACTGCAGCTGACATTATCATCACCAATGGCTGTCTTGAAGCCTTGGGGCTTGCACTACGTGCAGTGGCAAAAAGCGGTGACACCATCGCAATAGAGTCCCCTACCTACTTTGGTGTATTGCAGGTTATTGAATCACTCAACATGAAAGCGCTTGAAATTTCGACACATGCCAGCAATGGTATTGAACTCAATGCACTCAAGCAAGCGATTGCAAGACGTAAAATCGCCGCTTGTCTGCTTATGCCTTCATTCAACAACCCTATTGGATCATCCATGCCTGATAAAAATAAAAAACAGGTCGTTGATTTATTACATCAACATAACATCCCCCTCATAGAGGATGACGTCTATGGTTCGTTAAGCTATGAAGCAAAGCGCCCCAAAGCTGCTAAGTCATATGACCATACGGGTAACGTCCTTTATTGCTCTTCATTTTCCAAAACGGTCTCACCTGGCTTACGTATCGGCTGGATACTGGCAGGCCAATATCAAGATCAAGTCAGATACCAGAAATTTCTGGATAACATTACAACCGCCATCCATCCGCAGCTAACATTGGCAGAGTTTTTATCCAAAGGTGGATATCGCCGATGCACAAGACATGCAGCACGAGTCTATCGACAACGAATGGAACAGTTAAGACACCTGGTATCTGTTAACTTTCCAGAGGGTACCCGCATTGCCAACCCTAAAGGCGGCTTTCTACTTTGGGTCGAACTACCAAAAAAATATGATTGCCTTGAGTTATACCGCAAGGCAATGGAGAAAAAGATCGCCATTACACCCGGCGTACTATTCTCTGCACAGGCACAATATAAAAATCATATCAGGCTGAGCTGTGGCGCGGTAGATGTTGAACAAGCAAAGAACTCGATCAAGATGCTTGTCAGGCTACTATAATACAACCAGGAGGCCTGAAGATCATGGTGCTGAGGTTTGCAGGACCTGGCGTAATTGACCAAAACGTTTTCGGTATTGCGCCGGGGTCAGACCGACCTTACGGCGGAACAGACGACCAAAGAAACTGGTATCCTCATAGCCAACTTCAAGGGCGACAGCTTCGACCGCTAAGTCACTTGTCTCCAGCATCTGTTTGGCTTCTTCCAAGCGCAAGGTGTGCACGTATTCCATCGGCGACAAGCCTGTTGCCTTGGTAAAACGTCGTTTGAAGGTTCGATCAGTGAGTCCACTGCGTTTCACCATAGCGGCAACAGGCGACTCCTGGTCATAATGTTGTGCGATCCAGGACTGACAATCGGCTATAACCGCATCGTTCACTTGACGCGCCAGGGTCAGCGAAGCGAATGGTTGCTGACCGATGACATGCCAGTCGATAAGGTTCACCCTGGCTACCCGCATGGCTGCCTCGACCCCTACAAAACGTGCGATCAGAAACAGCGTGACATCCAGCCATGAGGTGCCACCACCCGCCATAACGATGCGCTGACCTTCGCCACTGACAACCAATGCACGATTGCTGTGTATCCTGATTTCGGGGTAACGGGACACCAGTGCATCGGTGTAGCCCCAATGGGTTGTTGCATCCTGGCCGTCCAGAAGGCCGGCTTCAGCCAGCAGTAGCGCGCCGGAACAGGCGGTAGCCAGGGTAGCACCCCCGGAATAATAGCGAGTGATCCAGTGCGTCTCTGGCACATAGCAGCCAGTGGGGTCTGCATTGGGATCGATCAGTAGTTCCGGAATACAAATCACATCCGGGGCAGGGCCGTTATCGAGTGTGTACTCCGGTTCTATCCAAACGCCATTACCGGCCCGAAATCGCTGTCCGTCGCGGGACACTGTGAAGGGTTCAATTTTTGAGGGGCCTGGTTTCCCATCGACAAGAAATTCCCAGTCCCTGCCGGTTGAGGCGAATAGATCATACATACCGTAGACCGTGGAGGCTGTCGCCTCCGGCAACACCAGTATTGCGACTTTTAATCGTGTAGTGGAATCAGACATGACAGAATCGACCGTTTTTTGCCCTTTTTGACTTTAGCACATGAACGTTCAAGGGAGTAGCCTGAGCTACCATGGTCTCCCACAGACGAGTAACATTGGTCAACATATAAGAGGTCACCAAAGATGCCAACACCTTTAGAGATTTTACTGGATCCTGTTTCGCTGATTGTCCTGACGATGTATGCAGGCTTGATAACCTGGGAATGGCTCGCGCCCGGTCGCAGCTTGCCCGTGATTAAGTACTGGCGAGTGAGGGGATTAACTACCTTCGCGGTGTTTTTCTATCTCTCGACCTACCTGCCGTTGTGGTGGGATCAGTATCTGGCCAGCTACCAATTATTTAACCTGACTGACCTGGGCACCCTGGCGGGAGTTGTTGTCGGCCTGCTGACCTATGAACTGGGTGCATACTGGTGGCACCGCTCCAGTATTCTATGGCGCCTATTTCACCAGATGCACCACAGCGCTGAGCGTCTGGATACCTTTGGTACGTTTTGGTTCAGCCCGATGGATATGATCGGCTGGACCCTTCTGGGCAGTCTTTGCATGGTGTTGGTGATTGGCATAACCCCCCAGGCAGCAACCATTTTACTACTGTGTATCACATTTATTGCCATGTTCCAGCATGCCAATGTTCGCACACCACGCTGGGTGGGCATCCTGATCCAACGACCGGAAAGCCATACGATTCACCATGGGAAAAACATCCACCGTTACAACTATGCTGATCTGCCGGTGTTAGACATGCTATTCGGCACCTTTCGGAACCCACGTGAATTTGAGGTGGAAACCGGGTTTTATCCGGGAGCCTCGGCGCATATCGTCGATATGCTCCTGTGTAAAGATCTGAACCGTACATCGAATAATAGCCAACCCGCTGTGGCCTCAACCTAAGCCCCGAAAACCATTTGGAGAAATACCATGATGACACACAAACAACCCCTACTACGGATATCCGATACAATGTTCCTGACCGATGGAGGACTTGAGACCACCTTGGTCTTTCACGATGGTATGGACCTGCCCTACTTCGCTGCTTTCGATTTGCTCAAGGATGAGACAGGAACGACTCGACTGCATGCGTATTATCAGCAATATATCGATTTGGCAATCGAGTACGGACTTGGTTTCATGCTCGAAAGCGCCACTTGGCGCGCCAGTTCAGACTGGGGTGAGAAAATGGGCTACACTGTTGATGAATTATCCCGAATCAATCGCAGGGCGGTCACATTGCTGCAGGAACTGCGTGCACAAAACCAGACGAACCAAACCCCTATGATCATCAGTGGTAATGTGGGGCCTCGTGGTGACGGTTATGTGCCCGATCAACTCATGTCCCCAGATGTAGCGGCTGCGTATCATCTGCCACAAATACGCTCACTGGCAGACGCCGGTGCCGATCTAATTACTGCACTCACACTACCGACTATCGAGGAAGCTATCGGTATTGTTCAGGCAGCCCAGTCTGCTGACATCCCTGTAGTCATCTCGTTCACGGTTGAAACCGATGGCCGCTTACCGAACGGGCAAACGCTACGCACCGCTATTGAGACAGTGGATGCCACAACCAATATCGGACCTGCGTATTACATGATTAACTGTGCGCATCCCAGCCACTTCGATCAGGTGCTGACTGGCAATGCATCCTGGCTGAGCCGCATACAGGGTATACGAGCTAATGCCTCATGTAAAAGTCATGCGGAACTGGATGAATCGGACACCCTTGATGACGGGAACCCACAGGAACTCGGCCAACAATATCGGGTGCTCCAGACCTTGTTACCGCACCTCAGCGTTCTTGGTGGGTGCTGTGGGACAGATCATCGTCATATCGGGGCTATTGCGCAAGCCTGTTGCAAATAGTGAGCAGTTTCATCAATTAGCAAAATATTAACAACCAGGCGTTTGCCTGGTTGGATGGCATACCGGAACAACGCAAATCTTGATGCGCTGTTACGGAACTTTTGAAAAAAACAGGGATCTTTTAATATACGAGCTAAAGCAACAACACTAACTATCTGCACCTAGACTGATAGGTTGTGATGACACAGCGGCTGGGTGTAATAGTAATATATCATTAGACACCCAATACCAGTATTTTCCCGTAGATACGCAGATTAACTACTTCTTCAAGTACTACCCCACTCTGTGCGAATATACTTTTCCATTCAGATAACGTCCTTTCACGACCACGTGTCCCCATCAACATTTGCATATCAAATGAGGTACTTGCCAGGTCAGGCTTTAATTCATCCAGGATGGTTTCAAGTAAGGCAATACGGGCACCTGAACCATTGATGGCGGCAGCTATATTGCTTAAAGTACTAATACAGGTGTCATCGTCAAAGCTGTGCAATACCGCACTCAATAAATATATATCGTTTTCACTGGTTGCCACGGGGACCGATTCAGTCACATCGCCTGATTGAAAAGAAAGTCTTTTGAGAATAGCGTCATCTACTTTGTCGTCCCAGAATGCCCTGGCTTCTTTGATTACTTCATCATGGTCGACCACCAATGCTTCAAGATGAGGGTAACGTTTAAGAATCGACAGGGATTTACTCCCACGGGAACCACCTATATCGATAATGCGTTCAAAACGTTGCCAGTCGAAATCCGTAACAAAACTATCCCCACTCAATGATTCAACACTATCCATAGCCCTGGCGAAGAGTGAATTAAATCCAGGGTGGTCTGACATATATTCAAATAATTCTTTCTCGTGAATCAATTCAAATGGAACCGCCCCTCTTCTGACACCAGACTCCAGTGCCTCATACCAGGGTACGCTCATTTCACTGGCGTTATGCATCAGGATCATTGCACGTATATTGTGTGGATTATCCTCGCGTAAATAAGCAGAAAGTTTGTTATTTTTAAAAGTCCGCTGAGCTGGTTCTGAAAAAATACCCATCGCCGACAAAAATCTTAATAAACGATAGGTAGCATCCGGATTTGATGAGACTCTTCTCGCGATTTCATCCACAGAAAGTATTTCATCCGCCAAGCGTGTGGCAATATCAAGACGCACAGCAACATAGAGGGCTCTTGATTGCCAGAACGCTGACCCGATTTGTAATCGGTCTGAATGGAGGGGGAACAATCCTGCCAGGCAGGGTCTGTAACCACATTGAAAATTTCATCAGTAGCGCAAAGAGCCAGACAGAAAAACGATTTTTCTGAAAGTTTTTCATGGAAACCTCACTTGTTATGCTGCGCAGATGACAGGCCTGCAGTAAAAAGAAGCCCATTGAAATTCGCCAATTCAGTTAGAAAAGACGAGTCCATACTACGCCCCATTTGTTCTTCAAATATGTCTTTTAGCAAAAGAGGCGTCATCGCCAGGCTGACAAAAGTCAGCCTGAGGATATCAGGATCGACTGAAGCGGGCAGCTGCCCCCTGGCTTTTAGATCTTTTACTTTGCTGGCCCCTCGCTCTCTTCCCCGTTCAAGCAATTGCTGGATAAAACGCCGACCAGGCCCTTGATTTAATGCCAGTACTTTCAGGATTAATTTGGGGAACTCAGGCTTGGATGACATAGTATCGTAATAAATCTGCAGATAGCCTTTAAAACCATCCACTGACGACATCATATGACTATCAAGAATTTCCAGGAGTGGGTTCAGTGTTTCCCGGATCATCTCTTCATACAAACCTTCTTTATTACCGAAGTAATAGCGGATCATGGAAACATTAGCACCCGCCCTTTCAGCAATTAGCCTCGTGGTAACCTTGTGATATTCATCCGCCAGGAAGCAATTCAAGGCAGCATCGAGCAAGCGTGTGCGGACAGGTACGTCCCCATGTGTAGAATTATTCATATTTCGCCGACCTTATAAAACAGTCTCTACAAGTTACCAGACAGATGACATAGATAAAACAGATTCCATCAATCAATATCGATGATTTGATTGATCACATTGGTAACAAACACACTTGGAAGCCATTTCTGAATGACACTGTCCGACAGCAAACGTTAGCGTCATACGCCCTTATCAGAAATATTAACAGGCGTATGGGTTATGCAGAACGCTTCAACCCCATACCACCAATATGCAACCAGGAATAAAGTTCTCTGCGCTAACCCCGCTATAGGAAGACGTTGATAAGGGGGTTAACATTGATTTCATATTATTATGTCTGGTTCCAGTAATTACAGAAATTGTATTTTACAAACAACATATCCATAAGTTTTTGCACCCTAGGTGCTTTATTCTCGCTATAAACCTGACAACGAATAGCATGGTATTATAATAAAGAGTCACCGTTTTTGACGTTTATATCAGTTACTTCATAAGTCATATCCAGACTGAACAATAATAAACGCCACGATGGAAAAAATCGTTAAGTCTGCTGCAATGTGCGCAACAACAGGGGCCAGCATACCTTTAGATAATCGCCTGATAGCACCTAACATAATGCCGTATACGAGCGTCATAATGAAACCCAGGCCACCATTTGGAAAGCCAGACAAATAATGTAGTGCGGCAAAAGGAAGCGCTTGAATACAAACAGACCAGTAACTCTCACCTAAAGCACTATCAAGTGCCTCCATCAGAATACCTCGATAAACAGACTCTTCCATCACGGCATTGAATACAGCAAAAAAAATCCCGATCAAGGGATAAGTCCAAACAGGCACATCGGGAACCAAGGCAAGATGATGTTCAATGTCAGGCTTTAGTAACAGCATCCAGGCAACCAGGGCAAAGGCAGAAACAATAACGGTAATGATTATTAATCTAATAACATCTGAATTCATACTCCCCTTGCGAATCCATCCTACAGACTGTCGCAATGAAGGCGTCAGACTGACAATGACACCATAGGCTGTGAGCGGAAGCAGGATACTAAACGGCCAAATCTGAAAATGAGGGAAACAGTTAACCAGCAACAGTGTCAACAGGGCAAGCAAAGCAGCATGAATCGCATAATCGAGCCTGAGAATTAACGCCACCAATAACAAACCGGATAGTAGCGCAAGACTCCATATTCCCCCACCATCAAGACTAACCAGTGCGATTGACAGTACGCCGACTACCAACAATACAACAGTGATGCCAAAAAATGGTAATCGGGATGGAGCTTCGATAAATCCAGCGTATTGCTTGTCTGGAGTCATTCTTTTTCACATCTCTCTACGTTAGTTTGTCGTACTCTTCCCTACTATACTTATTGTTTTGAAGTCGTAATATAATCCCGCAAACGATCCAACCAGCCGTCCAGCCCTTGTGCATCGAGAAAAAAATCAAAACCTCCCAGACTACGCTGCAAGTTCATAAGGTCGTTAAGAAAATCAAAAACTGCATTAGTAGCAGACTCTTCGGCCACCAATGCAGCATTCTTGGCGTCCAGCAAATCAAGAATGGAAACCGTGCCACGGGAATAAGCATCCGTTACTATTTTCAAATTTTTATTCGCCGCAGTAGCAGCGTCTTTAGACAATTGTATCGATGGGTAAGAGGCTCCTATGCTATGTAGTGTTGCCCTGATACGTTGCACAATACGTTCGCGAATGGCATCCCGCTGTAGTAGTTGTTGACTCAGAGAAAAACGACTGCCAGAGACCCGCGCACGGCGTGCTCCCCCCTCAAACAGTGGTAGCGAAACATTGAGACTGACTGACCAATCACTATTATTTTCATCTGCAAGACCGGCTACACGACTCTCATCCATAACATGAGTCACACCGCCCTGTAACGTTACAGTAGGTGACCAATAGGCACGCCGACGGGTTTCAAGTTCGCGTTTATTGACGGCAAGCAAGGCCTCCACAGCGATCAGTTCGGGCGACGCTGCGATCCCCTCTTTTACCATGAAGTCACCCATCAGTTCGAAGCTACGCTCATTGCTCACATACTCGAATAGCTCCTTGCGGCTAACCAGGAGGACAGGATCGTCAAGGGTGGCGGGCTGGGCAATGAAGGATTCCTTGAATGGCCGGTGCAACAGTCGATTAACAAGATCTCGCGCCTGCTGAAGCCGGGACTGAGCATCTAGCAATTCCTGGCGTGCGGTGGCCAGTTCGCTTTCCCAGCGATAGACCTCGGCTGGACTGGCAACCCCGATCTGCTTGCGATCACGAGCCAGGTCGAGGTTAGTGCGGCTGAGATTCATATTTTCACGGCGAATGCGTACAAAATTTTGAGCCTTCAGAACATTGAGATAAGCCGTTGTCGCCTCAAGGATGATGTCTAGCTCCAGTTGCTGCTTCAAGGCCTTGCGGTTATCTTGCAAATAACGTTGAACTTCGACGTTGGTGCTTACTTGATCAGAATAAAGCAATTGGCTCAACGTGATAGCTGCTGTGCTGGCTTGTTCAGCGGCCGCTCCACTGATCACTGTGGTACTGTCATCATTTAAGCGTTTATAAGCGATAGAGGCATTGAGTTGGGGGCGTAATCTAGCACGGGCTTCATCCACTTCGGTCTGCCCCGCCTCAAGCCCCAGCGCCGCCGAGCGCAGCTCCAGATTGGTGGTGACTGCCTCCTGTGCCACTGCGGCCAGGGAGAGCGACCGTCCTTGCTGTCGCGGCTCTTCATTAAATAACATGGCTTCATTCAGGAGATCGAAACGAGGAGAAATATTGATAGCACGTGCTGTCGCCATATTGATGGACAGGCGTCGCTTGCTTTTAAACTTGACGGGTTGTAGCTCTGCCAGCTCACCATGGATAACGGCATGCATATTCAAGGCGTTACGCCGCGCCAACCGCTGCCAATCAGTGGTCGGAGCCTCTGCCATCAATAGCCCCTGCTCTACCAATCGTGAATCGAGCAAACTGTAACTGGGCAGTTTTTTCTCCATTAGTGTAGCGATGAGACGCTCCATTGCCGCAGGACCAAGGCGCGCAAGATCAGTGACGACGACAGAATCGATGTCCTTTGGTAATCTTGCTGCCAGATCCTCGTTACGTGACCGCTGCTGAATAAATACCAGCTCGACGCCCCCTGCCGCAGTGACCTCCCGAGCACGGCGAACCAGTCCCGGCTGTGCTGCATAATTGGCTTCGTCAACGAATACAGCGACTTTTTTGCAATTGACTATGCTTTTAAAGACTTGTAGGTCGCGGACAAAATCGGCACCACCACTCAAATAATTAAGATTCTTGATACCACTCCCCTTGCCCTTTGCAGTCAAACCTTGTAGCTCTGCATCCATTATAAACGGTGCAAAGGTTGGTTTATGTAACGGCCGGGTTTGTGATGCGACGGCACTGGAGACATAACCCAGCGCCAATACCACATCAACCGTTGGATCCTGCTGTAATTGCACATGTGCAGCGGCAATACGTTTGGCCGACCACTTACCATCGATCTGCTTTGCCTCCGGGAAACGAATGTCGAAGTCAGTCTTGGTCAGCGTCAGTAATTCGTTCTTGAATAACTCTGGTGACCAGCTGGTATGTTCAATAGGACCATCAGTGACGATACCGATAGTGATCACCTTTGCAGCCTGGATAGTGGGCGTCAGCAATAACAATAAAAGAATCAACAAGCCACACGAATAATTTCGCCTCATTTCCATTTCACCTCTTGAGCTCAATAGTTTCATGTCTGCATCAATGTGACGGTTTTACGAAAACGTAGTAATGCAGCAAAGAAAAATACCGCTCCGATAAAGGCCGTAGCGAGCATATTCGGCCAGATAACATCCACACCGGCATCACGAAACAAGACAGCCTGGGCCATTTTCACAAAATGGGTAGAGGGTACAAACTGCATAATAAACTGTAACCCCACGGGCATACTATCCAACGGGGTATGGGCACCGGATAGTAGCAACATTATTACAAACACAATCATCGCAAGTAGGCCAAACTGTGGCATGGAACGAGCCAGCGTCGCCAGGTAGATTCCCAGCGAAGTAACGGAGAACAGATAGATGACTGTGACCAGCAAATATAAAGGGATAGAACCGATGATAACGACCCCTAATACACCCTGTATGGCACCATAAAGTGACAGGCTCGCTGCAAGCACTACTACCAGTCCGTTAGCCCATACCTTGGCTAACATAATTTCAATTGGCCGCAATGGCATTACCAGTAAATGTTCGATGGTGCCATGTTCTCGTTCGCGGATCAGGGCTGCACCCGTCAGCAGGATGGCCATCATTGTTATATTGTTGGTGAGCGCCATCGCACCTTGAAATCCTTTGGATTCCAGATTGGGATTAAATTTGGCACGGGTAACAATATTGACAGCTTGCTTGTTTCTCTCATCTTTTAAAAATACATTCAGTTCCTGCGAAATAATACGCTGGATATAACCAGCCCCTGCGCCTGCCAACCCCATGGCAGTGGCATCGACATTGAGCTGAATTACCGTGGGCCTGCCTGCCTGAACATCTGCCTGAAATCGTGGCGGTATGTCGATGACAAAGGCGTATTGTGTCGCCTCCATACTGGCATCGATCTCATCAACCTCGATTAGCGCTGGTGCTTGAAAATAGGGAGGCAATAAGGCATCACTAATACGTCGGGATAGTTGAGAATGGTCTTCATCAACAATCGCCACAGCGGCATTAACAACACCCGTGGTGGCATTCTCCGCTTCCTCGAAGACCGAGAAACTGAACATATAGACGATCAGAAACAACATGACCGGGTCATATCGCAAGCTGAACAGCTCCTTTATGCCCAATTGAAAAATATTAGCGAAACAACGTTTCAAGGCTACTGCTCCTGAGTCTTCAATAAGGTCAGACCTAGCACTAGATAGATAATGATCAATAGGCCTATCATATAAAAATTAAACATCAAAGCATCAAAGCCCAGCGACTTGGTGAAGGTACCCAGGCTGATTTGCTGAAAATAACTACTCGGGAATATATAGCTAAAAACCTGGGCACCCGGTGTCAGCGAAGCCACGGGGGCAAAGAAGCCTGAAAAACTGATCGCAGGTACCGTCGTTATAATGGCCGTACCGAAGATGGCCGCAATCTGGGTCTTCATAAACGAC
>Ga0209633_10002469_pt1 | contig 17819 bp, 14 predicted proteins | sample Cruoilmetagenom1_FD_187290 | JGI IMG/M metagenome (GOLD analysis project Ga0209633, IMG submission 187290) | Oil polluted marine microbial communities from Coal Oil Point, Santa Barbara, California, USA - Sample 1 (SPAdes) (version 2) | ecosystem: Environmental > Aquatic > Marine > Oil seeps ... | reverse complement strand
ATCGGCCAAGGGTTCCGCCGAGGCTGCCAAGCCCGCGACCCGTCCCGCCGCGACCGCCAAGAAAAGCCTTGCCGAGGGCGATCCCTATGGCGCCGAGCAGATCAAGGTGCTGCGCGGGCTCGAGGCCGTGCGCAAGCGTCCGGGCATGTATATCGGCGATACCGATGACGGCTCGGGACTGCATCACATGGTCTACGAGGTCGTCGACAATTCGATCGACGAATCGCTCGCCGGCCATTGCGACCGCATCGAGGTGACGCTCAATCCCGACGGCTCGGTGACGGTGGTCGATAACGGCCGCGGTATCCCGGTCGACATCCATTCCGAAGAGGGCATCTCGGCGGCCGAGGTCATCATGACCCAGCTCCATGCCGGCGGTAAGTTCGACCAGAACTCCTACAAGGTCTCCGGCGGTCTGCACGGGGTCGGCGTCTCGGTGGTGAACGCGCTTTCGGAATTGCTGACCTTGCGCATCTGGCGCGGCGGCAAGGAATACGTGATGACATTCGCCCACGGCGATGCCGAAGGCCGGCTCGCCGAGACCGGTGAGGCGGGCGATCACACCGGCACCGAGATCACTTTTCTGCCTTCGAAGGAAACATTCACGAAGACCGAATTCGATTTCGACACGCTGGAGCACCGGCTGCGCGAGCTGGCCTTCCTCAATTCCGGCGTCACCCTCGTGCTCACCGATGCGCGCGCGGTCGAGGACAAAGTGGTCGAGCTCCACTACGAGGGCGGCATCAAGGCCTTCGTGGAATATCTCGACCGCTCCAAGGCGCCGTTGCATGGCGAGCCGATCACCGTCACCGGCCAACAGGGCGACATCGTCATCGACGTGGCGCTGCAATGGAACGACAGCTACCACGAGACCATGCTGTGCTACACGAACAACATCCCCCAGGATGATGGCGGCACGCATCTGGCGGGCTTCCGCGCGGCCCTCACCCGTCAAGTCAACAGCTACGCGCAGTCGAGCGGCATTGCCCGCAGGGAAAAGGTGACGGTATCGGGCGATGACGCCCGCGAGGGATTGACTTGCGTCCTCTCGGTCAAGGTGCCCGATCCCAAGTTTTCCTCGCAGACCAAGGACAAGCTCGTCTCCTCCGAGGTTCGGCCGGCGGTCGAGACCTTCGTCAACGAAAAGCTCGGCCAATGGTTCGAGGAGCATCCGGGCGAGGCCAAGAAGATCGTCTCCAAGGTCGCCGAAGCCGCGGCCGCGCGCGAGGCCGCCCGCAAGGCGCGCGAGCTCACCCGCCGCAAGGGTGCGCTTGATATCTCGTCGCTGCCCGGCAAGCTCGCCGATTGCCAGGAGCGCGATCCGGCCAAGTCCGAGCTCTTCATCGTCGAGGGCGACAGCGCCGGCGGTACCGCCAAGCAGGGCCGCGATCGCCGGACCCAGGCGATCCTGCCGCTGCGCGGCAAGATCCTCAACGTCGAGCGCGCGCGCTTCGACAAGATGCTTTCCTCGGCGGAAATCGGCACGCTGATCACGGCGCTCGGCACTGGCATCCGCGACGACTTCGATATCGGCAAGCTGCGCTACCACAAGATCATCATCATGACGGACGCCGATGTCGACGGCGCCCATATCCGCACGCTGCTGCTGACCTTCTTCCACCGCCATATGGGCGCGCTGATCGAGCATGACGGCACGGGGACCGGTGTGGATATCGTCGCCGCGAATAGTGCCGGCAATGGCGCCGCGAAGCCCGCGGCGGACGACGCTGACACGGCCGCTGAAGTTGCTGAAGTTGGCAAGGACAGCGAGGCCGGCCCCGAGGTGGTGGCGCGGGTCATTCGCCACCTCTATATCGCTCAGCCGCCGCTCTACAAGGTCAAGCGCGGCAAGTCGGAGGTCTACCTCAAGGACGACGCGGCGCTTGAAAAATACCTCGTCGATACCGCGATCGAAGACAGCATCCTGGCGCTTCACGATGGCAGCCAGATCGGCGGGCGCCATCTTGCCGAATTCATCGCCCAGGCAATCGAGGCGCGCGACCTGATGGAGCCGCTGGTCGCTCATGTCGGCTTCCGCCCGGTTGTCGAGCAGGCCGCCATTTTGGGCGCGCTGGCGCCGGAATATCTCGGCGACGAAAGCCAGGCCATCGAGGTCGCACAGTATATCGCCCGCCGTCTTGACGCGCTGGCGCATAAGGACGAGCGTGGCTGGATCGGCGAAACGCTGGCCGATGGCGGGCTCTTGTTCCGGCGCACGCTGCGCGGCGTCACCGAGACCCACCGGATCGACGCCAAGGTCATCAAGAGTTCGGCCGCGCGCCGCCTGACCGAAAAGGCGGCCGATCTCCAGGTCGCCTATGCCGGTCACGGCACGCTGGTCCACAAGGAGGATGAGATCACCATCGCCGGGCCGACCGATCTGGTCGACGCGATCATGGCGATCGGCCGCAAGGGGATCTCGATCCAGCGCTACAAGGGGCTCGGCGAGATGAATGCCGAGCAGCTTTGGGAGACGACGATGGATCCGGGCTCGCGCACGCTCCTTGAAGTCACGCCTTTCGACGTTCACGCCGCGACCGACATCTTCGCAACGCTGATGGGCGACGATGTCGAATCGCGCCGCGAGTTCATCCAGACCCACGCGCTGGAAGTGGCCAACCTCGACGTTTAGCCGGGTGCGGTCCGTGCGTCCATCCAGGACCTAGTCCGCTCTAGCCCACCCCCAGCACGACAAATAGCGCCGATAGAGTGACTACGGACACGACGGTCGAGACGACGATCGCCGCGGTCGAGCGTTGCAGGTAGATGTCATATTGCTGCGCCAGCACGAAGACGAGCGCGCCGGTCGGCAGCGACGCCAGGATCACGGCCGAGGCGGCCCAGACCGGCGGCATCGAAAGCAGCTTGTAGGCGAGCCACCAGGTGATGGCCGGCTGCACTGCGAGCTTCAGGACAACCAGCCAGCCAACTTCGACCGGGCCGGCGCGAAGGGATCGGCCAACCATGAAGAGGCCGATGGCAAAGAGCGCGCAAGGGCCCGCGGCGCCGCCCATGATGTCGCAGAAAGTCGCGATCGGCTGCGGCAGCGATATCCCAAGCACCGACACCAGCAGGCCGGCACCGGCGGACAGCACGAGCGGATTGCGGGCTACGGCGAGAATGACGTGGCGCAGGATGGCCAGCGGCCCGGCGCCGCGGCCCAGATCGAGCTCGATGATCACGACGGTGATCGGCATGATGACGGCGCCGGTGATCATCGCGCCGAGGATCGCTGGCAGCTTGCCGGCATCGCCAAACGCGGTGATGAGCAGCGGGAAGCCCATGTAACCGGTGTTGGAGAAGATCGCGCTCATCCCGTGAAGACCCAGCGCGCCGAGCCGGTTGGGGAAGGCGAAGCAGGCGACCGCGATGGCGAGCACGAAGGTCGCGAGCATGCCCCCGCCCAAGGCGGCGATGAAGGACCAGTTGAGGGCCTCGCCGGTGCCGACACGCGACAGCGAGACGAAGAAGAGCGCCGGCAGGGCGCCGTTATAGACAAAGCGGTTGAGCGCTTCGCTGCTGGCTTCGCCCAGTAGCCCCAAACGGCCGGACAGATACCCGGCCAGCATGATCGCAAAGATCGGCAGCACGAAGTTGATAATGGCGGTCATGGGCTGTCAGCCCAGCGACCGGAAGCCGCCGCTCCAGTTCTTCCCGGCTCCCCGTGGCTTGTGGACGCCAGGGTCACCGGTGGGCATGGTTCAGCGCTGGCAGGAAGTGGCAGCTTCGCGGAATAATGACCGCTCGCCCGTTTGATTATCGTTTACAGGTGTGGAACAATCGGATTGGTCGACGAACCACGGAATGGCGCGCCTTTAATACAGGCGCGCGTACTTTATGTGCCGCCTACTTGCCTATCTGGGCCCGCCTGTCCGGCTTGATCGTCTGATCACCGAGCCGGCGCATTCGCTCGTCGCGCAATCGTATACACCGCGCGAGATGACATCCGGCCACGTGAACGCCGACGGCTTCGGCTTCGGTTGGTACGACCGCGCCGAGCGCCCCGAGCCTTACGTTTATCGCAGTGTGCTGCCGATCTGGAACGACGACAACCTCGCCGACCTTTGCGCCTTCGTGCGCGCCGACTGCGTGCTGGCGAATGTTCGCAGCGCCACGCCGGGCCAGCTTCTCGCCGCCGCCAACACCCAGCCCTTCGTCGCGGGCGCGCTCTCGGTGCTGCACAACGGCTTCGTCACCGACTTCAAGGCATCGCTCCTGCGTCCGATCCGCAAGGCGCTCGATGACGAAAGCTACGCCGCGATCAAGGGTACGACCGACTCCGAGCATCTCTTTGCCTGGCTGCTCCAGCATCTCAAGCGGGCGGGCGATTTGCGCGCAGGGCTCAGCGCCGGTCTGGCCTCGCTGATGGCGCTCGCCCCGCGGGCCGAGATGACGCTCAATTTCATCGTCAGCGATGGTGAGCAGCTTGTCGCCTCGCGCCTTGCCCACAATGTCGCCACACCCTCGCTCTACAGCCTTGCCGATCACCGACAATTTCCGGACGCCGTTTTGATCGCTTCGGAACCGTTGTTCGACGACTCTGCCTGGACGCCGATCCCCGAAGGGAGCCTGATCTCCGTTGACCGCAAACGCACCATCACCGTCGACGCCCTCGCCGCGTGAGGCCCGCCTCGCCTTGCGCGAGGCCTATGCGGCGTGCCGGGCCGGCACCTATGCCCTGTTCGACGATCTGGCGGAGGATGATTTTCGCACCCAGCCGCATCCCGAGTTCAGCCCGCCCGGCTGGCATCTCGGCCACGTCGCCTATACCGAGGCCAAGTGGCTGCTCTGCCATTGCGCCGGTGAGCCGTTGCCGCATCCCGAATACCGCACGACCTTCGACGTCGATGGGCTGGCCAAGCCCGAGCGCGCAGCCAAGCTGCCGCCCAAAGACGAGGTCGTCGACTACGCGCAGGACATTCGCCAGCACATCATTGCCCAGCTCGACGAGGCGGCTTTCGCACAATATGGGCGGGTCTGGCAGTTCGTGCTGCAGCACGAAAGCCAGCACGGCGAGACCATCACCTTCCTGCGCCATTTGATGGGCGAGCGTCCCGCGCTGAACGAGGATGGCCCGGCCCTGCCGCTGGAATGGGTCCCGGTTCCGACCGGCCCGGCGTCCATCGGCTGCGATGGCTTGCAGGCAATCGACAACGAAGGGCCGGCGCACACCGTCATGCTCGGCGATTTCAGACTGGCCAGGCACCCGGTCACGCAAGCCCAGTTCGCCCAGTTCATCGACGCCGGCGGCTACGCCGACCGCCGCTGGTGGGACGATGCCGGCTGGTCATGGCTGACGGGCGCGCAGGTCTCCGCCCCGCTCTATTGGCGCGAGGGCCTGGCCAACGTGCCGGTCATGGGCGTGAACGCGTTCGAGGCCGATGCCTTCGCGCGCTTCTCGGGTGCCCGCCTGCCGAGCGAGGCGGAATGGGAGAAGGCCGCCGCCTGGAACCCCGACACGCATGCCGCCTCGGCCTTCCCCTGGGGCGAGGCGCTGCCGGGACCGCAAACCAGCAACTGCGACCGCAACCATCGCGGCACGACCGCGGTCGACCGCTATCCAGCCGGCCGCAGCGCCTACGGAGCCGAAGACATGATAGGCAATGTCTGGGAATGGACCGCCTCGACCTTTCACGGGTATGACGGCTTCGAGGCCTGGCCTTACGAGGGCTATTCGCAGGTCTACTTCGACGGCGCCCACCGGGTTTTGCGGGGCGGCAGCTGGGCGACCCGGCCCTGGGCGGTGCGCGCCAGCTTCCGCAACTGGTACCAGCCCCAGATCCGCCAGATCCTGGCCGGCTTTCGCCTTGCCCGCGATGGGCTCGCTGACCGATAGCCGCGGCATGCACGCATCGAGCCCGATTTCGCCGCCGATCCAATCCAAGCCAACAGAGGTAATGCGTCATGTCCGACATCACGGTCCTTGAGCATCCCGATCTCGGCCACCGTTTCCGCATTACCGAGATCGCCTCGGATAAGCCGGAGGGCGATGACGGCGCCGATGTCATTGCCGGTCTCACGGCTGCGCCCAAGACCTTGCCGGCGCGCTACTTCTACGACGACCACGGCTCCGATCTGTTCGAGGACATCACCGCCTTGCCGGAGTACTACCTGACCCGCACCGAGGAGGCGATCCTGCGCGAGCGCGCCGGCGAGATCGCCGCGCTCACCGGCGATTGCGACTTGGTGGAGCTTGGCAGCGGCAGTTCGGCCAAGACGCGGGCGCTGCTGCGTGCCTTCATCGATGGCGGCTACCGCCTGCGTTATCTGCCGATCGATGTGAGCGACGGCATATTGCGCGCCAGCGCCGAAGCCTTGCTGGCCGACTTCCCTTCGCTCGAGCTCTGGGGCCTGGTCGGTACGTATGAGAGCGCGCTGGCGCATCTGCCCCGGCGCGAGCTGCCGTGGCGCATGGCGATGTTTCTTGGCAGCACCATGGGCAATCTCTCCGACGCCGAGGCCGATCGTTTTCTCGTCCGCGTCCGCGCCGCGCTCGAGCCCGGCGAGTGTTTCCTCGTCGGCACCGATCTACACAAGCCGGCGCAGGTTTTGGAGGCCGCCTACAACGATGCCGACGGCGTCACCGCGGCGTTCAACCTCAACATGCTGCGGCATCTGAATGCCCGCTTCGGCGGCGATTTCGACCTCGACGCCTTCTCGCACCACGCCTACTACAACGCGCCCGAGCGCCAGATCGAGATGCATCTGGTGAGCCACCGCGCCCAGCGGGTAACCCTTGCCGATCTCGATCTAACGGTCGACTTCGGCTCGGGCGAGACCGTGCGCACCGAGATCAGCCGCAAGTTCGACCTGCCGGTGCTGATCAAGCGCTTCGAAACGGCGGGCTTCACGGCGGCCCGCACCTGGACCGACGATAAGGGCTATTACGGCCTCACTGCGTTCCGGGCGGTTTAAGCGGCGACCCCTAAAAAGAAAACCGCCCGGACCTGGGTCCGGGCGGCTCTTCGTCTTGGCGTTCCTACTGGAGCGCGATTAATCGCGCCCGCCCATGAAATACAGCAGGAACTGGAACATGAGGATGAAGTCGAGATAGAGGGTGAGCGCCCCCATGATCGCCTTCTTTCCCGCCACTTCACTTCCATCAACCTCCAGATACATCTCTTTGATCTTCTGGGTGTCGAAGGCGGTGAGACCGGCGAAAATGAGCACGCCGATCGCCGAGATTGCGAATTGCAGGGCTGGTGCCTGCAGGAAGAAGTTGACGATCATCGCGATGATCAGGCCGATCAGGCCCATGAACAGGAACTTGCCCAGTGCCGAGAGGTCGCGCTTGGTGGTGTAGCCGTAGAGGCTCAGCGCGCCAAAGGCAGCGGCGGTAATGAAGAATGTCCGCGCCACACTAACGCCGGTATAGATCAGCAGCACATTCGACAGCGACGCGCCCATTGCCGCCGCGAAGGCCCAGAACAGCGCCTGCACGGTCGAGGCCTTCATTCGGTTGAGTCCGAAATTGATCACCAGGATGAAGCCCAACGGTGCGAACATCACAACGAAGCCCAGCATCGTTGCGCCGAGCCGGCCATTCGGGGCCACGACCCAGAAAAGATCGCGCAGCGCCGGGACGGTCGCGACGGCGAACGCCACCGCGCCAGTCAGGCCGAGCCCGAGGGTCATGTAGTTGTAAACGCGCAGCATATGCTTGCGCAGACCCTCGTCGATGTCTACGGCAGTGCCCGGCCGGCTGGCTACCCTGTCTTGTGCACGAAAGTCGACCATTGATTGCCTCGTCTTCAGTGTGGATGAAACTCGAACATATACTTGGCCACTTTGGGTTAAGAAATCAACGGTTCACGGCTCTTATTCTCGTCTTATCGACTCCCGGAAACACAGCCAAAACCAGGATTTTCCGCCGGATTTTAGGCAAATCGCGCCGAGCGGAACGCTTGGCCCGCTAAAGCCGCGCCTTAATCATTGCGCAGGAACTCCGCGGGCTTGCGTCCCAGCGCCCGCCACACGCCGACATAGCCGAAGACCATCGTCGCCACCGTCGCCGCTGCGACAGTCACCAGCACCGGGGTCGGAAGGAATGTCCAATGCGCCCGCATGATCTGGGTGATCACGGCCCAGGCCGCCGCGGTTCCGAGCACGGCGGCGATGCCGACCGTCGCCAGACCCAGCATGCCGAACTCCATCAGATAGGCGCGCAGCATGTCGCGCCGGCGCGCACCCAGCACCTTCAACACGACCGAATCGTAAACCCGCCGCCGGTGTCCGGCCGCGACCGCCCCGGCCAGCACCAACAGGCCTGACAGGATGGTAATGGCGCCGGTCGCGCGCACCGCGCCCCCGAGGCGCTGGAGCATTTGCGCAATCGTGTCGAGGGCGTCCTTGACGCGCACTGCCGAGACATTGCCGAGCCGCCCGGTCACCGCCGCCATCACGGCGGCCTCGGCGCCGGGAGCCGCGCGCACGGTGGCGATGAAGGTGTGCGGCGCCTTTTCCAGCGTGCCGGGCGCGAAAATCACCGTGAAGTTCATACCGAGATTCTGCCAGTCGATCTCGCGCAAGTTGGCGATTTTGGCGGTAACCTCGCGGCCCAGAATGTTGAACGTGATATTGTCGCCGACGCCGAGCCCCATGCCGGCGGCGATCCGCGCATCGAAAGAGATGATCGGTGGCCCGTCATAGCCCGCGTCCCACCAGCGCCCGGCGACGACGCGCGTGCCCGGCGGCTGCTTGGCCGCGTAGGTGAGGCCGCGCTCGTTGGCGACCGCCCAGCGCGCGCCCGGTGCGATGCGCGCCCGGCTCACCGGCACGCCCGCGATCTTCACGATACGCGCGCGCAAAGCCGCCATACGCACCACCTTCTCCACGCCTCGCACGCTTTTGAGCGCCGCATCGAACTGGGCGATCTGGTTCGACTGGATGTCGATGAAAAAGTAAGTCGGCGCGGCGGCCGGCATGCGATTGCGGATCTGGTTGGTGATGTTGCCTTGGATCAGCGCGATCGCGACCAGCACGGTGAGGCCGAGGCCGAGCGACAGCACCACGCTCGGCGCCGGCGTGCCGGGCCGGTGTAGGTTGGCGAGCGCCAGACGCAGGCGCGGGGCGCCGCCGGTTCTCTGCGCGGCGCGGCTGGCGTGCGCTGCGATCACCGCAAGCAGCAGCCCGGCCAAACGGAAGATGATGAACGATGCCGCAGCGGCGATCACATACCATGTCGCAAGCGAGCGGCTGGGTGCGCTCCAGATCGCCAGCCCGGCTATCGCCAGCACCAAGGCGCCGGTCGCAAATACATACGACCAGCGTGGCAAGCGGCGTGACCGCTCGACAACGTCGCGGAAGAGGGCGGCGGCCTGGATCTCGCGTGCCCGCGCCAGCGGCCAGATCGAAAAGGCAAGCGCGGCCAGCGCGCCATAAACCGCGGCGAAAACAAGCGGTCCGATATAGATCCCCGTGCGTACCGGCACCGGAAACTGGTTGGCGACCACGCCGGAGAGGATGAAGGGCGCCGCTGCGCCGATGACAAGACCAATGGCGATGCCGAGGGCGGCGATCGCCGCCACCTGCATGAGATAGGTCGCGAAGATGAGGCGGCCCGATGCGCCCAGGCATTTCAGCGTCGCGATGGTGTCGCGGCGGCCGCCCAGATAAGCCCCGACGGCGTTGGCGATGCCGACCCCGCCGATCAGCAGCGCGGTCAGCCCGACGAAGGTCATGTAGAGCGTGACCCGCTTGACCGTGCGGCGAAGGCCCGGCGCGGCGCCCGACGCATCGCGGATGCGCCAGGCGGCATCCGGAAAGCGGCTTCGCACGCCATCGACCCAGCCGTTGAGGCCCGTGCCTTGCGGCAGCTTCACCCGGTAGTGGTAATAAACGAGGCTGCCCGGGCGCAGCAGGCCGGTCCCGGCCAGCGCGTCGGCCGACACGATGACGCGGGGGCCAAGGATGAAAACGCGCCCGCCCCGGTCGGGCTCGGCCACGATCGCCGCCCGGATGACGAACTCGGCCTCGCCAATGCGAATGCGCTCGCCTACTTTGAGCTTCATACGTTGCAGCAGATCGGCGCCGACGACCGCGCCCGGTATGCCGTTCTGCGGGGCAAGCGCGGCCCCGATCGGCTGTTTCGGTGCCAGCGCGATCTGCCCGTAGAGCGGATAGGCCGCATCGACGGTTTTCAGCTCGACCAGGATGCGCGCGGATTTGGGTCCCGCCGCCGGGCGCGCCATCGCCCGCAACTCCACCGAGGTCGAAACCGTGCCGCCGCGTTCGATGAAGGCGCGCTGGCCGGGTTTTGCCGGGCGGTGAACCGTGCGGAAGGCGACATCGCCGCCGAGGATGACCTTGCCGTCGGCCTTGATGCCCTCTTCCACGGCGCGGGACAGCGCTCCGATGGCGGCGATCGCGGCGACACCCAGCGCCAGGCAGGCCAGAAAGACCCGCCAGCCCTTCAACCCCCCGCGCAGCTCGCGCCGGGCCAACCGATAAGCGAGGGCAAGGGTCGTCATGGGGCGTTGGCCGACCGTATCGATGCGCAGCTATCCCGCATCGGTGATCCGTCCGTCGGCGAGGCGGATGACACGGTCGCAGCGTTGGGCCAGGGCCTCGTCGTGACTGATCAACAGCAGCGTGGTGCCGAGCTCGTCGTGCAGCCCGAACAGCAGCTCCATCACCGCCTTGCCCGTATCGCGGTCGAGATTGCCGGTGGGCTCATCGGCCATGATCAGGCGCGGCTTGATGGCGACCGCGCGGGCCAGCGCCACACGCTGTTGCTCGCCGCCGGAAAGTTGGCCCGGATAGTGGCTGACGCGCTCGGCCAGGCCGACCGCGGCGAGACCCTCGCGGGCGCGCTCGAAGGCATCGCGGCGCCCGGCGAACTCCAGCGGGATGGCGACATTCTCCAGCGCCGTCATGGTGGGCACAAGATGGAAGTTCTGAAAGACGATGCCGATGCGGTCGCGCCGAAAGCGCGCCAGCGCGTCCTCGCCGAGCGCGCCCAGCGCCTCGCCGGCGATCGTGACGCTGCCGCTGCTTGGGCGTTCGAGGCCGCCGACGACCATCATCATCGTCGTCTTGCCCGAGCCCGAGGGGCCGACCACGCCGACCGCCTCGCCGGCGCTTACGCGCAAGTCGATGCCGCGCAGGATGTTGACCTCACCGGCGGCGCTCCCAAGTGTAAGCCGCACGTCGTCGAGCACGACCATGTCGGTTCCGGCGGTTTGATCGGTCGGTGTGGCAGGACTGGCAGAATCCATGGAATCCAAGCGGATTGTAGGGCTGGGCGGCAGGCGGAGGCGGTTTGGCGCCTCTATCCGATATGTACTAACGGCGCTGGTTTTCAATGCGGTCGTTTTTTCCAGCTCCGCGATCTGGAGCGTGGCGGCCGCCGAGACGGCCCCCATACGCATCCTGGCCCTGGGCGACAGCCTGGTGGCGGGCTTTGGCCTTCCGGCCGAGCAGGGTTTCGTGCCGCAACTTCGGGCCGCATTGGCGGCGCTCGGCGTGCGCGCGGAAATCCAGCAGGGCGGTGTATCGGGCGACACCACGGCGGGCGGCCGGGCGCGCCTCGCCTGGGCGCTTCAGGCCAAGCCGCATGTCGCCATCGTCGAGCTCGGCGGCAATGACGGCTTGCGCGGCCTTGATCCCGCCGACACCAAGGCGAACCTCGACGATATCCTGCGCCGGCTCAAGGCGGCGAAAATCCCGGTGCTGCTCGCCGGCATGCTGGCGCCGCCCAATCTCGGCCGCGAATACGGCGCGGAGTTCAACGCGATCTTTCCGGCGCTGGCCAAGAAGCACGGCGCAATGCTCTATCCGTTTTTTCTCGACGGCGTGGCGGCCGATCCTCGGTTCAACCAGCGTGACGGTATCCACCCCAACGCCGCCGGGGTGAAGATCATCGCTGCGCGCATCGCGCCTTACGTGAAGCGCTTGATCGTCGAAGCGCGCGAAAAAGTTTACGCGCGGTAGGCTCGCTGGCGCGAGTTTCCCGATTCGTTTCTGTTGGGTCTTCAGGCCGGCCTTGTTATGACGGGGCCTGCGGCGGACGACTTGTAGCTCCTGGGAGATCCATGACTGATTTCGCATTCGCCGAGGCAGCCGATGCCGACGCGCCGACACTCGCGGCGCGTTGCGCCGAAAAGCTTGGGGTCGCCGCGCAAGGCCACACGCTGGGCTTCGTCTACGCAACACCCCAGATCGCCGGCGCGCTTGGCGAGATCGTGGCGGCATTGCGCAAGGCGACCGGCATCGAGGACTGGGTCGGCACGATCGGCCTCGGCGTCTGCGCAACCGGGATCGAGCATTTCGAAAAGCCCGCGCTCAGCGTGATGACGGCCAACCTGCCCGGCGGCGCGCACCGCATGATCCCGCTGATCAGCAAGCCCGAGGCCGCAAAGAACGGCGGCGAGCCGGCCTTCGCGGCGGGGCTCGGCGTCGTTCACGGCGATCCTCGCAACCAGGCGACCCCGGACATCGTGCGCGCGCTTGCCGCCGAGCGCGGCGCCTTTCTTGTCGGGGGATTGAGCGCGTCGGACGGTGCCCAGCCGCAGGTCGCCGGCAGCATCGTCGACGGCGGCGTCTCCGGCGTGTTGATCGCCCAGGATGTTCCGGTCGCGGTGGGACTAAGCCAGGGTTGCTCGCCCGTCGGCACGCTGCACGAGGTCACCGAGGCCGAGGAGGCGATCGTGGTCTCGCTCGACGGCCGCCCGGCGCTGGAGGTTCTGCTCGAAGATGTCGGCGTCGCCGAGGATGCCGATCCGCGGCCCTGGCTGCAGAACATCCACGCGGCCAAGCTGATTCCCGGCACCGATACGGGCGACTATCTCGTGCGCAACCTGGTCGGCATCGAGCCCAAGGCCGGGCTCGTCGTGATCGGCGAGGCGGCCGAGGCGGGCGAAACGCTGCTCTTCGTGCGCCGCGACGCCGAAGCGGCGGCCAAGGATCTCCAGCGCATGCTGGAGGATTTGAAGCTGCGCGCGGGCGACGGGCCGCGAGGCGGGCTGTATTTTTCCTGCATCGCGCGCGGGCCCAATCTATTCCAGCCGCCGGGCCACGAGTTGACGGCGATCCGCGAGGCCTTCGGCGAGTTTCCCCTCGCCGGCTTTTTCGGCAACGGCGAGATTTCCCACGACCGCCTTTACGGCTATACCGGCGTCTTGGTGTTGTTTCTCTGATCCAATCGTCGGCGTAATCCGCTGGATTCGGCCCGATGCTTCGCCTGTTCGTCGCCATTGAGTTGCCCGAGAGCATCCGCGAGCGCCTCGCCTTGCTCTGCGGCGGTGTGCCGGGCGCGCGCTGGCTGTCCCCCGAGACTATGCATCTGACGCTGCGCTTCATCGGCGAGGTGCAAGAAGCGGCGCTCGGCGACATCGACGCCGCGCTCGCTGGCATCCACGCACCGGGCTTCGACATCGTGCTCGATGGGATCGGCAGCTTCGGCAACGCCGACCGGCCGCGCGCGATCTGGGCCGGGGTCGCGCGCGACCCGGCGCTCGAACACCTGCATGGCAAGATCGAATCGGCATTGGTGCGTGTCGGCCTGCCGCCGGAAGGCCGCAAGTTCACGCCGCATGTCACTCTGGGCCGGGTCAAAGCTGCCAAGCCGGCGCGCGTCGGCGAGTTCGTCGCGGCGCACAACCCGTTTCAAGCAGGGCCGTTCAAGGCTCTGGGCTTCACGCTCTTCTCAAGCTTCCTGTCGCATTCGGGCGCCATCCACACGCCCGAGGCGGTCTATCGGCTGGAAAGCGACTGAAATCCCTCTCCCGCGTGCGGGAGAGGGAGGGGCCCATCGTGAAGCGATGGGAGGGTGAGGGCAAACGGAGCAATCCATCTCCGCTGCCGGTAACTTACACCGACTGCACCAAGCCCTCACCCGGTCCGCCCTTACGGGCAGCCCACCCTCTCCCGCAAGCGGGAGAGGGTGGTGCGTTCAGCAGCCTAGCTTCGCCAGCGTCGCCTCGACGCTGGCTAGATAGCCGCCGCCGAAGAGGCGGACATGCACCAGCAGCGGATAGAGATTGTAGAGTTCGCGCCGGATCTCGAAGAAGCCCGGGCGGATCGGCCTGATCTCGCCATAGCGCAGAAAGAACGGCTCGCCGAAGGTCGAGAACAGCGTCGAGAAAGCCAGCTCGATCTCGGCGTCGGCGTAATAGATCGCGGGATCGACGAAGCCGGCGATGCGGCCGTCCTTGGTGAGCACGTTGCCGCCCCACATGTCGCCATGAATGAGCGAGGGTGCCGCCGGCTCCTCGATCCACTCGTCCAACCGGCCCGCCAGCGTCTCGATGCGCGTCATCGTCGCGCCTGGCAACCGCCCGGCCTCGAGCGCCATGCGCGCCATGTGGAGCAGGCGCTGGTCACGGAAGAAGTCGCGCCACGACGGCGTTTCAGGATTCGGCTGCGGTAAAGGCCCGATCAGCGTGTCGCGTTCATGCCCAAATTTAGGCGCGCTGACACTATGCAGCGCGGCGAGCAACTCGGCTGCGTGCCGTTCGGCACCCGCGGTGAGGCCGCCTGCCGTCTCGATGAAGGCCATGACCAGCAAATCGGCCGCGCCATGGATGACTTCCGGCACTGGCAGCGCCGAGTTCTGGCGCAGGTAATCCAGCATGTAGGCCTCGAGCGCGAGATCGCCGCCAGCGCCCGCGAGCTTGGCGACAAGCCGCTCGCCGTCGACGAAATCGGCGCGGTAGATCTCGGCGATGCAGCCGCCCGAAAGCGGCGCCAGACGCACCGGCCGCCGGCCGATCGCGGCCTCGATGCGCGCGGCGGCATCCATGGGTCTCCGCTCAGTCCCGGCCGAGGATCATGTCGGCGGCCTTCTCGGCGATCATGATGGTGGGCGCGTTGGTATTGCCGCCGATGATGGTCGGCATGATCGAGGCGTCGACCACGCGCAGGCGGTCAAGCCCCCGGACGCGGAGCTCGGAATCGACGACAGCTTCGCTGTCGTCGCCCATGCGGCAGGTTCCCACGGGGTGATAGACGGTATCGGCGCGTTGGCGGATCATCGCCCTCACGCCCGCGTCATCCCCGGCGTCGACCGCGTAAAGCTGTTTTCTGCGCACCTCGTCGAAAGCGGGCGCATCGAGAATGCGTTGCTGCAGCCGGTAGGCCTCGACCATCACGTCGAGATCTTCCTCCGCATCGAAATAGTTGGGATCGATCGCCGGCGCGGCCAGCGGGTCGGCCGAGGCAAGCGTCACGCTCCCCCGGCTCTTCGGCCGCAAGAGACAAACATGGCAGCTATAGCCGTGGCCCAGATGCGTCTTGCGCGCATGGTCGTCGACGATGCCGACGACGAAGTGAAACTGGATGTCAGGCCGATCGAGCGCCGGGTCGGTCTTCCAGAAGCCGCCGGCCTCGGCGTAGTTGGTGGTCATGATGCCGCGCCGGTGCTTGCGGAACTGAAGCATCGCGCCGATCGTTCGCGGCGTGCCGCCCAGCGACAGGCCGAAGGCCTCGCGCGAGGCGGTCTTGCAGACATGGACGTAGTCGACATGGTCCTGCAGGTTGCGCCCGACCCCGGGCAGCGCATGACGCGGATCGGTGCCGTAGGCGCGCAGCTCCTCGGGCCGGCCGATCCCGGAGAGCTGCAAAAGATGCGGCGAGTTGAGCGAGCCGCCCGAAAGGATCACCTCGCCCTCGGCGCGCGCCTCGTGATCGGCGCCGCCCTTGCGATAGTCGACGCCCACCGCACGCTTGCCCTCGAACGCAATACCGGTGGCTTGCGCGCTGGTGACGATGTCGAGATTCGGGCGATCGGCGGCGGGATGCAGGTAGGCGTGGGCCGCGCTCATGCGCTCGCCGTTGATCTGGGTGAGCTGATAGAGCCCGAAGCCGTCCTGGCTCTCTCCGTTGAAATCTTCGCTAATAGGAAGCTGCAACTGGCCACACGCGTCGAGGAACCGCGCGGCGAAGGGATTGAGCGAGCGCCCGTCGGCGACGTTGAGCGGCCCGCCCTTGGCGTGCAGAGGGCCGTCGAGCCGCTCGTTGTTCTCGGACTTCAGGAAATAGGGCAGCACGTCCTGCCAGCCCCAGCCGGCGTTGCCCGCCGCCGCCCAGCCGTCATAGTCCGACGGGTGGCCGCGGATATAGATCATCGCGTTGGTGGCGCTCGACCCGCCCAGGGTCTTGCCGCGCGGCTGATAGCCCTGCCGGCCGCCAAGCCCCGCCTGGGGCACCGTCTTGAAGGCCCAATTGCGCTGCTTGAAGGCGACCATCAGCGGCAAGGCCGCGGGGATGCGCACCAGGAAGCTGTCATCGGATTTGCCGGCTTCGAGCAGGCAGACGCGGGTTTGGGGGTTTTCCGAAAGCCGGTTCGCCAGCACACAGCCGGCCGAGCCGGCGCCCACAATCACGTAGTCGTACATGGTTGGATTTGGCATGGCTCGGTCTCCCAATGTCGGCCGCGCCGCCCGCGCCCGGTCAATCGAGCATGAACTCCTGCTCGATCGCTTCGATCAGACCGGCGGCGGCCGCCTCGCTCATATCGAGCACCAGCTCGAACCCGCCACCGCCGCCATAGTAGGGATCGGGCACGTCGGTTGCGCCCAGATGCGGCGCATAGTCGAGGAACATGGCGATGCGCGCTTCGGACCCTTGCGGCGTCTGCCGGGTCAGCAGTCGCGCATGGCCGCTATCCATGGCGATGATGAGATCGAATTCCGCGAAGTCGTCCTTGCGGATGCGCCGCGCCCGCTGGTCCGAGAGATCGACGCCGCGCCGGGCCGCCGCCTCGATGCTCCGCGCGTCGGGCGGCTCGCCCTCGTGATAGCCGTGCGTGCCGGCCGAATCGATCACGATCCGCCCCTCATGCCCACGCTCGGCCACCAGCTTGCGCATGACGCCTTCCGCCGTCGGCGAACGGCAGATGTTTCCCGTGCAAACGAAAAGTACGGCGATCAAATCTGCTTCCCTTTCCCCGATAAAGCCCGGGCGCTATCTCACGCCTGGGACAGCCGCTATCATAAGCTGCCGGCGTGCACTTCAAAACTATACGATCGGCGGGGAGCGGCGGCCATGCGCAAGGACGGGCGGATCGTGATCCTGACAGGGGCAGGGATCTCCAAGGAGTCCGGGCTCGACACGTTCCGCGACGAAGATGGTTTGTGGTCGAAAGTGCGTATCGAAGACGTCGCCACCTACGAGGCCTATCAGCGCGATCCCAAGACCGTGCTCCAGTTTTACAACGACCGCCGCGCCGGCATGGTTGGCGGCAACATCCGCCCCAATGCCGCTCATGAGGCGTTGGCGCGGCTCGAGCGCGACTGGCCCGACGAGGTGTTGCTGGTGACGCAGAACATCGACGATCTGCACGAGCGGGCGGGCTCACAAAACCTCATCCACATGCATGGCGAGATGGCCAAGGCGCGCTGCGATCACTGCCAGGCCGTTTCCGAGTGGGAAGGGACGTTGAGCGTCGAACTCGGCTGCACTGCGTGCGGCCGGCCCGGCGGCATGCGCCCCCACGTTGTCTGGTTCGGCGAGATGCCGCTCGACATGGACCGCATCTCCCGTGCCCTTGGTACGTGCCACCTTTTCCTCTCGATCGGCACCTCGGGCAACGTCTATCCGGCGGCCGGTTTCGTCGACGAGGCACGCTCGATGGGCGGCGCGCACACGGTCGAGCTCAACCTCGAGCCCTCCGAAGGCGCGACGGTCTTCGCCGATAAGCGCTATGGCCAGGCAACCGACGTCGTGCCGTCCTTTGTTGACGAATTGTTGTCGGGCGGCTGGCAGGTTCCCGCGGGCGGCGCCTGGTGAGTACGAGCAAAACCGAAACGCTCGACGCGCTTCTCGTCCGCATCCGCGATTGCCGGGTATGCGAAGCGCATCTGCCGCTGGGACCGCGTCCC